>Ga0209475_10004646_pt1 | contig 11713 bp, 6 predicted proteins | sample tdDd471_FD_187128 | JGI IMG/M metagenome (GOLD analysis project Ga0209475, IMG submission 187128) | Marine sediment microbial communities from the Atlantic coast under amendment with organic carbon and nitrate - tdDd47.1 (SPAdes)... | ecosystem: Environmental > Aquatic > Marine > Coastal >...
AGAGAAATGCTTTCATTCCCGAACCTGTTCAATATCCATTTTGGGTCTTGATTGTAGAGCAAGGGGCTAAGCGGTTAAACGCAGTCACTGTTCAAATGTGACACAAGCAACGCTTCTGTCCCCGACTGTCTCAACACAGACCCGTTGACCAAAGCTTAGCTTGGTATTTCGCAAATCAGCTAGCGTGGTATTTCTCACTCAGCTCATGAACAGCCTCAACAAATATACCGGCGTTATCAGGGTTCACGTACTGATGGATACCATGGCCCAGATTAAACACATGCCCACTTCCATATCCGTAGGACTCGAGAATTCTGGCCACTTCTTTGCGAATGGTCTTGGCTGGTGCATACAGCACACTTGGATCCATGTTGCCTTGCAAAGCGACCTTGTCACCAACAAGCGACCGGGCACGTCCGATATTCATTGTCCAGTCGAGCCCCAAAGCCGTAGCGCCGCTTTCCGCCATCTCCGGCAACCAAAGGCCCCCACCTTTTGTGAAGACAATAACCGGAACCTCTCTGCCTTCATGTTGACGCGTCAGACCCGCTACGATTTTTTTCATATACGAAAGGGAAAACTCAAGATAGGCCGTGTCACTGAGATTGCCGCCCCAGGTATCGAAAATTTGCAGCGCCTGAGCGCCTGCCTGAATCTGGGCGTTGAGGTAATCGATAACAGACAGCGCCAGCTTGTCGAGAACACAGTGGAGAACCTCTGGCTGCGCGTACAACATCGCTTTTATATGGCGAAAGTCTTTGGAGCTGCCACCCTCTATCATATAGGTTGCGAGTGTCCATGGACTTCCCGAAAAACCGATGAGCGGTACACGACCATTCAACTCTTTTCGTATTTCGCTTACGGCATCCGTTACGTAACTCAGATCTCGCCCGGTGTTCACCACCGGCAAAGCATCAGCATCTTCCGCCGTGCGTACCACTTTCCTGAACTTGGGCCCCTCGCCCGTCTCAAAATAGAGCCCTAGTCCCATTGCGTCGGGAATGGTCAGGATATCCGAGAATAAAATAGCGGCATCGAGATCATATCGCTCCAGCGGTTGAATCGTAACTTCACACGCAAGCTCTTTGTTCTTGCAAAGACTCAAAAAATCACCGGCCTGCGCCCGGGTCTCGCGATATTCGGGTAGATACCTGCCTGCCTGCCGCATCATCCAAACCGGCGTTCTGTCCACCGGCTGCTTCAACAATGCCTTTAGAAAACGATCATTCTTCAAATCAGTCATGCCTGCCTCTTGGTCCGCTTTTTTGACGGAAACAAAAAAGGCACGACCAAATAGCCGTGCCTGATAAAAAACCTTTCAAGTCTAAACATCCAGAAAGTCGAGAATACCTTCTGCCGCCGCACGCCCTTCAGCGATCGCGGTGACCACGAGGTCTGAACCTCTCACCATATCTCCACCGGCAAATATTTTTGGATTTGCCGTCTGGAAGGCGAACGCTCCTTTTTCTGGCGCTTCAACACCGCCCCAGTCATTGACGCCTACACTCACTTTTTCCAGCCACTGTGGTGGACTGGGACGGAAGCCAAAGGCGATCAAAACCATATCCGCTGGAAGAATCTCTTCGCTTCCGGGAATCACTTCCGGGCGGCGGCGACCATTTTCGTCCGGTTCACCCAGCTTGGTCTCGACAACTTTAACACCTTCAACTTTCTCATCACCGACAATGGCAACCGGTTGTCGGTTAAAGAGAAACTGAACGCCTTCTTCCTTGGCATTCTGAACTTCCTTGCGCGAACCCGGCATGTTTTCTTCATCCCGACGGTAGGCACATGTGACACTTGTAGCGCGCTGGCGAATAGACGTTCGATTACAGTCCATGGCCGTATCACCACCACCCAGCACAACAACCCGCTTGTCAGCAACGCTAATATAGTCTTCCGGGGATTTTTCAAAACCCAGTCGACGATTCACGTTGGATATCAGGAAAGGCAGCGCATCGTAGACACCGGGCAAATCCTCTCCCGGGAATCCACCTTTCATATATGTGTAAGTTCCCATACCCATAAAGACCGCATCATAGTCTGAGAGCAAGTCATCAATGGTCACATCCGCACCCACTTCAACATTCAATCGAAACTCGACGCCCATTTCCGTGAAGACTTCACGACGTCTCGACATAACATCTTTCTCAAGCTTGAACTCGGGAATACCGAAGGTCAGCAAGCCACCGATCTCAGGATTACGATCAAAAACGACCGGTTTGACACCGTTGCGCACCAGAATATCGGCGCAACCGAGGCCCGCAGGACCGGCCCCGATTACCGCAACCTTCTTATCCGTCCAGACTACCTGAGACATATCCGGCCGCCAGCCCATAGCAAAGGCGGTGTCGGTAATATATTTCTCGGCGGAGCCAATCGTCACCGCGCCAAAACCATCATTCAGGGTACACGCACCTTCACAGAGTCGATCCTGGGGACAAACGCGACCGCAGACTTCTGGCAATGAGTTGGTTTCATGACAGAGATCCGCCGCCTTCAGGATATTGCCTTCCGAGATCAGCTTCAGCCAGTTCGGAATGTAATTATGAACAGGACACTTCCATTCACAATACGGGTTACCACATTCCAGACAACGATGGGATTGTGATTCAGCCTCTTTTGGCGCGAACGGCTCGTAAATCTCACCAAAGTCGTGGGTACGCTTTTCCATCTCGACCTTTTTGGGATCAACTCTACCCACTTCGATAAATTGAAAATTGTTGCTCAAGCGCTTTGTCATGTTTTTACCTCAAACCTAAATCTCTCTGAATGCCATGAAATTCCAAATATCCAGCTCACTGGCTATTCAGGTCGCGCACGAACATTGTCGAGCAAATTTTTCAGGCTCGCCGCTTTGGGCTTAACCAGCCAGAAACGCGCAATGAAATCATCAAAGTTATCGAGAATTTCCTGTCCCCATGGACTTGATGTCGCTGCAACGTGCTCTTTAATCACGCCACGCAAATGATTGCGATAAGGCTCCATCTGCTCAGTGGAAATCCGTTGAATCTCGACCAGCTCATGGTTGTACTTGTCGACGAAGGTATTTGCCTGATCCAGAACATAGGCAAAGCCACCGGTCATGCCGGCACCAAAGTTGTATCCGGTCGCGCCAAGCACCGTGATCAGACCTCCGGTCATATATTCACAACAGTGATCTCCGGCACCTTCGACCACTGCCATTGCTCCGGAATTTCGGACGCCAAAACGCTCACCTGCGGTGCCTGCTGCATAGAGCTGTCCACCTGTCGCACCATATAAGCAGGTATTGCCAACAATTGACGTCTCTTGTGTTTTAAACTGGCTACCTCGGGGAGGACGAATCACCAAGCGACCGCCTGTCATGCCTTTGCCGACATAGTCATTCGCGTCACCTTCCAGCTCCATGTGCAATCCGCCAGCGTTCCATACACCAAAGCTTTGACCCGCCGTCCCGGTCAGGTTGAGCTTCAGAGGTGCAACCGCCATCCCCTGATTACCATGCCGCTTGGCGATTTCTCCGGAAAGACGCGCACCGATAGAGCGATCACAGTTCGTCACCGAATAGCTGAACTCACCTCCGGTGCAGGACTCTATAACCGCCAAGGTATCGGAGACCATGCGCTCTGCCAAGGCTCCCTGGTCATACGGCTTGTTCCGTTCTACCTGACAGGTATGCGCTTTCTCCTCTGCCACACCGCCATTGGACAGAATCGGTCCAAGATCCAGCTGCTTATGCTTGGCAGTGGAACCTGGCAGTCGCTCCAGCAGGTCGGTTCTGCCCACCAGATCTTCCAGACTTCTGACACCCAGCTTCGCCATCCATTCCCGCGTTTCCTCCGCAACAAAGCGGAAGAAATTCATGGCCATTTCCACCGTACCAATGAAATGCTCGTCACGCAGTTTTTCGTTTTGAGTTGCAACACCCGTCGCACAATTGTTGAGATGACAGATACGCAAGTACTTACATCCAAGCGCCACCATGGGCGTTGTACCAAAGCCAAAACTTTCGGCCCCAAGGATGGCCGCCTTGACGACATCCAAACCGGTTTTCAAACCGCCATCTGTTTGCAGTCGCACCTTGTCTCTCAAGTCGTTCCCTCTGAGCGTCTGATGCGCCTCGCTCAAACCAAGCTCCCAAGGCGAGCCCGCATAACGAATCGACGTCAATGGGCTGGCTGCCGTGCCGCCGTCATATCCTGAGATCGTAATCAAATCCGCATACGCCTTGGCAACACCCGCTGCGATCGTACCAACGCCCGGTTCGGAAACCAGCTTGACCGAAACCAGAGCATCGGGATTAACCTGCTTCAAATCAAAAATGAGCTGGGCCAGATCTTCAATAGAATAAATATCGTGGTGTGGCGGTGGAGAAATCAGGGTCACGCCGGGAACCGAATAGCGCAGTGTTGCGATCAGGTCATTGACCTTGCCGCCAGGCAACTGGCCGCCTTCACCCGGTTTAGCCCCTTGCGCCACTTTGATCTGAATAACTTCGGCACTACTGAGATAATGTGGCGTTACACCAAAACGTCCCGACGCTACCTGCTTAATTTTTGAGCGTCGCTCTGTTCCATAACGAGCGACATCTTCACCACCTTCACCGGAATTTGATCGGCCACCGAGCGTATTCATGGCAACCGCCAGAGCCTCATGAGCCTCCGGAGACAAGGCCCCCAAGGACATGGCTGCGGAATCAAAACGCGGGAATATTGCTTCGACAGGTTCAACATCATCCAACGGGATCGGTGTTGCCGCCGAGCTCAAACCCAGCAAGTCCCTGAGCGTCGCAACCGGGCGCTTGTTTACCAGGTCAGCGTATTCCTTGTACACCCCAAAATCTCCGGTTTGTACCGCTTTCTGTATGGTATTGACGACATCCGGATTAAACGCATGGTATTCCTGGCCGTGAACAAATTTGAGTAGCCCACCTGGCTGGATGGACTTTCGCGCCTTCCAGGCATCCGCTGCAAGCAGAGCCTGTTCAAACTGCAAATCATAAAATGAAGCGCCCTGAATACGGCTGGCAACACCACGGAAGCAAAGCTCCACTATGTCATCTGCCAGCCCGACTGCTTCAAATAATTGCGCCCCACGATACGAAGCGATGGTTGAAATGCCCATCTTCGAGAGAATTTTGAGCAATCCTTTTCCGATACCCCGACGATAGTTATTTTTCGCTTCAATCGGATCCATCAGCATCTCGCCGTTCTGAATCAGGTCGTTAATCACCTGATACGACAGGTATGGATAAACCGCAGTCGCACCGAATCCGAATAGCACGGCAAAATGGTGAGGATCTCGGGCAAAACCTGTCTCCGTAACAATGTTGGAGTCGCAACGTAAGCCCTTCTCAACCAGATGATGGTGCACCGCTCCGGTCGCCATAAACGCGTTAATTGGCAGTTTGCCTGGCGCGATATTTCGATCCGAGAGAACCAGAATCACCTTGCCTGCCTTAACCGCGCTTTCCGCCTGCTCGCACACTGATTCAATGGCAGCTTTAAGCCCAAGCGCCTCATCAAACTGCAATTCGATCGTTTGGGAAGCAAATCCGGCATCATTATTCACAACGGCATTGAATTTAGCTGGCGATAGAACCGGAGTCGCAAGAATCAGACGCTTTGCATGAGCCGCTGTTTCCTCAAACACATTCAATTCCGCGCCGATGCAGGTCTCCAGCGACATAACAATCGCTTCTCTCAACGGGTCAATTGGCGGATTTGTTACCTGCGCGAATTTTTGCCTGAAATAATCGGCAACCGATCGTACACGCGTTGAAAGCACCGCAAAGGGCGTGTCGTCACCCATTGATCCGACTGCTTCCTGGCCATTTTCACCCAAGGGACGAATCACCTGATCACGCTCTTCAAAACTCACCTGAAACATCTTCATGTGCGTTTTGAGTTCGTCTTTTTCCATCGGAACAAACGCGGAATGAGCCTTATCCAGTGTCGCTTCAACGCGTAATGCGTTTTCACGGAGCCAGGCTTTGTAGGGCTGGGCCTGTTTCAGTCGACTGTCGATATCGTCAGTGTGTAATATTTCGCCAGTCTGCGTATCTACGGCCAGAATCTGCCCCGGACCAATTCGTCCTTTGGCGATAACATCTTCAGGTGCGTAGCTGTATGTACCGATCTCCGAAGCCACCGTAATATAGCCGTTCTTGGTCACCACCCAACGGCTGGGTCGCAAGCCATTTCGATCCAGCAAACAAACCGCGTATCGACCGTCCGTCATTACCAGCCCGGCAGGGCCATCCCAAGGCTCCATATGCATACTGTTGTATTCGTAGAACGCACGCAGATCAGTATCCATCGTGTCAACATTCTGCCAGGCTGGCGGAATCATCATTCTTACAGCTCTGAACAGGTCAACACCACCGGCCAGCAGCACTTCCAGCATGTTATCCATACTGGAAGAGTCTGAACCCGTGCGGTTAACGAGCGGAGAAATAGAAGCCAGGTCAGGCAGATCCTTGGATTCGAATTTACTTGTTCTGGCCAGTGCCCAGTTGCGATTTCCCTCAATCGTATTGATTTCTCCATTATGCGCCAGACATCTGAACGGCTGAGCCAGCGGCCAGCGGGGCATGGTATTGGTGGAGAAGCGCTGGTGAAAAACGCAAATCGCCGTTTCCAGCGCAGGATCTCCCAAATCGAGATAAAAATTGGGCAAATCCACCGGCATCATCAAGCCTTTATAGGACATGACTTTTTCAGAAAGGCTACAAATATAAAACTCTTCGTCGTCTTGCAACGCGAGCTCCGCCTTTCGTCGCGCCAGAAACAACTTCAGAGAGAGATCTCTTTCGGAAAGATCTCCGCCAAGAACAAAGACCTGCTCAATGACGGGAAGACATTCCAGCGCCATACGCCCCAGACAATCCGTGTTAGTTGGCACGACACGCCAACCAAGCACGGTGAGCCCCTCATTTTGCAAGCTGCGGTCGATCTCCTGCCGGGCTTTTTCAGCCTTAGCCGTATCCTGGGACAAAAAAACCATTCCCACACCATACAGCTCACCCAGGTCCTGCCCGAAAGTATCGAGGGCAACCTTGCGTAAAAACGCATCCGGCTTCTGAATCAGCAGACCACAACCATCACCGGTTTTCCCATCGGCGGCAATACCCCCACGGTGAGTCATACAGGTTAACGATTCTATCGCCGTGACGAGCAGATCATGACTTGAACGCCCTTCCATCTGGGCTATCAAACCAAATCCACAGTTATCGCGAAACTCATCCGGGCGAAACAAACCTGTTGACATAGCATTCTCTCTACAAAAAATCATTTAATATCATGAGGTTATAGACACTATCGCCCGTTTTCCTGCATGACTATGAAAATTGGGGTTGGACATTTTACACACGCGCCCCCATAAGGACAAATATATACAGCTCCTGGGGGATTGGACTTTGCTTCGGAGAGGGCTGGCACCATAGTTCTGGTGACCAAAATCAGGGGTAACTTTTCAGGATACCTGCAAAGCTTCTGATCCACGGTTTTTGCTTGCGAATATAGTCCGGCGAGCTAGTGACAGCCTGACGAGCCAGTGTCTTGGATTCAAACTGCCCATACATGACAATATACCAAATACGGCCTTTGTATGTCGTCTGTAAATAAAACAATTTGTCTCTCAACTGCGATTCTGCGTCCCGAATGAAGCGCTTTGCAGTCTCTATATTGTAGCTGCCTAGTACCTGAAGACTGTAGTCTGAACCCGGTTGCCGCATGACCCAATTTCTATTGCGAAAATATGGATCCCGCTTATCTTCATGAGTGGGCGGAGCCGTTTTTATTGGCTCCGGATCGTAGAACACCGCCTCAGCCGACGATTCAACGTCCTTCACAAAAGACTCGTCTTCTGATCCGGCGCGCAATTTCGAGTCTTGTGAAGGTGAATCGTCACCCTTGCCACTGACGGGAGATGGCGCGTTATCAATACCCTCGTCCATGACTGATGAGGACGGTTTTCTCATCATCGAATTGTCACGCGATGCTTCGAGACTGGCGTCCTTACGCTCTTCAGCGCCGCCTTGCGCGCCGGACTTCACCGAATCGCCTAGAGCAAGAGCATTATCTTCTCCAACACCACCGGTTTGAGCAATCGCCCTGTCAATCCGGGCCAAACGCGCCATCATTTGCTCGGCATGGTCTTCTTCCGCTGTGACTTTTTCTTTTCTTTTCTCTTCGAGATTTGCATCCTCCGCCATTTGCGACCCTGTCAATTCCTCGTCAGAGCTGGACGCGGAGTCAAATTCAAACAGACCATGCTGAAAGCCCACAAACACAAATGACAAAAAAAGAATGGCAGCAATACCGAACAGCACTCTCTGGGAAACCCGATCAGCGTGCCTTTCCACGTTAGCCGGAAACAACTCCTCTCCGAGCATTACGTTCACGAAAACCCGATTAATTCGCCCGGGCAAACCTTTACCCATGTTTGCAAGATGCTCTAGCTGCGCACCATCAAGATCGACATCCCCCTCACTACCCGCCGCCTTCAAGCGCAGCTGCAGATAGTCCTTCATCTCCTCCTTGGAAAGCGGTTTTAAATGAATCTGGTGTAACCATTCATCGGTGCTTTCATCCAACTTCTCATGAATCACATCAAGCAGAACGGGCAAACCCGCCAACATCAATGCTGCACCGCTTTCAGGCGGCTGGGACCTGAAGGCCTGAATCAATCCGTACAGCTCAGCATGCGGTAACTGGTCAGCATCATCAATGATAACAAGGCTACGCTTGCCTCGTTGTTTGAACAGCTGGTCATAGCGTTGGAGCAAACGGTCAAGCAATACCGATGACGGCTCACCCTCGATAGCCTGAACGGAAGCCAAGGCGGCCAATCGCTGTATCGCCGCGGCGGCTCCCGCTTCCCGGCGACCACTAACAATATGTAAGTCAACATCCTGAGCATGGCTTTTGGTAAAGCGCTCAATAATTTGCGTCTTGCCAGCGCCTTTTTCCCCGGTCAGTAACAATACCATGTCACCAAAGATGGCAAGGTGGCGAATGGTTTCCAGATTATGCTGCCGTTGCGCGCCCTCATAGAAAACATCAAGGGACGCAGCAAAAGGGTTCTTCTTCAAGCCTAACTTTTGCTGCAGCTGGGCGACCAGAGCATTAATATTTTCAGTCTTGTCCAAACTGTTGCTCTCTTATTCTCTAACAATATACGCAGACTGGTCTCAGAGGGGCCGAAGGCAAACCAGGAGACGCCCACCAATCACTTTACCGCAACCCTGTTGCCATCGGGCAAGGGCTAATCGAAGCATACTAACCAGCGGTGTTAAGAACTACCCAGAACCGCCCGTAAATTCAAGGGATCAAAACCTTCGGTCACAACAGCCTTCCCAAGGCCCTCGAGCAAAACTAAACGCAGACGTCCGTCGATCACCTTTTTATCCACAGACATTAACTCAAGATACTCTTCTTCGAGCATGCCTTCCGGACCGTGAACCGGCAAGGATAAACGCTTCAATAAAGATTCAATCCGTAGTACATCAGAGTCATCCAGCCAGCCTTCCCGCTCAGACAGTCTGGCCGCCATTGCCATCCCTGCCGCGACAGCCTCGCCATGCAGCCATGCACCGTAGCCGGCATAATTCTCGATGGCATGTCCAAAGGTATGACCAAGATTGAGAATAGCTCGCACCCCCCCTTCTCGCTCATCCTCTGCAACAACATCTGCCTTGCAGGCACAGGAAGTCTGAATGGCTCGCGCCAGTACTTCACTATCAAGGGATCTGAGCGCATCGCCATTGCCTTCCAGCCAGGAAAAAAAACCAGCATCCCGAATTAAACCGTACTTGATCACCTCCGCCAAGCCTGCCGATACCTCCCGTTCGGGCAAGGTCTGCAATGACAAGGTATCGATGACAACAGCCTGAGGTTGATAGAACGCACCTATCATGTTTTTGCCCAATGGATGATTGATACCGGTCTTTCCTCCAACCGAGGAATCAACCTGGGACAACAGCGTCGTTGGTACCTGTATAAACTCAATTCCGCGCTGATAGGTCGCCGCCGCAAAGCCGGCCATATCTCCAACGACCCCGCCCCCCAGCGCAATGATCGTCGAATGGCGTGTGTGACGACACTCTAATAAACGATCATAAATGCGATTCAGTGTTTCCCAGTTTTTATAGGACTCGCCATCCGGCAATGTAACGCTGTCGACTTCATATCCAGCCAGCGCATGGCGCAGTTGCTGCTCATATAAGGGCCCCACCGTCTCATTCGTCACGATCATCACACGACGCCCCTTGATAAAGGGCCGAAACAAGTCAGGGTTACTCATGCCACCCTCACCAATGAAAATGGGGTAACTGCGCTCCCCCAACTCTACCTTTAACGTAATCATTTCATCCATCCGGACTTCTGGTTTAGTTGTTGAGCGGGTCGCTTTGAACCAACGCACTCACAATCATTTTCACCACTGTTTTGATACTTTTTCGATCGGTCGAAATAACCAGATCCGCCACTTCACGGTAAATAGGGTCTCGCTTCCCGAACAACTCTCTCAGGGTCTTTAAGGCATCATTGCTTTGCTGAAGAAGCGGGCGATTGCGATCTTTTTGGGTGCGACGATATTGCTGTTCGACAGAGGTATTCAGGTAGACAATATATCCATTGCGCGACACATTGACCCGATTTTCCTTGCGCATCATTGCTCCACCGCCGGTGGCAAGCACCGCGCCCTTCAGCATGCTCAACTCTTGCACCACGGCCTGTTCGCGCTCACGAAAACCTGACTCACCCTCGACATCGAAGATCCAGGGAATATTTGCGCCTGAACGACGTTCTATTTCCTTGTCTGAATCGTAAAACTCATAACCCAGTTCTTTGGCGAGCATTTTACCGATGGTTGTTTTACCAGCACCCATCGGGCCCACCAGAACGACCAGTTCTTTGTTTATTTTATGCTTCATTTTGCGTAACTGATTAAATGGGAAAGAATACCATTTCGAATGGCGTCTCCATAGATGGCGTACCGAAATAAACGACGGCAAACGCTCAAACAACAAAAAAGGGGCGCCTGATATGCAGACGCCCCTTTTCCCTAAGCATTAGACATTATTGATCAATAACACCATCTTTCAGGAGCTTCGGTGTAATAAAGATCAACAACTCTGCCCGCTGATCAATTTCTTCCGTTTTCGTGAACAGCGCACCCAGGTAGGGGATATCACCGAGAAAGGGTGTTTTCGTTACGGTCGTTGATTGCTCCGACTGGAAAATTCCGCCTAGCACGACCGTTTCACCATTGCCCACCAAAACCTGAGTGATGACCTCATTGGTTTCGATGCTCGGGATACCCGCGGTGACCTCTCCCCGGTTATCCTGATTGACGCGCAGGTCCATAATCACCTTGTCATCCGGTGTAATTTGAGGTGTCACTTCGAGTGATAAAACCGCTTCCTTGAAGGAAACCGAGGTTGCACCGGAAGAAGACGCTTCCTGATATGGTATTTCTTCACCGGACTTGATCGTGGCAGTTTGGCGGTCAGCCGTCACAATTTTTGGTTGAGCAACAATTTCGCCTTTGCCATCTGACTCATAAGCAGAGAGCTCCATATCGATCAGATAATTGTCATTGCCGAATCCAATCGCAAGCGATGAGGCGTTGGTGCGCGTTACACCCAAATCCACAGCAAGCGCATCCGGGAAATTGATACCGGTACCCGTACCGGCAGCAATGTCTGACAGCTCAGTCAAGGTCTGGG
>Ga0209475_10004647_pt1 | contig 11708 bp, 14 predicted proteins | sample tdDd471_FD_187128 | JGI IMG/M metagenome (GOLD analysis project Ga0209475, IMG submission 187128) | Marine sediment microbial communities from the Atlantic coast under amendment with organic carbon and nitrate - tdDd47.1 (SPAdes)... | ecosystem: Environmental > Aquatic > Marine > Coastal >...
TCTGGCCGTTCGCGCACGCGTCAGAGACGAAGTCGTACGCCCAGACCTGATTCTTGCCCCAGGCCGGAGAAGGACGAGGTCGCGCCGACCCTTCGCTTCTTCGGCACCTGCAGACCGGCCTTGTTCCACAGGCGCCATGCCCGCTTGTGCTCATCTCGAAGCCCGTGCGGCCGCCATCACGCCGCGTGTATCTGGCACTGGCGCAAGTGGGGACACTCCCTAGTAGTGTGCTTCGTCTAATCGCCGCGAACGCGCGCGGCATTGGACTGCGGCGTCTCGGGCTCAGCCATCGTCGGTGAAACGTAGGCGAGCATCGACTTCATGGTTCTTCACCTTGCCTATAGCTCTCTCCCAGTCTTCTCGGATCGCTGGGTCGGCAGGGCCACCATCAGCGAGTAGACTCATTTCCGACAGCAGGGTACCCAACGCGCGAGAAGGGAGCCGCTCCCAGCGATCGGCGAGAAACGCATACATAGCGAGGTATGCCGCGTGCATCGGCAATTCACCGGGGGACTGGTCGCTCATCGTGGTACCACCAATTGGCCGATGCGCGAGTCCCAGACCCGCGGAGACAAGTTGAGACCGCCATTCTGCACGATCCCGTACAAAGTCTGTACCCACACCTGCGTCCCGTCGTCAAGCATCTGTGCCGACGTCTCGACACCCCACCGATTGGTGCCAAGTGTTGTGGCAGGGTCATCCGCGACCCGGAGAAGAAGCTGGCGATTCGCGGGAGTATCGAGAAGATGGCCTGGCGCATCGCGGAATATGTGATTGACCTGACCCGGATTGTTCGGAAACCGACACTGGTTGTGCACCAACAATGACGGCGATTCAGCCGCAGCCTCAACAAAGTGATTCCGAGTCAATGCTATCGTCAACTCATAGACCGTTTGCATCGGCCGGGAGTCACGCACCGCCGAGATGCGTATGCCCAGTGCGTCCGAGGTTCCGACAGTGTGTCGTTCGGTCGCCGCGAGGGGCACGAAGCGACGTTGACTCATACTGAACACGGGATGGTTCGGGTGGAGTTGACCCGGTTTCGTGGACACTTTTCGACCCACGAAGGAGAGTGTCCTCATGCCACAGAGACATCGCCAGCCGTACCCGCCCGAGTTCCGCCAGCGCATCATCGAGCTCGTTCGCTCGGGGCGCACACCGGCGGAGCTGGCGCGGGAGTTTGAACCGACTGCACAGACCATCGCGAACTGGGTGAAGCAGGCCGATCTGGATGCCGGAACCCGTAGTGATGGCCTGACGACGGACGAACGTGAGGAGCTGCGTCAGCTGCGCAAGCAGGTGAAGCGGCTGAAGATGGAGAAGGAGATTCTGGGAAAAGCCGCGGCCTGGTTCGCCCGGGAGAGCGGAACGCTGCCGGAGTAATCTTCCGGTTCGTCCGCGAGAATCAGGCCCACTATCCCGTACGAATCCTCTGCAAGGTGCTCGGTGTGTCGCCGAGCGGCTTCTACGCCTGGAACGGGCGTCCGCCGAGTCCACGAACGCGTGAGGATGCTGCGCTGACGCGCGCCATTCGCACCATCCACATCGAGTCCCGAGGCACGTACTGCGTCCCGCGTGTGCACGCTGAACTCCGGGCCGGTGGCCGTCGCGTCGGCCGCAAGCGCGTCGCTCGGTTGATGCAACGCGCAGGGCTCATGGGCGTCAGTCGTCGTCGATACGTGACCACGACGCGACGAGCTCGGAATCGGTACGCGCCGCCAGACCTGGTCTCGAGGAACTTCGAAGCCGCTGCGCCCGACCGCCTCTGGGTGGCAGATATCACGTACGTGCCCACGCATGCAGGCTTTCTGTATCTCGCGGTGGTCATCGACGCGTGGAGCCGTCGGGTCGTCGGGTGGGCGATGCGCAACGACCTGAAGACGCCGCTGGTGCTCGATGCGCTCGACATGGCGTTGCGACAGCGGCGACCGAACGGCGTCATCCATCACTCGGATCAGGGCTGCCAGTACACGTCGATTGCCTTCGGCCTCCGCTGCAAGGCGCAGGGCGTGCGCCCATCCACCGGCTCGGTCGGGGACGCCTACGACAACGCAATGTGCGAGAGCTTCTTCGCGACGTTGGAGTGTGAACTCATCGACCGCAGCCGCTTCCGCAATCTGTTTGAAGCTCGCTCGGCGGTCTTCGAGTTCATCGAGGGCTGGTACAACCCACGCCGACGCCATTCGGCCCTCGGATATCGCTCGCCGAACGAGTTCGAGAAGGCGTTCGCTACGCAGGCTCGTCTCGAGGCCTGCCTGCCGCCGAATCCCTCAACCCCAGACCCCATGCCGAACGACGCAGGCTCGTCTGTCTGCTACGATGCCAGCGTGTCCACGGAAGCGGGTAGCTCCACACCGCCGTGGCCCCCGTCCGAGACGCTGGCGCCGTCAGTGTCCGTGACCGTCGCATCGTAGAACGGCTCTCCGGCATCTCCGAACAGACTGTTGTCAGCCGCCTCCTCATCGCCACAGCCGGCACCCCAAAGCGCCGAGCCAAACGACACTACGAGCAGGCCGCGCACTACAAGTCTATGGCTCAAGGTTCCACCCCTTCGATGTCTGCAAACTCACCCTTGCCAGTGCCCACTCGGGCACCAACCTCCTAGATCTCGTCGCACGGAAGCTCCGAGACGTTTTCAATTGTGATCTCGCTCTCTTCAACGAAGAGAGTCCCCCAGTCGCGTCGCTGCTGCAGCCAGCGTTCAATCTCGCAGCGACGCACCAGTCGCAAATCGACGAAGCGAACGCTCGAATGCACCTCGATGACCGAGTCGAGCGGGGCAAGAGACTCTACGGCGCCGAGCCCTTCCAGTACGAGCGGACCGACTTGCAAGACGGGGCCAACTTCGAGAGTTCGAAGCTGGGGTAGGCGGCTAAGTCGAAGGTCAATTGCCTCGCATCCATGTGCGCACATGGTGAGTGTGCGCAGCTCGGGCATCGATGCTACGTTCACCCGATTCTTGCCGCGCGTCGAGCCTGTCGCCGGGATAATCCGTCGGGAGAGGTGGAGCTCCGCAACATAATCCGACCGAGTGACATCGGTATCGCCCCACCACTTCATCCGCGCGAACGAGAGTCGTCCGTCGAGTGGATTCAATCCCTCCAGATCGATGCTGCCCGAACCGATCTCAAGTTGCTCGAATCCGCTGGCTGTAGTCAACCAACCACCACGGCCACCGAACGCGCTGATCGTGCCCCAGAATGCGCGCGTGTCCCCCAGGGATGCAATCGGATATCTCTGCTCACCTGAGATCATCAACTCGCCCCCGAGCGCTTCACATCCCAGGTCCACGACATCCTGGAGCGTTTCCTCGTCGTAGACACCTGTACGACCAATCTCGCATCGTTCCGGTACTCGCGGCTCGGGCGGGATGTCCTCGTAGACAGCGGTGAACTCCGGTGGACCGCCTTCGTCCGAACCGCCGAACAGGGCGGCGTTCTGTTCGCCCGTTCCACATGCCGCGACTCCTCCGAATTGGAGGGCGACAATACAGACAAGGGGCAAGCGAGCGATCATGCAACGGTCCCGACCAGATTTGCGCAACGGTGCGATCAGCGTCGTACAGTCACGTCCCAACTGTCAACGGTTTCAATAGCTCGATCGTCCGGTGCACGCGGAGCGATTCGCCCTCTGCGTCGGTGTAGCACGATTCGCAATCGAGTCTGCCCCAGCGACCTCGATTCGACGGTCGTGGCGCACATTGTATCGGACCGACCGCGAAACTGAGCCCCACCGGGAAATCCGGAGACCCTGCCGTGCGTCGCCTCACCTGAGTCACTGACCTGCCGTGGTTGCTCTGCTCTCGATCGAGGGCGTGATCGGGTTCCGCCCGATGTGCCGGATCTTCAACATGCCAATTCGTGCCATACCGCGCCATATCACGCCATTACGCGCCATAAGATGCCAAATCTTATACACTTTTCGTCAATTTCGGACTTGCGTGACCGCTCCAGACCAGCGACCTTCACGGGCAGACGCGGCGTTCGTTCGCGGTTCCCCCAACGAGGTTTAGTATGTCCGAACAAGCGCCGCTCCTGGACCAAGGCGCCGTTGCCGCTGTACTCGGCGTGTCACCCCGAACGCTCGAAGGCTGGCGCCATCACGGCGGCGGTCCAAAGTTCGTCAAGCTCGGGCGCCGAGTCGTCTATCGTCACGGTGATATTCTCGCGTTTATCGAATCGCGGGTATGTCGGAACACTGCGGACTCGAGCCAGCGCGGCCTCGATGGCGGGGGGCAGCGATGACCGACCGAATCCAGAGAGGCGCCCGGGCCGTGCGCACCGCATCGAACGATGCGCGGCAGAACTCAGCGGCGGTATCCGAATGGCTGACTCCCGCCGATCTGGCCCGCGAACTCGACGTCCACGAGGGCACGCTGGGCAATTGGCGCACCGTCGGCAAAGGCCCGCCGTTCGTCCGCGTCGTCGGTGCCATCCGCTACCGCCGAGCGGCCGTCGAGTCGTGGTTGCTCGCCCGCGAGGTTCGCACGACCGGCGAGGCCGACGCGATCGAACGCAGCGAGCGCGCGGTGCGCCGCACGAGGAAGCCATGACGAGACATGTGAACGGAGCCGGACGCATCCGGCACGACCTCATGCCCACGCTTGACGCGTACTTCGATCTGATCGGCGTCCACCTGTCTGGGCGAGGCCCCTGGCGCGTCGCACGCTGCCCGTTTCACGTCGGTCGCGGAAGGACGCTACACGTCCACGTCGCGACACAGATGTTCCGATGCGAGGTGTGTCCGATGAAGGGGACCGGCGTGCTGCGGTTCCACGCCGCCTGGATCAACGGCAGCATCCATGATGCGGCGCGTGACCTGGGCGCATTGGAGGCCGAACCGCGGCGGCTATCTCGGTGCGAGGTGGCTCGGTCTACGACGGACTCCGATGAGCCGACGGCGGGGGGGACGCGATGATCTCCAGCGGCTATTTTCTGGCGCGACGCGCGTGGTGGCATGACCCGGTGCTCGCGTGCGACGGCCCGATGACACGGCGCGAGGCGTGGACGTGGCTCGTCGGGGCGGCCATGTTCGAGCGGCACGGCGCGCTCGAACGGGGCCAGCTCGAAGCGAGCTTCGCGATGCTCGCGCGTCAATGGCGATGGACGGACCGACGGCAGGCGCGCTCGTTTCTCGAGCTTCTCGAGCGCCACGGCCGGATCCGACGCGAGAAGTCTGTCATCACGATCGTTTGCTACGACAAGTATCAGCGATCCAGTGGCCCACAGAAGCCGCCCAGAGCACGCGCACAGGGCGCCCACAGCACGCGCGACTGGCGCCCAGCGCAAGCCCATCTCGATTGCGATGAGAACGCCATCCGTGAGGATTCGGAGCCCGGTGAGCGCCCAGGAGCCGCTCGGTCGCTGCTCGGCACACGCCCAGCGGGCGCCCGCACTAAGAATCCAACCAGAACTACCAACAACCTGGAACCCTCCCCCTTGCCCCCTCGCGGAACTGCGGATGGTGCGGAGGAGGACGAGAGGACGATTCCCCTGGGGATCATGGACTCGCTCGGCAAGAGCTGGATCGAGCGCGTCGGTGACGGCGGGTCTCACCGCGTCTGGGTCTGCTTCGACACGCAGCCACCGGACTCCGTCACCGCTAGCCTGCGGACCGCATCGTGGCGGTACATGAAGGCCGACCGAACATGGTGGTCGGTCGCCACCGACGCCGCCGTGGCCCTCGCCACGCACCTGTTCGGGAAACGGCCTGAAAGCCCTGACGAACCCGACCACGCCGACAGGACCACGCAGGTCCGGGTCGAGGTACCCATGCTGCCCGGGGCCCCCCTCGACGCCCTCCCCGGCTGTGTACCACCGTCATGGTGGGGCGACGCCATCGCACTCGTGCGCGACGAATTGTCGCACTTCCTCGAACCAGGCCACTCGGTCGCGACACTGCGGCTGGCCGACTCCGACCAGGACTCGGTCCGCCTCGTATCGAACGACAGGTTGCAGGCGTTGCTCGCCGAGAAGACATACCGTCAGGCGCTCATGCGAGCGTTCTCGGCCGCCGCGGGGCACGATTGCCAGGTGAACATCGAGTGGGTGGCCGCCACCGCAGGGGCGGCACAATAAGACGGTGCAGCGCGAGCCCATCGGGGGTCATTCGTTCGCACCCTTGCTGGCGCGCTGCACCGCACGCGCCTACCTCGGTGAGGCCAGCTACGAACTGCTCGATCGCCCACATTCGTTTCAGGAACGGGCGATTGAGGCCGGCGAGGTGTGCGTCCACCACGAGGTTGCGAAGGGTACGATTCCGGACGCCAGAGGCGATGCACGACGAACGGGGCCTGGCTCTACGTCCACGCCGTACGGTTTGTTGTCATCGCGACTCACGTGTCGTCATCGGCCCTGGTGCGGGCTCGGCCTCGTCGCGAGACTCGTCCGCAGCACTCCCCCCGCTGCCCGGATGCAACCCATGCCGCGCTACTCGACCGCTGACCTGATCCGCCTCGCCGCCGACCGCCTCGTGCCCGAGGACCTCACGCTGGGACAGCTGCGCGACATCGCGCTCGACGTCTTCACTCTCGCCGCCGACCTCCGTGACGCACTCGGCATCGACCTGGAGAGCCAGGACGAATTCGTTGACGAATGGCTCGACGAAGAGGACGAAAAGGACGAAGAGGACGAAGAGGACGAAGAGGACGGAGCGGACGAGGACGAGTCCGAACGCTGGTGACCGCCGACTCCGAGAGGTTTGCGCTGCCCCCGGTGAGCGGCGGCATCGTCATCCATCGCTCGTTTGCGGCCTCTGCATCATCCCTCTTCGGCGAGGGCCTCCAGCAGCGCGCGGTTATGGTCCTGAGCGCGGTGGACGTAGTGCAGCGCCGTGTCCAGTCGCTCATGTCCCAGCAGATCGCGAATGGCGTGAGCACTTGCACCCATCTCTGCTACCCGTGTGGCGATGGTTCGCCGCAAATCGTGGATGCGGACATCTTCGAGACCAGCACGTTCTCGGACGCGCCGCCACGCGGTGTTGACACTGCGGATGTGGCCTTCAGTGCGGGACGACGGGAAGATCCACGGGCACTCGTCCACACGCGGTAGTTCGCGAAGGAGCGCAGCCACCTGTCTTGGCACCGGCTGCGGCTTCGTAGGCTTGTGGTCCGAGAGAGCCTCGACGGTCAGGAATCCGCGCTTCTCATCGTAGCCGTCCCAACGTGCTCGCATCAGCTCGCTCATCCGAAACGGCAACAGCATGAGGACCTGCAGGTAGATGCGAGTCACGTCGTTCTCGAGACGCTTGACCTCGGCGATCAGCCTCTCGCGCTCGTCGCGCGTGAGCACGCGTTCACGCCGCTTCTCACGGTTTGGCTTCACGTCGGTCGTCGGCGACCGAAAATCGTGGGGCAGGTCTCCCCATTCGCGCGCCCGCGAGTACATCGACGAGAGATTCTCGAGCAGCCTGTTGAACTCGTAGGGCTTGTCGGCCAGCTCGTTCCGGACGCGCAGCAGATCCGGCGGGGTCAACTCGTCGAGCCGACGCTTCGCCCACCGACGAAGGACCTGCCTCTTCATTCGCGTGCGGGTGTCGCGCGCTGAACGCAAGTTGGTCAGGTGCAGGTCGTCATACTTCTGTGCGAATCTCTCGAAGGTGGGCGCGGACGACTGACGGCGACGCGTGAGAACATCGCCCCCGACCACGTCAGCCATTTTTCGGCGTGCGAGCTCGCGTCCCTGAGTCAACGTCAGGTGCCCATAGTCGCCGACGGTGAAGACCCGCTGGCGGCCGCTGGCATCGCGATACCGCAGCACGAACGCCTTGCGGCCACTCGGGTAGACTCGTACGTAGAGGTTGGGGACCGCACCATCTGCCACGAAGTGCGCGGAGTTCCTCGACTTGCCGGGAGGATAGACGAGGGCATCGAGATCTGATTTTCGAAGAGCCATCGGCCAACCCATTGAGTACACAATAAGCGCACAACCACGTGCGAATATCAGCGTACTCTGCCGGGATCCGGCGTCAACAGAGAACCCACTCGAATCGAAACTTTTGCTGAATTTACAGAAGATAACGAAGGCAAGCGAAGTTCAACGAAGCCCCACGAAAGACAGACACACATGGTTCGACCCCAGCTGCGCCCACTCCTCATCTCGCCGAGCGCGTCTGTCGTCGGGGGCGAAACGCCGGCCCCCCGCCCGCCTCGCCCCGCACGGCGCGCTGCGGCCCGGTCCTCTTCGTCGCCCCCTGACCGCCGACGCGGGCCCGAGCTGCGAACCGCCACACGTCAGGAGCCTCATGCGCAACGTCCTCTGGATCGGATTCGCCGTGGCGGCGCTCTGCATCACGTGGGCGGTGTGGGTCGCCGGTGACGACTGGCTGTACCTGACCGACGGGGTCGGGTTGGCTCGCGACCCGTTCACGACACCAGCCCGCGCGGTCGTGTACATCGTCCTGATCGTCGCGGCGCTGGGTATCCGCCACGTCGCCGAGCGCGTGCTCGTGTCGTCCCGGGCGCAACCGGTGTGATGGTCCGAGACGCGCGACACGTGTCGGCGTTGCTCTCTGGGCGGAGCGGGCGCCGGTACCCGGCGCGCCGCCGACGGAGCGGTGCACACGTCGTTCGGACGAGCCGTCACCGCATGAAGAACAGGTACATCGTGTCTTCGTGCGAGATTGTGATGTCGTCGATCCCGTCGCCGTTCCAGTCGTATGGGCCTTCCAGGGAGTGGGCGAAGCGCCGGAGGAACATGCTCTCGAGCCGCGAAGACCGTGCTTCTGTGTCGAGCTCGAGAATCGTCGTTGCCATGAACTCCGCTTCGGACGCGTCATCGAGCAGATTGGGCCATCGCACCAGAACAAGAACCTCTGGATCACCGTCGCCATCGGTGTCGCCCACATGCTGGTAGTCCGGGCCGATCCGCCCGGGACCGAGTCCACCAAATGGCGGCTGGACGGGGCCCGGCGGCAGGGCGATCGCGACTTCTTCGAGGCCGGCGTTGTGATCCACCGCGGCGATACGAACGACCTGGGGTTCGACCTGTGCGTCGAGCGCCCAACGGACGGCTACTGCGTCGAGTCCGAACTGTACGTATCCGAGGTCAGGTTGTCCGATCGGATGGGTGAACGCGACCTCGCGAGCCGCGAACTCGTTCTCGAGGTCGACGAGCAGGACCCCTTCATCGAACGCGATGACGAGCACGTTCGGAGCGGTTGGGCTCAAGTACCAATCCGCGACTCCGCCACCAAACGATGGCCACTCGACTGTGGCCACCGACGAGAACTCGTCCTCTCCGTCTCGCCACACGTCGAAGTGAACTCCGTCCTCTTCGGGGCGGAGTCGAATCAATGCGTCGCATCGGCGTTCGATCGTGGGGTGAAGACAGATCGTACTGAGATCGTGAATGGCTCGATCTGGCAACGCAGCAACCTTCTCAAACCCGGTGAACGATGGCACGGCCGGGTCCACTACGAACCGCGCAAGATCTCCGATGTTCTCCCGACCTCGTTCGAAGTAGTCGTCCACCAGCCCCTCGACACCGCGATCGGTCCAGGAGACGCCCATTACGAGCGCGTTGCCGCGAACCGCATCCGCGAGTGTCGAGACGACCGCCCCGGCTGTCTCCGATGGGTGGAGTTGGAAGAACCCATGATAGAACAGCCCGTTCAAGGTGTTCACGCGTCCGATGACGAAGTGTTGTTCCGGTTGATGAGGGTTTGATACCGCCGTACGAACGAGTGGCAGGTCCCCCTCAATATCGACTCGATGGACCGCCGCAGCAGTCGAAACGGATCCGGCACGATCGAGATGTGATGGCCCTCGTTCGCACTGCTCCGGCTCCGACCACGCGCACTCCCAGTCCTCGCAGTCCGTCCACCCGTCGCAGTCGTCGTCCACGCCGTTGCTGCAGTTTTCGGCGGCGAACGCGTGGATGCCGGGGTCGGCGTCATCGCAGTCGGCAGCGAGGACGATGCGCGCGTTCTCATCACAGGTCTCGACCTTCGGCGCCTCCGGATCGCCGTAACCATCGCTGTCGCCGTCGAACCACGAGGTGTACACCGGCAGGCCTTCGTCGATGGCACCGTCGCAGTCTTCGTCGATGCCGTTGCAGACCTCGGCTGCGTCGGGATGCACGGCAGGATTCGTGTCGTTGCAGTCCACCGACTCGTTGTGGGTGTCGCCGTCCGAATCCACGGCGCCTGAGCCGGCCGTGTCTGCGCACGCGGCAACCACGCACGCAACGCCCAGCGCGAACGCTGCAAGCGCCGCACGACGCGCCGATGAGACGTCCGAGCACCCCTGCCAGGCGCACCGTCGTCCCACCAAATCCTCGTCTCGCTCGACCATGGGCTCGAACGTCGCAGATCTCGGGATCGGTGTCGAACCGCTCGGCGTGCCCAATCCGTTAGTCGGTTCGCGCGTCACCGCATGAAGAACAGGTGCTCACCGCATGAAGAACAGGTGCATCGTGTCGTCGTCCGAGATCGTGATGTCGTCGATGCCGTCCCCGTTCCAGTCGTGGGGACCTTCGAGGGAGTGAGTGAACCACTCGAGGAACATGCTCTCGAGCCGAGACGAACGTGCTTCGATGTCGAGTTCTAGCAGCGTGGACGCCCACACTTCGCTGTCGAACGCTCCCTCCAGCAGAACTGGCCATCGTACCAGCACGAGAACCTCTGGATGTCTGTCACCATCGGTGTCGCCCACGTGCTGGTAGTCAGGGCCGATCCGCCCGGGACCGAGTCCCGCGAATGGTGGCTGGACAGGGTCCGACGGGAGCGCGATCTCGAACTCTTCCAGATCTGCCTCCCCATCCACCGCGACAACGCGAACAACAGGGGGCTCGATCTGTGCGTCGAGTGTCCAACGGACGGCCAGCGCGTCGAGCCCAAATTGTACGTACCCGAGGTCGGGTTGCGCGATCGGGTGTGTGAACGCGACCTCGCGGGCCACAAACTCGTTGTCGGTATCGACAAGCAGGATACCGTCGTCGAACGCCACGACGACGATGTTTGGAGCGAACGGGCTTAGATACCAATCCAAGACTTCGCCACCGAAGGACGGACGGTCGACTCTCGCTTCTGTGATGAAGTCATCAATGCCATCTCTCCACACGTCGAAACGAATCGCGCCTTCTTCCGGTCGAAACCTGATCAGCGCATCACATCGTTGTCCGATCGCCGGGTGGAGACACATGACATTGAGGTCATGAATGACCCCATCCGGCAAGTCGCCCACCCGTTCGAACTCCGTCTCGGACGGCACATCAGGGTGGACCACGAAACGAGAAAGGCCTCGATCGCTGCCGGCCCCGTACTCGATGGAGTCGTCCACCAACCCCCCGACGGACCCATCCGTCCACGAAACTGCCGTGACTAGAGCGTTGCCACGTGCCGCAGACGCGAGGGTCGAGACGAGGACCCCGGCGGATTCCGATGGCTCCACGCGAACGAAGCCACGAAAGAACTGACCGTTCAATGTGTTCACGCGCCCGATGACGAAGTGTTGCGTCGGATCATCAGGATTCGCGACCGCCGAACGAATCGGCGGCATTAGTCCCTCTACGTCGATTCGATGAGTCGCGGCGGCCGTTGTCGTCGTCCCTTCGCGGTCGAGATGCGACGGCGTTGGTTCGCATTGCTCCGGCTCCGACCACGCGCACTCCCAGTCCTCGCAGTCCGTCCACCCGTCGCAGTCGTCGTCCACGCCGTTGCTGCAGTTTTCGGCGGCGAACGCGTGGATGCCGGGGTCGGCGTCATCGCAG
>Ga0209475_10004648_pt1 | contig 11707 bp, 7 predicted proteins | sample tdDd471_FD_187128 | JGI IMG/M metagenome (GOLD analysis project Ga0209475, IMG submission 187128) | Marine sediment microbial communities from the Atlantic coast under amendment with organic carbon and nitrate - tdDd47.1 (SPAdes)... | ecosystem: Environmental > Aquatic > Marine > Coastal >...
CGCAGGGATGCAGACCACTTATGGTAAGGACAGCGCAGCAGTGCGCACTCAAAATATGTCGCAGACAACAACCCAGATAAAAATTGATGAAGAACAGTCAAGAGATTCAGAAATTATTCATAAGACTGAAGTTATCGGCTACCTCTCCATTGGAGCTGCGATTGGGGAGACAGCCAACTGATTACAGTTGGATACCAGACTGACAGTGGTGAAACATTTGACTCAATGAAAGGTTATAGTTGGGTGTTTGACCCTAGTAGTTTGGTAACAAGATGTAGAAAAGAATCTGACTCACTAGATTGATTATATGACCCCATGATTCATATTAACCCTGTAAGCATCTTGGAGATTGAATTACCAAACAGTACTTTTCCTGTGACTATTTGCAATGGAGATGCAAGATATCCTCAAGGAACTGAAAATGTATAAGTTGAAGAAATGACCATAATTGACTACACAAACTACCAACTTCAAAACAATGGGACACGGTACAGCTAGTAGTAATTCCGGAGCCAACTAGTGAGGATCATATTGAGATGATGTGCACTGAACAGGTTATAAGAAATTACTTTCTTAGATGATCCCAGGTTTCCGCACAATAGTTGATCCTTTTCCCATCTATATTAATACATTCAAATTACATCATCTGCGAAATGCGTTTTGTTTTGAATGAGCAGATATCGATAATCCTTTCATCAGCTGGCTGGTCAGTCGCAGTTTCAACCCAATCCCACTTTTTTCAATAGCCCCCCATTCGAACTGAATATAAGCTGTGTCGATGACCAATTGAAGTGATGTCTCCGGAATGTGCTGGGTAATCGGGGCAATACGTCCCAGCGCATCAAACACCAGAAAATGTATTGCCGAAAAGGTACGGGCTAGAAAGCCACCACTTCCAGATTGTGGGCAAACTGAATTACCTTTTTGTAATGATAGGAAAGAAGGTCACCGAGGAATGAGACTCCGGGATTCAGCCCCCGTCAGCTGAAAGCAAGCAAGTCATTGCGGCGATCATTTGCATAAACAAAATGACGACAAAGACTTTGCGTCTATATTTTTCTTACTCCTGGGTTTTCCTTCTTAGGGGGAGGTTCAGCTTTAAATAATCTCACTGTGCTCATAGCTGCCATCAATATTAATCCGGTTATTGATTGCCGTACACGTTCCAGATATCAACGCCGTGCAATACCACTGAGACAGTCGCTAGAGAGTGTTCTGATGTTCGGCAATCAGCGTACTCATTAATAACGGTATAGGTCTGATGACATTGATGAAGTATTTTTTGATAGGAGATTTTCTGAAATAATTCTGATAGCAGCCATAGGTTATTATTACCAGTTAGGCTGGGACTTGGAGGTGGGTAGAGTAAAAATTGAGTCAAAATTTCTGCAATGTATGTTTCGATATCCTTACAGTAAAATTGTCAGGAAAGAGTAATGTTGTTATTGTAACTTGATGCCCTTAAATGAAATGAAAAGGAAAAAATTATGAAAAAAATGATGTTGTGTATCGCCATCGCGCTTACCCTTGCGGGATGTACCCAGGAATCCCAAAATAAGTTAGGTAGAGCTGTTCAGAATTGGACGGGAACGGATGGCATTCTTGAAGTATATGCTGGTGATAAGCTGGTAAAAAGATTTATGAAAATCGATAAGTTGTCCACGGCAACAGCCACTGGCGGTAAGTCTGAACGTCCTTATCGTTTCGGTTATGGCATTTTGGATGTTAACTTGAATGGCGTTGTCGACCCGGGTGAGAAAAAAGTCTATTTTGAGTTCAGTGATTATTCGACTTCGTATGTTTTTTATGAAAATCCTGAGTAGATAAGCTCGTTTTAGGGGTTTCCTGCTATTCTGAGTCCACCCTGTACAGGTGCAGTTCAGGGTTGAGCAGTTTCCCCCATTTTTTGTTGTAAGGGTGCACAACGCTAACTGTTTTGGAACCCCGGACGAGTGGATAACCTTTATTCCCCCACGCAAAGATTGAGCCGCGTAGGTTCAGAACACGTGTAAAACCAAGGGTGTCAAGTTGGTCGGCAAAGTCTGCCGAGCGAACACCAACTGAACAGTAGACGATGATTGGGATATTCTTTTGATAATGGACATCGGCAGCTTTCGGGATGTTGATGGCTGCCGGCAGGTGACTGACTGCGAATTCATCTTCTTCCCTGACGTCGATAAGGATAAAATGTTTGCCTTGGTCAAGGGATGTCTTCAGACTGTTTATATCTACACTTTTAACGGTTGGGTATTTTCGATCGATGGTTGCGTTCACCTGTTGCCAGGTCGGATCGTTCCAGAAAAATCCACAGAGCAGGAGGAGGAGCGGAAGAAAAACAGGAAAATTGCTCAATCGTTTCATTTACAATCGATGCCCAGGTGCTTTATGCCAAAATTGCTGAAAAGCTATTGTTGAGTTCAATACAGTGCCAGCATAACACTGTCTCGGCAGGTGTCAATGCTTGTAATGATTGAGCGGAATGCTGGTTTTTTCGCGCTTTGTGTTTAATGTAGCCAGGATACCTAACGTAAAAATGATAGAGAGGTTGGTATGAAAACAACACAAAATGAATCGGTCAAAAATGTTTTCCTGTTTCTTCTTGTCCTTATGTCTCTCAGTTTTATTGGGTGTTCGATGGTGGGGCGGGTGATTCCGGATGATAAACGCATTTTGCTGAGTGACCAGGAAAAGGGTGGGGGCACTTTCCATGATGGAGGATGTACTGTTGAATACAGTTATCGTCTGACTGGAGACAGTATGATTATACAGGGACAGGCCTATTATCGCCGCAGTGTCGATTTACTTGACGTGCGTGCTATGCTCCTTGACACATCTGGAACTGTTTTGGACGAGAAGTTAGTATATGCTTCCGGATATCGTGAGTCCAGGGGAAGGGGGATCGATCGTTCATTTAAGGAAACGTTGATTGTGCCTCCAGGGAGCACAGGGATAACTTTTAGTTGTTCGGTCCAAGAGCGTAGCAGCCGTCCGTAGATGATGGTGTTGTAAAAATTACTTATAGACCATAAATAACCAGGGACAGAGGAACTTGACTGATTGAGGGGCTGTGGAGAAGATAATTGATTATTCTGGCAAGGTAATTATTCTGAAAAATTTTGAGATATGATTTTTTCGAGGTACTGTTTGCATTCAGGGGATGTATCTGTGAAGTTTATTCCAACCCCTTCAGGACTGTTTCTGACAATCATGCCACCGACCGTCATCTCTTCGGTTTCCAGACCTTCTCCAGTGGTTATCGTTACGTCACATTGTTCTCCAACTGGCAGGTCAGTTTCAGATGGAAAAAAACAGCCGGAGAGGCTAATATTTGATATTAACCCGGTATGGTAGGCCTCCATCTGATATAAAAAGATGCTCCCGGGAATATTCAAGGTGATACGGGTGAAGGATCTCTTGTCTCGTACCACTGTCAAGCCACCTTTCTTTGCATGGATATTTCTATTAGTTAAAGGTAAGAGATTGCTTGATTGCCAGACCAATTTTGGAAATTGTTACAGGTTTTTCAATAAATTTCGACACACCAAGGTTTTTCACTTTCATAATCTCTTCGCTCTTGGCGTAGCCACTGATAATGATCGCTTTTTGATCGGGGCAAATTTCTAAAATTTGCTCGTACGTTTCCCGGCCGTTAAGCCCGTCTCCCATCATCATATCGAGCAGGACCAGATCAACAGGCTGTCCTTGCAGGAAGGCGATTCCTTCTTCACCACTTGTGACTGAGTGTGTTATATAGCCCATTCCCTTAAGAGCACTTTCTATAATCTCGTTTTGTTCCTGTTGGTCGTCAATGAGAAGAATTTTCTCCCCATGGCCCAATAAGGTGTCGGATGGCAGAATGTCCTGAAAAGAGCAAACAGAATCACTCGTTGCGGGGAGATAAATCTCGAATCGCGCGCCAGGATTGTTGTTTTTTATCTCGATCCAGCCATTATGATCTTGAACAATGTTCCAGACAATGGATAACCCCAGCCCAGTTCCACTTTGTCCCATCATTTTGGTGGTATAAAAGGGATCGAAAATAAACTCTGCATCTTCTGGACTTACTCCCGGACCATTGTCCGATACGGTCACTTTGACGTAATCGTCTTCGTGTATTCTGTCTATTGCCAGGGGGTGAGAAAATTTGCAGTTGTCTGTTGTTATGTGAATAATCCCTTTTTCTTCTACCACCTCAAGTGCATTGCCAATCAGGTTTAAAAGAAGTTTGTGAAGGTGTTGAGGTGAGCAACAGATGTTATGAATGTTTTTATGCAATCTGCTTTGAACAGCAGCATTTGGAAAAAGTGACAGTCGTTCGCCGTGTTCAAGTGAGTTGAGGTGGTCCAGAATGATATCGTTGATATTTTCTACTGTTTTGGGTGATGTTCCATTTCTTGCGATTGCCACCAGATCGGAAACAACAGCTGCTGCACGTTTTCCTGCCGATTGGATTTTCTTGATCTGGCCATAGTACTTGTCTGTTTCGTTCATTTGCATGAGCAGCAGGTCGGGATAGCTGACAATTCCAGAAAGAATATTGTTTAAGTCATGGGCCACCGATCCGGCCATTAATCCCAGTGCACTGAGTTTATTGGCTTTAGCCAATTTCTTTTGTAATCTAAGTTTCTCTTCCTCGGCTCTGACCCTCTCTGTCATGTCTCTTATAACACAAACCCGCCTTGGCTTATTGAGATAGGTTATAGGCCGAGATTTAATTTCGATAGAGAATTCTGTTCCATCTTTTTTGATTCCGGAGACTTCAAAGCTGCCAGTGATCTCTTGTTCTAAAAACTTACTGGCCATTTGGAATGAGGTGGGCGAAAAAATATTTTTCAGAACCAGGCCTTGTAGCATCTCGCCATGAGTATATCCAAACATGTTGAGAAACTGACTGTTTGCTTCGATGATTTTGTCATTTTCATGTATCAGGATACCCTCCCAGGCGGCTTCAGAGAGAGTTTCAAACTTTTTTTCGCTGATCTGTAGCTTGTTTTCGAGTTTATTATGCTGGAGAGCCTTGTCGATAGTTTTTATCAAAAGATCGTGATTGATTGGTTTTCTGAGAAAATCATATGCGCCAAGTTTCAATGCCGTTACTGCTGTTTCCACAGTACTTACGCCCGTTAGCATAATAGCGGCAGTATTTATTTGGGAATTTTTGATAAACTGTACAATGTCACATCCCGACAAATCGGGCAGTTGCACATCAAGGAGCGCCAGATCAAATTTGTTTGTTTTTAGAAGCTCAATGGCTTCGGTACCGGTAAATACCTTAGTGCAGTTGTAGTTGAAATGTTTAAGGATATTATAGAGACCATCTATGAATCGGGGTTCGTCGTCAACGAGAAGAATATTCGATTTCATGTCTGTCAATTTGTTGTTTGCTTCAACCCGTTTCGGGCAGAGTGGGGAAGAAAAATTGAAAAACTGGTGCCATCTGTTTGATTACTGGTGTGTGAGAGTGTACCGCCAAGGACTGCAACCGTTTTATGAATAATCGACAGTCCAAGACCTGAGTGACCATTCTGTTTTGTGGTGACAAATGGTGTGTAGAGGTTTGCTGTTACGGATTCCGGCAATCCCGGTCCTGTATCAGATACAGTAATCTCGATTCCATCTGTGGCAGAGGTAACTTCTCCGGCAGGTTGACTGGTCTTCACAGTTACGGTGCCGCCATCTGCCATTGCCTCGGTAGCGTTTTTGATGAGGTTGATAAGTATCTGCTTGATGGCGTCTCGCGAGGTTGTGATGTGAGGGAGGTCTTCATCAGGCAGGAAAGAGATTTTTGTTCCAGGCGAAGCAAGGTGGGCAGACTTGATAAGCTGGATAATATCCTCAATGGCAGCATTCACATCGGTTAACTCAAAATGGTAAACTGGATCCTTTGAGAACATGTCCATCTGACCTACTAATAACGAAATCCTGTGGATTTCCTCGTCAATGATGGTCAACTCATTCTGGATTTCTTCATCATCTGAAAGTCTCAGCTTCATTGACACAAGATAATTGCTAATGATACCCAGAGGATTGTTTATTTCATGGGCAACTTTTCTTGCTGTCATCGATACTGCGCTCATCCGTTCTGCGTCCAATTCTGCCTTCTTTTGTGCCTTCATTGTTTCCAGCTGCAGGCAAAGTGCCACCTGCTGTGCTACCATTTGAAGGAGTTGGCTGTCACCTTTCGCCAGCGAATTCAATGCCTGTGGAAGCCCGAGCAGAATGATTCCAGCAGGTTTTTTGTCGGCCAGTAGTGGAACCAGGAGTACATTGTTACATCTAAGTGCCGTCAGAATCTGTTTATCGGCAAGATTAGTCGTTGACGCGTCATCCCTCAAATAGCTCATTGACATGTCATGGTAGGTTTTGACGATAAGGCTGGAGTTTTGTTGCAAAGTGAGTGAGAGTCCCTGGCTTGCCTGATGCAAGCTGTTTCCAGAAGAAGTCCGTCCGGTAAGCAGAACCTTGTCTTTATCTGAGAGGAAGAACATAACCTTTTCAATATTGAAGAGAATACTCATGGCCTGTTCACAGGCAGCAATAATCTCTTCGATATCAGTTGATTGGACCAATCTCTCAAGAAAGCTCGATAGCAGGGAAACACCTTTTATACGAGCAGAAAGGGTCTCATGCAGAGCCTCTTCATGTATATCGTTTTCATCAATGAATGGGGGGAGTGCCGGTTTTGTGGTGGAATCAGTATCCTTATCTTTTTCTGTATCTGTGGACGAAGGCATTAATGAAAATTGATTTGGTTGAGGAGGTTTCTGAATCTTGATGCCAAGATCTCCGGCAATCTGTTCCACCTCTTCTTCTGCTCCTTCGGCAATTTGTTGGATATCGCTGTGCTCTAGTCCCAGTAATTGATCTACGATGTCATATGTGTTCTCCAGCTCCTCGCTGTTTTCACAGAGGAGATTGGAAGCATAGATGATTTTGACCAGAGGGAAAGCCTCTTGTATTTTTTCCAGCGGTTCGTGGTGGTACTGTATGGCGTCTGCCATAGTAGAGCTCATTTTCCATTTCTGGATCAGCCAGGAGCCTGCTTCGCAATGGCTCACACCAAGTAGCTGTGTCTCTGCCCAGATGGTGTTTTTGGGATCTTTTGTTTCCGCAAGGATTGTCTCATGCTCTATGGGGTAAGTCGAAATGAGGATCAGCCGACCGATATCAAGGAGAAGTCCCGAGAGATAGGCTTCATCGATGTTGCTAAAACCTGTTTTTTGGGCAATTCGCTTGGCAAGGGTTGCACACATCAGTGAGTTATACCAGAAGATACTGATGTCGAACTGCCTGATACTTTTAAAGCGCATCCGCTCAAACACCTGGTGAACCGACATGGTCACTGCAAGATTTTTAATGGTGTTTGACCCCAGATAAACAACCGCCTGCTCTATTCCCTTAAAGGAATAGCGAAACCCATAATACGCCGAATTAACGAGTTGAAGGACTTTGAAGCTGAGTGCCGGATCTTTATTTATTATGGCAGCGACCTCTGACAGTGGTGCGTCATCGTTGTCACAGGCTGCGAGTAATTTTAGGAGAATTGCAGGAAGAGTCGGCAGGTTGCCTGATTTCTGTATGAGCGAATAAGCATTATCCTTGCTGACCATAAAATCCGACCTGATTGTGCTTGTTGTGTGCGAGGAAACCTCTGTCGAGCGTGCACACCTAATAAAATAATATTTTGAAGGTAATTAACGGGTAGACGAAAACGTTCCAGTTATAAATTCTACATGTTCACCAAAAAAAACGCAAACACACTGAGTGCATTAAGTTGATATATCAAATATTAATCTGTTCTTGATACCATTAATCGGGAAATTATCAACTACTTTTTGTTCCATAGCACATAAGTTGATCAGGGTGTTTGTTAGAAGCCGAAGTTTCTTTAAAAAACCTTTAGTTTGTAAGGTGCCTGGGGGATAGTTGGAGTGTGATGTCCGTGACGGTGCACGGGCAAAAAGTGTATCTTTTTATAACTTTTTAACGTTAATAATATTTTTGGCCGCCTGGGCGCCAAATTGCTCGAGTTGGATGAGCAATGAGTGGATCTTTTCAAGTTGTGTTTCCTGGATGCCAAACACGATAATTCCCTTGTTGAGTTTATGAGCAATCATTGGGACACAGACAAATCCTTGGGTACCAAGGGAACGGAGTAACTGGAGGTCGGCTAAAGAGAGCACGGCGTCGTTATCACCCTTCATTGCTGTTTTCAGTTCACCCGCAATAAATGATTTTACCACCAGGCTTTGTTCCCACGTTAAGGAAAAGTGAATGTCATCAAGTGTTCCCCAGCCAAAACAATCCGGATACTCTACAGCTTTGAGAAAAGAGTTTTGGCTATCCGGCATCAGACAAAAGGCCGGCTTGATACTAAAGAGAATATCAAATGCCTGAAAAACGGAGTGAATAATCTCTGGTAGTTCACCAGTGCTTGGTCTGCTCGGTAATACATTTTGCAGTATTGAATATTCCATTGCCTGTTTTCTGAAGCTGATCTGCGTTTCTTCTGTCTTGTTTCTCTCCTCTTTGGCAAGTGGAATATGATACCGTTCAGCAAGCTTTCGTGTTGTATCGCCTGCTTGTTCAATAAGGCTTTGTAATTGAGCTGGGGACAGTTCGAAAAGAGCTTTCCCCAGCTTGTGAGTCTCTGCTTCATTTTCGTTTTTCTGGCTAAGTCTGCAGGCTAGAAAGACGATTTGCACCAAGTTAAAGGCTGTTTTAACCTTTGCTAAAGGTTCCATGTGGTACCTGACTGCATCTACTAAAAAACTATCGAAATGCCATTCTCTGAGGGCATTAGCACCAATTTCAGCATGAGTCATCTTGAATAATCGCTGCTCCATGTCGAGAAGAGTTTCTTCGTGCTGGAAGGTCTTGGAAAAATGTTCGTATACCTCAGGATGGGCAGTTTGTAGTGCCAGCCTGCCTATGTTATGGACGAGTCCCGCTATGAAGGCCTCTTCAGGGAAGGGGTATCCAATAAAACTGGCGATATTTTCAGCAAGTATGGCACATGTATAACTTTGGGCCCAGAAACTGATTGTTAATTGCGCAGAGTCAGGGGAAGGAAGAGCGAAACCTTTCTGGATGGTCGTGGTGTTGAGGAGGTTTGTAAGCACTTCTGTCCCAAGTTCTTCAACGAGCTGGTGCCTGGTGGTTACACGTTTTGCCTGTCTAACCTCTGGATCTGTCCCGTAGATTATTTGTAAAGCCCTGGTCATGAGAGCGGGATCACATGAAAAGATATCGAGCAGTCTCTCCTGGGTCAATTCACCCTTTGCATGCAGTTCGATAGCTTTAGATAGTATTGGCGTAGGGCTCGCAAGACCGGTAACTTTGAAAATGCCACCATGTTTACTCAAGGGATCAATAGCGATCGGTTCGGGATATGACGCACTCTTTGCCATTTCTGGAGCGATTTTATCTGCACTCGATACCGGTTGCGGCTCAGCTTGATGTTCAGTTGGTGTTACAGTTTTATAAGGTTGTTGGAGATGCAGGTGACTAAAATCGAAGTAGCGTTGCCAAAAATCGCTAAAATCCCCTTCCTTCTGTTCTTCAGGGCCACTTTTTAAAAGATTCGAGACGAGCGCTTTGATGCATTGGGAGGCAATAGATTCGGGGGAGAGGATTAATACCGGTTCTTGCTTTGTGGTCGCTATTTCAATATTCGGATCATTGAGTATTATCCCGGCAGGAGCAATTTTGATTGGCAGATGCCTGTTCACCACCTCTTCAAAACGATTATAGGTCTCCTTGGCTTCGGGAATGCTTGGGCTTTTGTTGACCAGGATTTTGACCGTTCCGGTATAGCCATTTATAGCCATTACCTTCAGGAGTGCATAGGCATCGGTAAGAGAAGTTGATTCGGAGGTGATAACTATGATAGTTTCGGTGCTTGCGATGCAAAAGGCGATAACACCTCTGGAGATTCCTGAAGAGGTGTCGATGAGGAAATAATCATAGCCTTTAATCTGCGACAGGGAGCTGACAAGGTCGGAAATATTCTCTTGATCGAGATTGGCCATATTCTCGATTCCCGAACTTCCGGGAATAACATCAATGCCAAACTCTGTCTGGAGGATAATCTCATCGAGATTTTTATCACCGAAAATATAATCATCGAGGGTGCTTTCCGGATTGATGCCCAGCAGGATGTTGACATTTGCCAGTCCAAGGTCAGCATCAAAAAGACATGTTCGGTAATTCCGCTGGGCAAATTCTATTGCGGTATTTACGCTGATGTTAGTTTTACCAACTCCACCTTTGCCGCTGGTTATGACTATTGTTTGTGTCATTGCTAATGTGTTGAAGGCCCGGTTTTCAAGTCAGCAAAGAATTAATGCAATGTCTTTGTTGACAAAATATCTTCTGCTTGGGACCTATGAATACCGAATGAGCCCGAAAGACGCTACTGTTTTGTGCTTTCAACCGTTGAACAATGACGTTCCAGGCGTGAATTGCAGATGACAGAATTCAGCAGCCACAGCTTGATGGGGCCTTGCCTCGAAATTTGGCAATCCAGCTGTTAATGATATACGCAGCACAGCCACAGCCTTCATCGGGATTTACAAAGATAGCATCAACCGGACAGTTTTTAGCGCATGCGCCACATTCCATGCAACCGTTTTGGTCAACGATTTGAGCTTTTTTATCACGAACTCTGAAGATGCGGTGCGGGCAGACCAGCTCACAGTTTCCGCAACCAATGCACTTTTCTTCTGACAACTGTAAAATTGCTGCATCATCTAAATATCTAAAATCTTTCAAGGTTGTACTCCTGCTTAAAAAAAAGGTCCAGCGCCCCAGGATATGAGAGCAAGTATTGCCGCACCTATTTGCAGAGGTAAGCCCCTGCGCATCTCTTTTTCCACACCAGAGAGTGAGGTGAAAGGTGTAGACCCGGTAAAGTTCATGGCCAGAAAGGCGGAACAACTAGTGACCCACAGGAAAAGGCCAATTTTTTCAATGTTATCAATTGCTGGTTCTCCAGCAAAAAGAAGGAGCAAGGCGGTGAGTCCGCCCATCACTGTTCCCTTTAACCAGAATTGTCGAAACGGAATCCACGGCAGCAGTAAGGGAGTGAGCGCCGCCCCTGAAATGATAGCTGCAAGGGTGGCAAGTGTGAGGATGGTTCCTCGGTTAAGGGCAGCTGCAAAGGAGAAAAAGTCAGGGGATACTCCAGAGAGGAGGAAAATCAAAAAGCAGGTAGCCAGGAGCTGTTTCCAGAGCATGCAGATTTCGAGCGGGATAAGAACTGCCCGCTCTGTTATGGAAAAGGTGACTGTGCGCATTGTCTCGTCACTTTGGCCGGTTTTTAAAAACTCGGGCAACATGGAGGCAAGAATCGGCCCGAATGAACCTCTAAAGCCACAAAGTTTTTTAAGGTCGTGGGCTGCAACCCCATTTGCTGCAAGCTGAGGCAGGATAAGTTTCCGGTGGCTGACAATCTGGTCAAGTTTGGCATTTTGTACCTGATACGCAATTTCTTCGGCGCTAAAGGTCTTCTTTCCTGCAGCACACCAGACATTGATGCCACGGGTATCGACCACCACTATCCAGAGAGAAAGATGGGTGAGCTCTTTGCGCAGTGCATCAAAGGTCAATTTGTAGTTGGCGGTGACCAGAACCGGTGAATTCTTGTCTGGTTCTCCGATGCAGTAGAGGCCGGGAGTGATGCTATAATTATTTCTGCTAAAACCGG
>Ga0209475_10004649_pt1 | contig 11706 bp, 6 predicted proteins | sample tdDd471_FD_187128 | JGI IMG/M metagenome (GOLD analysis project Ga0209475, IMG submission 187128) | Marine sediment microbial communities from the Atlantic coast under amendment with organic carbon and nitrate - tdDd47.1 (SPAdes)... | ecosystem: Environmental > Aquatic > Marine > Coastal >...
GAAATCGAAACTTGATCTGACAAAATTCTTACTCAATTTTAAATCAAGTCTCACAGTCTATCATTCAAACATCAATCAAAATATTGATAATCTGGAAACAGTGTGCCACGAGAGCAAGGACCTTTGCTCGTAACTACACGAAAGATGGGGGTAGATCCCTCGGAGTCGGCTTGCAGGAGCAGACACCAAACCACCTTAAGCTGCTGAGGTAAAGAGCCATGGTGGTGAGCGTTAAGGAAAAGGTCCGGCTTAGGATCGGGTCAGGTATGGATCATAGAGACGAGTGTAAACGAATCACTGATGAGGTGTCGAAAGATATTCTGATGTCGTCAAAACTGGGAACTGTTTCCATCCCAGGATAAGTTCAGGGGAAACCTGTTTACTGCCTGGACGGCGGCCGGCATAAAGGTGGCGTGAATGTGATCTAGGCTTTCGTGTGGAACATGGGAACCTGTCGCTCCGATGCCAAGGGAAAAATCCAAGTGGAGGACCCACGAGGGTGAGAGTACCGATACGGAGCACAGGGGCGGATTACCTCGTAGTAGTGATGAAGCCTCTGTAATGGCGGTGGAGCGAAGGGGGTAACATGTCTTAATTTACTTATTGGTCAACCAGAAATAGGAGGAACCTTCGAGTAATGCAAACCTTACTGAATAGGGGATATGAGGAGCCGGATGAGTCGAGGAGTGATTTGCAGAATCGAATTTGAAGAGATACTGGAATAATGTAAACCTTGGCGATCTTGACTTGGCAGTAACCTCACAGTAGATAGCTATTATCTAGGGATTACCGAAATATCCAGACCATAGATATTGCAATATAAACGACTAGAATAGCAGTAAAGTTCGTTGTGTGGCATTAGCGATGATACAGAAATTCGATTTACGATTCCCGTTAACCTCCAAGGAGAAGAATTACAAAACTATCACCCATGTCCTGCATGAATAGGCTTCCCCTCCGATGAGCTGAGAGAAATAAATTGATTAATTCTGGTATTTATCGTGTTGGAATGGGTTCCTTTGGCAAATAATCGAATCGATTCGGCGAAAACAATTCAATATCGAATGCGGGAGCTATATCAACCATAAGATCTGCCAGTATTTCCCCAAGAATAGGAGCGAACTTGAAACCGTGTCCTGCAAGCGCGACTCCAAATACTCGGTGTGATCCGGGTCTCCTGCCGAGGTAGAAATGTCCGTCGGGTGTCATTGAGTATAAGCACACTTCAGACGTAATGGGGCTCTGATGAAGGCCCGGCAAATGTTCTGAAATAATTTTTCTAACCATATGGGTCTCGTCAGGCAATACTTCGCGAACGAGCGTGTCTGGATCACAATCGACAAGCCCATTATGGAACGCGGCTTTTATCTTTGTCCCCTGATCAATTACCGGCAAGGTGTAAAATTCTCTATAATTTTCAGGGGTGGACAGATTCTTCTCCGTGGGAATCTGCCAGAAATTAACCGGAAAATTTCCAAGATGAAAACTTCTGTCCTTCGGTGCTTCAACCCAATGCACAGGAACACGTTTAGACGTCAGCGAGCTGTCCGGGAGGCCGAGCAGTCTATTCGTCCAGGCACCTGTCGCTATGAGCAGGCGATCGGCTTCATAAGTTTTTCTCGCTGTATGGACGAGAACTTTGCCGTGCCCCTCAGTCCAACGATCCACCCGTTCATCCGCAACCAGATTAGCCCCCGCCTTTCTAGCTTCAGCTAAAAAGGTGGTAATACTTAATTCGGGAAACACGATACCCGCCTCTCTTTCCAATCCCGCAACAAATGAATCGGGTAGGGCTAACTGTGGCCATCGTTTTCGAACCTCAGCCGCGGTTAAGCACTCGTGAGGGATATCATATGACTGAGCACTTGCAACAAATCCTGAAACCGCTGGACTTTCAGGCGGGCCAATGGTCAGATTGCCTGTCTTGGCAAGCAGTTTCTGCCCTGAATCCTTCTCCAGTTTCCGCCAAAGTTCCCAGGACCTCAATGCCATCGACACATATGAGGTTCCTTCGAGGTAGGCACGGCGAACACTCCGTGACGAGCCGTGGTGACTACCCATGTCGTGAGGGGGATGATATTGATCAATACCCAGCACGGTGAAGCCTCGACGAGCTAGGGTCATGCAGGTTGCCGAGCCAGCTGTACCTAGACCAACAATTAAGAAATCGTATTTAGCCATCAGGTTTCCTGGTATTTCCGAGTCAAAATATTTTGACATCGGTTTGTAGAAGTATCAGCCTGCATCTAGCTGGATTTCAGGTATAGTCAAGCAATTTTGAAAACGTGACTCTATATCATACAATTTTTATATAATCCGTGGCAAGTTCATCTACTCTGAAGAAACTTTAATTTGACCTTATTCCTGAAGTTCATAAATAATCCCGCCTAAAAATCTTACCTGAAATGGAGCAGTTTGTAGTCAAAGATGTTCCAGAACACCTTCGAGATAATCTAGAACAGTCAATTTCTTTTTATATCCTTGTCATCCTTACCCCTCATTCTTATTGTTAGAGAATCGTTTTTTCGACAAAAGAGACATATCACATACAGGTTTCAGTATACTCTGATACAAACCTGGTAATTCAAATTAATTTATGGTGAAATTATGACTGAAAGTTCACAAACACCTGAAGTAAAAAACATGGATCCTTTTTGGAAGTGCTTAGGATGCGGAAACACCATTCAAGTCCCAAGCCCACCAGAGACATGTCCAAGCTGTAAAGAACAATGTGCCTATAAAGATGTTAGCTGTTACACCCCTGATTGTGGTGGACCTGGACATATTGACCCTAAGCTTTGATTAGAGAGGGTGAACATCCATCTTAGCGGTTAATGTATACGTTTATGTTTTGGTCTTGAAATGTTGGAATAATCTCATGTCGCTGTTAGAACGTGGCTAAAAAACCGAGACTGAATTGTTCCTTTTTATTTTAGCAGACGAAAGAGGCTACCTTCTAATTTAGTCTTTTAATTAGGGTAAATATGGATGACTAAAGCTTAAAATAATTCCAGTTTATCTTGAACGACTAAGTTTAAAAATCTCTATTTTTTCTCATGTTTATTGCATTGGAAAATGAATTTGGGGTGGGTGTTACAATCACAATCATACCAATCACCACTTTTGCAGGGAACCGGAAATGCGAGATATCGGCCCGCAAACCATACATCGGTATGCGAGCAGGTCGATAACGAGGCAAATTCGGAGCCCTGTCAGAGCTTACATTCGAAAAAGACAAATCCATTAAACAAGCTCCTATTTATCCCCCTTCCTCTTAACAACCATACGTTTAAAGCTTATTTTATTAATTGAGGAAAGGGACGTAACCGAAAAGAGGAGTGATATCATGAAAACGATGACAGTTAGAGAAGACAGCCGCGGCAGGAAAACAAAGGTACGCGCCAAGAAAACATACCGAACAGCTTCCGGCGAGTGGGTAGCTCTAGTGGACGGAAAAGAATATCGCCAGGCCTGTTCATATGTTTGCAAAGGCATTCAGAATTGTGTCTGGGAAAATTTGCACGTACAAGCGGACCTGGATGATGACGGAAAAGAATACAAGGTATTGAGCAGTTAACCGCTTGGATCTTTTTGAGCTACAGCACAAAAAGATCTGGGGGGAGACTAGCGATCTAAGATCCTTTGGAAACGTCTATACCGTGAAAAGTAAAATTCTAGGTTTAATCCTAACTGTTGATACGAAAGTAGTATCAATCACTGAGTTGAGGAAAAATGGAGAAGAACGTTTAGCTAACTTGTAGCAGGGCTGTTCCCGCTGTTAATGTTGAGCGCCTGGTTAGCTTTTCATTTAATTCTTTTTGTAAATATTGAATATAAAAAATATATCCCAATTATTACACATAAACCTGGAAATATAAAATAGTGGAGCAAGCTTGCAATTTTAGCACTTTTGGGATCATTCTTTTTATAGACAATTTTTACCTTGTCACCAATTTTCGGACAGAAGAATATGTGAGAGTTAATTGCACTTTTGATCTCTATTTTGGAACCTTCATCGTCGTAAAACTCTATATATGGCCTACAGCCTAGGTACTGTCCTTTCCCTGGCTTGACAACTTCGCCGATCGCCATGAGTGATTCTTTCTTATAATTAATGTAGGAGTATATTTTGTAAGATTAAGCCTGGATTTCTCCACATCATCAAAAGCACAAGAGTATCTTACCCTAAACTCTCATTGCAGTAATGAGTAGAACATTTCATTTGAATAGAATGGCTCCCGCTGCCATGAAAATCATGAGCTCGTTGGGATTATCAAGACTCCTAATCAATGCGGCAACTCTGTAGAATTTTTCGAACCATATCCTCCAATCGTCTTGATACAGACCTGATTCAAAAGTCTATCTAAACAGTCTCTGCAATGCACGCCAGGAAAGAGGATTAATGCAGTTTCACCTCCAGGCCATTCAAATACAGTTTGGCGTCCCTGGTCTCTGCCTTATGAGTGAGGTTTTCACCATTTTCTACAAAAAAACCGGTTTGCATTCCCGGATATATCGGTGATAAAAATGCAGGATTGTCACCTACAAGTTCAGCTGGAAGCGTTAAGTTAGATTGCAGAGAAAAAATGTCTACTACCAGCTCCGGTTGATGGAAAAGAGGGACAAACTTTGCAAAAGTCATATCTTTTTTCAACCTTAATACCGCATCTCCCTTAACCTCTCCTGAAGGGAACTTGGCGTGGATATCCGAAATTCTAAATTCCAGTCCTTTTTTTAGCAAACTCTCATATGCTGTCATCATCTGGAATTGAGTCCGGCTCATCTGTTCCCGAAAGACCGTTTTCATCTTTTCAGGATCGTCCTCTGCTACAGTGATTTCCTTTAAGACTGTATTTGCCATCTCGGTATACAACTTCATGAACTCCTCAAAGCCCTGGACATCCATATTGATCACTCCGATCCGCACAAAGGCATCATCAACCTTCTCCAGGCCGGCGATCAGTTGATCAGCTTTAAATGTTGTTTCCGCAGATAGTGTATTTTCTTCTTTATTAACATCCAGATTATACTCACCCTTAAAATTCACGAGTTCGACCTGTTCAAGATTGCCGGAAAACAGGCTCTTTTCAACCCCATAGGAGACGGTACCATCCCAAAGATAGGTGGAAATTTTTTCCAGCCTGGAAGTGATGGAGATACCGTCAACCTTCATTTTTTCCGAGACAGAAAGCCCATCCCAAGAGGCCTCAGAAAAGAAATTCTTAAATTCCTTATCACAGGTTAAAACGACTTTACCAGCTTTTATTTCAACTATTTCACCCTCCACCGGCAGAGAAAAAGCATCCAGCCCGATTGATGAATAAATCTGCCCAGAAATCTTATATTCAGTGGTAATGGTTAAAGGATTCTTGCCATCTAATTTGTTACTCACAAAGTCTGTAAACCATTTGTTTTTATCCAAACTTGTTGTAGATACAATGCCGGTAAAACCGTGCTTTGCGTGTTCAGTAAAGATAATCTCCTCAACGCCGTACACTGCTTGCAAACTTCCAAGCTTCAGTTTCCATTCAATTTCCGTCGAAAAAATATTTCGATCGTACTCTATCATCTCAATGGACACATCAGAACCAGTATCGGAATACATTGTGTTGAGATTACTAAAAGCCTGTTTGACGATTTTCTCCATCATAAGCCCATTAACAAATGGAGCGCCGACTCCTGCTATAATGATGAGTATTAGGATACCGACAAAAATCTTTTTCATACCTGCTCCCTAGTGACTTTAGATATTCTTTCCCTTTTGATTCACCCCTTAAGGAGATGCAAAAAAAGTACAAAAGAATGATCCGAAGATACTTATCCCTTCAATGGGATACTGCAATAACGTCTGAATTCCCCCAAAGATCGAGGTTAATCAAATCTGTACATTAAATTTCAATTAAAAAATCGAGAATCAACCTATCTGATATCCTCACCACAGACAATAATTATCCTGTGGCAGCTTGAAATAATTCTAAATAAGAGAATAACGGCCTAATCGTAACAGGAGAACTATCATGCGGAGGAGCTGGGTTTCATACTCCAAGAAAGTCAAGAATGGACTCTGCTGCCGTACGTCCTTCTGCAATTGCGGTGACAACCAGATCAGAACCGCGAACTGCATCACCGCCGGCAAAGACTTTTTCGTTGGTAGTCTGGAAGGGAAATTTACTCTCGGCAGAAGTCGTTATAAGCTGCCGATCATTTAAGGAAATATTGTTTTGCTTGAGCCACTCAGGTGGACTTGGCCTGAAACCGAAAGCCATAATCACACTATCGGCATCAAGGACAGTCTCGGTACCTTCAACAGGTTCAGGCCTTCTCCTGCCACGTTCATCGGCTTCACCGAGTCGGGTATTAACTACCTTAACTCCGCTAACATGTCCATCTTCTCCAACAACAATACCAAGAGGTTGGAGATTCCAAAGAAAGCGCACGCCCTCGTCCTCGGCATTTTGCACCTCCCGAGCCGAGCCAGGCATATTCTCTCTGTCCCGCCGATACACACAGACAACATCTGTTGCCCCCTGGCGAATTCCAGTTCTAACACAATCCATGGCTGTATCGCCACCGCCAAGGACAACCACCCTTTTATTTGCCAGATTCACGTAAGGGTAACGATCGCGCTTCAAGCCCAAGTAGCGGTCAACGTTACCTATAAGATAGTTTAGAGCATCGTATACCCCTGCAGCTTCTTCGTTTTCCAAATCGGCGCGCATGGGGTTATAGGTACCGGTGCCGACAAAGACTGCATCATATTCGGTAAGGAGGTCGGTAAAGGGCAGATCATGGCCGACATTAACCCCTAAACGAAATTCAATCCCCATATCGGTAAAAACTTCGCGTCGCAGTTCCATCACTTTTTTGTCAAGTTTGAAAGCTGGAATGCCAAAAGTCAACAGACCACCAATCTCAGGATGTATATCAAAGACCACCGGTTGCACACCATTGCGAATCAGCACATCGGCACAGCCGAGGCTGGCCGGCCCTGCACCGACTACAGCCACACGTTTACCGGTTGAGATAACCTTAGAGAGATCGGGGCGCCAGCCCATTTGAAAGGCAGTGTCGACAATGTACTTTTCTATACTGCCTATGGTCACCGCGCCATAATCGTTGTTAAGAGTGCAGGCCCCCTCGCAGAGTCTATCCTGAGGACAGACCCGTCCACAGACCTCCGGCAGACTGTTCGTCTGGTGGCAAAGTTCAGCCGCCTCGATAATCCGACCTTCGTTAGCCAATTGCAACCAGTCGGGAATGTAGTTATGGACGGGACACTTCCACTCACAGTAGGGATTACCGCAGTCAAGGCAGCGGTCCGCCTGCATCTGCACCTGAGATTTCTGAAAAGGGTGATAAATCTCTACAAACTCATGACGTCTCCGCTCAATTCTTTTCTTCTGGGGATCAACCCGCTCCACCTCGATAAACTGGAATAGATTCTGGCTCATAATTTTTCTCTTAGTGACTTAGAAATGTTTTTTTTGCTTACAAGAAATCATTTCGTGAAGAAGCTTACCCCGCTCTTTTTTACGGGGTTAATATACGACTGCCAGAGTTTCTCTCGGCGAGTTCCCCCGATGCCCTAACAGGGTTGTTACATCGGAAGTTTTTGGTTTAACAATTTTAAAGAGACTCATATACTGTTCTTCAAAACCAACAAGAATTCTCTCAGCCCGTTCGCTGCCTGTTTCCTCAAAATGGGAGTTGATCATCCCGCGCAAATGCTCTTGCAGTACCGCCCTGTCTTCCAGGGTTAAAATATCTACCAGCTCGGGATTAACCTTTGATGCCAAAGTACCAGACTGATCAAGGACATAAGCAAAGCCACCGGTCATGCCCGCTCCGAAATTGACCCCTGTCTCTCCAAGGATGGTGACGATGCCACCTGTCATGTACTCACAACCGTTATCGCCTATGCCCTCAACCACCACTTTAGCGCCGGAGTTCCTGACGGCAAAACGCTCCCCGGCACGGCCCGCGGCAAAAAGCCAACCGCCAGTCGCCCCGTAGAGACAGGTATTGCCAATAATCACAGCCTCGTGGCTCTTATAAGCAACGCCGAGAGGCGGCCGAATAACCAGTTTACCACCAGCCATCCCTTTTCCAACATAGTCGTTGGCATCACCGGTCAACACCATATGCAGGCCTCCTGCATTCCAGGCCCCAAAACTCTGGCCCGCAGTGCCACTAAAAAGCAGATGAATAGGAGCATCCTTCATCCCTTTATTCCCGTGAAGGGAGGCAATTCTGCCAGAAAGCCTTGCCCCGACGGTCCGATCGGTATTGCGAATGTTAAAACTTCCTCCACCACCCGACATGGATTCAACCGCCTCACGGAACCGCTCTTCGATCTTTATGTTGAGTCTGCCCGGATCATCGGGCACGTTGGCTTCCTGGAAAAACAGGCTGCTTGTCGCAGGCGGCTGGACTGACTCTAAAATATCCCCAAGAAACAGTTTCTTTTGTTTTGAAGAAATGCCTTCGAGTTCTTCAAGCAGATCAGTGCGGCCAATCAGATCGGTGAGTTTGGCAACCCCCAATTCAGCCATATGCATTCGCGTCTCCTGCACCATAAAGCGAAAATAGTTCATCACCATATTCGGGACCCCGGCAAAATATTCCTTCCTGAGGGTCTCATCCTGGGTTGCAACACCGGTGGCACAATTATTTAAGTGACAGATCCGCAAGAATTTACAACCAAGGGCAATAAGCGGCCCAGTGCCAAAACCAAAACTCTCGGCACCGAGAATGGCCGCCTTTATGATATCAAGCCCGGTTTTCAAGCCACCATCGACCTGCAGCTGCACTTTATGACGCAAACCGTTGGCTACCAGGGCCTGCTGGGTTTCGGCAAGACCTAACTCCCATGGACTACCGGCGTATTTTACCGAGGTGAGTGGACTGGCCCCCGTTCCCCCATCATATCCAGAGATGGTGATGAGATCAGCATACGCCTTGACCACGCCGGTGGCGATGGTGCCCACACCAGGTTCAGAAACCAATTTCACACTTACCCGGGCCTTTGGGTTGACCTGTTTGAGATCAAATATCAACTGGGCCAAATCTTCGATCGAATAAATATCATGGTGCGGTGGTGGAGAAATGAGTGTTACCCCTGGTACCGAATAGCGTAGGGCAGCAATCTGAGCGGTCACCTTATGGCCAGGAAGCTGTCCACCTTCGCCAGGCTTTGCGCCCTGGGCCATTTTAATCTGGATGACCTCGGCGTTCATCAGATAATGCGGGGTTACCCCAAACCGACCGGAGGCAACCTGCTTTATTTTTGAAACACGTTCGCTGCCAAACCGTGCAGGATCTTCTCCACCTTCACCACTGTTGGAAAAACCACCCAGACGATTCATACCAATGGCCAGCGCCTCATGAGCTTCCTGGCCAAGTGCACCAATAGACATGGCGGCGGAGTCGAAACGGTTAAAGAAATTCTCCGCCGGCTCCACCTCATCTAAGGCAATGGGTGTGGTCTCTTTTTTGAGTTGTAATAGATCGCGAAGGCAGGCGATCGGCCGAGTATCTACATGGCTGGAATAAAGCTGGTAATCGGAAAATTCACCAGTTCGCACCGCTTTTTGCAGAGTTTCAACCACATCGGGATTGTAAGCATGATATTCACCCCCATGGATATACTTAAAAAGCCCACCCCGGCCCAGCGGTTTATGGAGTCGCTTCCAGGCATAACGGGCGAGGCATTCCTGATCCTCTTGAAAATCGGCAAACCCAGCCCCTTCAATGCGACTGACTACCCCGTTGAAACAAAGCTCGGTCACTTCGTTTGCAAGCCCGACTGCCTCGAACAACTGCGAACACCGATACGAGGCAATAGTAGAAATACCCATTTTAGAAAGTATCTTGAGTAAGCCCTTGTCTATGCCTTTTCGATAATTGGAAATTGCCTGCCGGAGACTGACCTTCGCCGAACCTTCATCCACCATCTGGCCAAGAGATTCGTAGACCAGATAAGGATAGATGGCTGTCGCTCCCATACCGATGAGCACTGCAAAATGGTGCGAATCTCGACAACTTGCTGTTTCCACAATAATATTCGCATCGCAGCGTAAATTGTTCGCGACAAGAGTCTGCTGTACAGCTCCTACTGCCATAGCAGCAGGGATGGGTAAACTATCAGCAGCAATGTTTCGATCTGAGAGAATCAAGAGAACTGCGCCCTGTTCTGTCTCCTGCAAGGCTCTGTCGCACAGTTCTTTAATCGCGTTTTTTAAGCCAAGTTCTTTTGTATAATTGAGATCTAAGATCACAGAACGGTAATGATTCTGATCCAGTTGCAAAAGCTGTTGTATATCACTATAGACAAGTATCGGCGACTGAAACATCACCCTATTCGCGTGGCTCTGCACCTCATCAAAAACATTCTGTTCCACGCCTATACAGGTGGCAAGGGACATAACATGATTTTCCCGCAATGGATCAATCGGCGGGTTGGTTACCTGGGCAAACATTTGACGAAAATAATCATACAGGCTACGCTCTTTGGTGGATAACACCGCCATTGGTGCATCATCGCCCATTGAAGATATCGGTTCCTGCCCTGTCTCTCCAAGTACCTTGACAACCTGCTCCAGCTCTTCGTTGGTATACCCGAAAACTTTTTGATAGAGAAGAAGGCGATCATCGTCATAGGACCTGTCCCCGATCTCAAGCTGGTCATTTTCATCAAAAGCGGGAAGATGCTGACAACATTTCTCCATCCATTTCCTATAAGGATGTCTGGTTTTCAACTCGCGATCGATATCCCAGGAAGTCCAGCGTTTACCGGAAAGAGTATCAATCACCAATAGCTCACCTGGCCCAACCCGACCTTTCTCCAGCACCTCGTCCGGTTCATAGTCCCAGATACCCACCTCGGAAGCGAGGGTAATGAGGTTATCTTTGGTCACTACATAACGTGCTGGTCTGAGTCCATTGCGATCAAGCCCACAGGCGGCAAAGCGACCATCACTCATAACGATCCCGGCCGGTCCGTCCCATGGCTCCATATGCATGGAGTTAAAATCGTAGAATGCACGTAAATCCTCGTCCATATTCGGATGATTCTGCCAGGCTGGTGGAATAAGCAGCCTGAAGGCCCGAAAGAGATCCATGCCACCGGCCAGAAACAGCTCCAGCATGTTATCAAGAGAAGATGAATCCGAACCTGTTGTATTGACAAAGGGAGCGGCCTCGGACATGTCCGGTAGCAGTGGCGAGCTAAATTTATAGGAACGAGACCTGGACCACTGCCTGTTACCGGTGATGGTGTTGATCTCCCCATTATGGGCCAAATACCTGAAAGGTTGAGCCAGCTGCCACTTGGGGAGGGTATTAGTGGAAAACCGTTGGTGGAACAGGCAGATTGACGACTGCATTCTTATATCAGCCAGATCCGGAAAAAAGTATGGCAGATCAATAGGTCGACACAGACCTTTATAAACGATGACCAGATTAGAAAGACTGGCTATATAGAAATCAGGATCATCGGTCACCCGTTTTTCCACCCGGCGACGCACCATATAGAGGCGTCGTTCGAGATCCTTTGATCCCCAGCCAAAGGGTCCATTAAAAATGACCTGAACTATCCGCGGCATGGTTTTTTCGGCAAATTCACCAAGCACTTCAGGGTCAACAGGCACATCACGCCAGGCAACAACGGTCAGAGTCTCCCTCTCAAGCTCTTCTTCGATGGCCCAC
>Ga0209475_10004650_pt1 | contig 11704 bp, 7 predicted proteins | sample tdDd471_FD_187128 | JGI IMG/M metagenome (GOLD analysis project Ga0209475, IMG submission 187128) | Marine sediment microbial communities from the Atlantic coast under amendment with organic carbon and nitrate - tdDd47.1 (SPAdes)... | ecosystem: Environmental > Aquatic > Marine > Coastal >...
AATACTCGTCCGATACAATGCGCTATCGTTGATTTACCGCAACCACTCCCACCATCTAATGCCACGACAAGCGGTCGTGTTGACTGTGAAAGGTGTTGTTGAATCAATGTGATTGCTTCTTGGCAGGGCTTATCATATTGTGATTCGGACATCCTAGCTCCTTATAATACAGGTCATATCTCGATTTGCATTATGATGTCTTGTGCGTGATTTCCAAACTTCTGACCAAAAATATTCAATCCACCTTTATGAACGGCTTCATCATCAACGCCGATACGGACTGAAATGAATGGTTGATCGAGAAGGCTCAAATCGGAAAGCGTAACTGACGAAATTTTCCGACCATCGACAAATGAGCCTTTACTGTCTACACGCCACACCTTAAGCCAACCATATTGACTACTCCAATCGGGCCACCATGTTGGGGTTAAGTTACCACGTTTATCGGCAAAGTCACCGGGGGATGTCCATATGCCAACCCGTTGATCATTGATCTCCAGAAATATATCAGAAAGCCAATCATCTGCAGATGGGGCGGCTTCTGAACAAATCTCCATACTCAATTGAAGACTCTTCGGCGCGGCTTTCCCATAGATCGGGTTTGGAAAGCGATACTCAAGAAACCCATGTGAGAACCAGATCAATTGAGCATAATGCCGATCTGGGTTATAGAATGAAACAGGGTCATCCAAAATACCAATTACCGAATCCACCCCAGCCAAACCGCAAGTCGGAACAACATGTTGGTCAATAAATGCGCCGACTGGCATTTTAACTGTAAAGCGATCTTGGGTATGCTTTCCTTCGCTTTCAGGTAAATTAAAAATTATCGTATCGTAAATCCGAGTGTAGATGCGTTGTTGTCCACGTTTGCCGGGGGTTGTGTGCGATATAACCAACCCCGCATCTTCAAGCCCTGTCAAATGCAAAGTTGCAGTTGCAATTGGCATTTCAAGGGCTTGTGATATTTCCGTAACACTGGCGACTTTTGGAATTAGATATTCTAAAATCCGTAACCGAGGTTTGGATGCAATTGCTTTTGCGACAGCGATTGTGTGCTCCTGAGTATTCGTTTTGGTATCAACAACTAAGATTCGCCCCGTATTGCTTTCCATCAGGTTATCCTTTGTTTTATAAAAATATGAAATAAATATGATGATTGCTTTATGAATTCATATCATTATAAAATGAATTCTTGTTTTATAATATATTTTGTTAAAAAATGGGTCGCTTTTATCTAATAATTTGACTTGCTTACAAATGACATTGTCATAATTTTACAAATATACAAAATTAATGTTTTGCGTTTGATGAAAAACTGGTATATTTGCCATCATACAAAACAATCTCTAAGATTCTAGTGTTTTTAGAATATTTGAAATTTTCTCAATATTAACATTATCACTAGTAACACCTTCGAGAAAAATGATGTTTAAAACACCCTAATATTTAAGGAGGCAGAAATGTCTAATACACCACGTAATGAATATCCACGTCCTCAATTTATCCGTGAGAATTGGATGTGTTTGAATGGTGAATGGCAATTTGAAATTGATCAAGGTGATAGTGGTATCCATCGTGGATTATTAGACCGCGACCTTACCGATACGATTCTTGTGCCATTTTGTCCTGAATCGAAATTATCAGGTATCGAAAATCTTGATTATTACAATGCAGTTTGGTATCGGCGAGAAGTCAGCATCCCACAAGATTGGTCGGGTAACCGTGTTCTTCTTCATTTCCAAGCAGTTGATTACGATACAACGGTATGGGTCAATGGCACAGAAGTTGGCAGACACCGTGGCGGATTTTCACCGTTTAGTTGTGACTTAAAAGGTGTTGCGGCGGCAGGTGATAAGATTACAATTGTGATTCGTGCTCGTGATTATGGCAAACCCCCACAACCACGCGGTAAACAAGCACGCTCTTACGGTGCACAGGGAGCAATTTATGTTCGGACCACAGGAATTTGGCAAACTGTCTGGCTCGAACCTGTTCCTGATATTGCACTACGGAGACCCCGTTTAACACCTGATGTTGCCAATCAAGTTATACGACTGGAACAACCGATTACTAATAACGCAAAGGGATTGCGCTTACGGGCGACTTTATCTGATGCTGATGGTGTTGTTGTTACAGCTGAGTGTTCTGCCGAATATGATTTGTCGCCACGCCTTGATTTACCCATTCCCGATGATCGTGCACGACTATGGTCAATTGAAGAACCACATCTATATGATGTTGAGATTGCGTTAGTGGATAGTGATGGCAATACTATCGATCAAGCAAGGAGTTATGCAGGGTTACGTAGCGTCTCGATTCATGGCAAAGCGATCAAAATTAATAACAAAGTGGTTTTCCAGCGCCTTGTCCTTGATCAAGGATATTATCCTGATGGTCTTATGACTGCGCCAAGCGATGCGGCTCTGATCGAAGATATTCAATTGAGTATGGATGCAGGATTTAATGGGGCGCGACTTCATCAAAAAGTCTTTGAAGAACGTTTCCTCTATCATGCGGATCGTATGGGATACATTGTCTGGGGTGAATTCGGTGATTGGGGATGTGCCAACAATGGCCCAATTAATGGCGAACATCAAACACCGAACGCAGATTATATCACCCAATGGCTAGAATGTGTTGAACGTGATTATTCACATCCGAGCATTATCGGTTGGTGTCCATTGAATGAAACATGGCAATCATTGACTGATAATATTACAGCACTCGATGATGTGACACGCGGTATGTATCTAGCAACTAAAGCGATGGATACAACACGTCCTGTCCTCGACACATCGGGTTATTCGCATCGTGTGCTTGAAGCAGATGTCTATGATAGCCATGATTACACACAAGACCCTGATACATTCGAGAAACGCCATGCAGGATTAGCAGACGGCAAACCCTACCTGAATGATGCTAGTGGTTGGGGATTATCAGAGCGTATGGTGGGTAATACACAATGGTCAGTTCCTTATCGTGGACAACCTTACTTTGTCAGTGAATTTGGCGGTATTTGGTGGAATCCTGATGTTAAAGAAGGCGAAGATTCTTGGGGATATGGGGATCGTCCAACATCACTTGATGAATTTTATGATCGCTTTGAAAGACTGTGTGCGATTCTTTTAGATGATGTCAATATGTTCGGCTATTGTTATACCCAACTGACTGATATTTATCAGGAACAAAATGGCATCTATAAATATGACCGCAGTCTAAAATTTGATATGGAACGTATCCGTAACGCACAAATACGTCCTGCCGCGATTGAACAAGCCGATAATTCATAATAGGTGAGAAAAAGATGAATATGAAATCCTTGCGCCCGCCTGCTGTACCGCTAGTTGTCAATGATCCATATCTGAGTGTCTGGTCAACAAATGACAACTTAACAGACGAATGGACAAAACATTGGACGGGTGAAAGTCACCCCATGTGTGGGTTGATACGTATTGATGGTCAGGTATATCGCTTTATGGGAGGGGTGTCTCGGTTTGTAGATGTGGATATTCCAGTTATGGAACAGACCTCAGTCACGGTATTCCCGACCCGAACAATTTATACTTTTGTATCATCAGGTGTACAACTGACCTTAACATTCATGACTGCCGCGCTACCGCATGATTTAGATTTAATGTCACGCCCTGTCACAACGGTAGAAATGGATGTTGTTGCCACCGATGGAAAACTACATGATGTCTCGCTATATATGGATATTGTTGCCAATTGGGTAGTTAATACCTCTGAACAGAAAGTGGTTTGGGGACGGCATCGCTTAGATGAGCGTGATTTATTGTGGATGGGGTCATCAGAACAACCTGTACTTGATAAATCTGGCGATGATTTACGTATTGATTGGGGTTATCTGTACACGACCTCAATTCAACCTGCTATGAGCGGATTAGATACGAATGTCAACTTGCGGACGAAATTTGCATTATTTGGGGATTTACCCAACTCTGATCGCACAGAAATGCCGATGCCTGTCGGGAATCGTCCTCCCCATCCGACGATGGCATGGTCGTATCCTGTTGGGACAGTTGCGGAGTCGTCAAAATCATGGCAACTCATCATCGCCTATGATGATGTATTTTCGGTGGAATACATGTATCGTAAGTTACGTCCATACTGGCGTAGAAACGGCATGAAAGCATCAGGATTGATCGATTCGACTATTCAACGCTACGATGAAATCAAAAACACTTGTGTTGAGTATGACAAGCAGTTGATGCGTGATTTAGAGCAAGCGGGTGGGGTAGGTTATGCTCAACTAGCGGCATTGGCATTCCGTCAGTGTATTGCCGCTCACAAGTTAGTGGCTGACAATGATGGTACACCCTTATTTTTCTCGAAAGAGAATTTTAGCAATGGGTGTATGGACACAGTTGATGTTACCTATCCGTCAAGTCCATTCTTTCTATTGCTAAACCCTGATCTTTTAGAAGCGCAACTTACGCCGATTCTTGATTATGCTTCATCACCACGCTGGAAATTTGATTTTGCTCCGCATGATATTGGGCGGTATCCTCTGGCAAATGGGCAAGTATATGGTGGGGGCGAAGAAACCGACTTCCGTCAGATGCCCGTTGAAGAATGTGGCAATATGCTGATTATGGTCACAGCACTTTGTAAAATACGTTCCGACATCAGCTATGCGCAGACTTACTGGGATACCCTCAGCTTATGGGCAAATTACCTGCTGGAAAAAGGCTTAGATCCCGAAAATCAATTATGTACTGATGATTTTGCTGGACATCTCGCACACAATGTCAACCTATCTGTAAAGGCTCTAGTAGCGATTGCAGGATATGCATGGTTGTGTGAACAAAATAATATGCCAGAAAAATCACAAGAATATCGCTCTGCTGTTGAAGGCATGGTAGAAGAATGGATGGCGATGGCGGACGACGGCGATCATTATCGTCTGACCTTTGACAACCCCAATACGTGGAGTCAAAAGTATAATCTAGTCTGGGATAAACTTTTAGGACTCGATTTATTCCCTGATGACATTACACAGACTGAGGTTGCGTATTACAAAACTCAACAAGCACGCTATGGGTTGCCATTGGATAGCCGTAATACGTATACGAAGCTCGATTGGATTGTGTGGTCAGCAACCTTGTCCTCCACACAAGAAGACTTCGAGAGCTTTATTGAGCCACTTGTCAATTGGCTAAACGAGACAGAAAGCCGTGTTCCGATGACGGATTGGTATTATACTGACAGTGGAACACAGGTGCGGGCGATGCAAGCACGATCTGTTGTCGGCGGTGTATTTATCAAGTTGTTGGCTGATCGCTTATCGTAGTAGCCATTTAGGTAAATTCCCCATTTCTGATGGGGGATTACCTGAATATTCTGATAATTGATAATTTAAACAATTTCACTAGGGTTATGTTTATAAATGGGAGCGTTCTCACTTAATAAATTTGTTCAATTTAGAACCATATATGAGCGAATTAATCGGAAAATATACCAAACATCAAGTTGTTCAATATTTATTGAAATAATTGCAGTTGTTTGGATGATAGTGCTGGTTATAATACAAAGATAATTTTATGGTTAAGTAATAATTTAGAGAGGCTAAACGTGCGACAACTTATTGTCTTCCTTATAGGTATGCTGATGATGGCAGGCTGTGCATCTCAAGCAACCTTCGGTGATGCGATCATCGATGGCGAACCGACACCCATTCCGACCGCTGTTGTACCAAATAAACCCATTTATCAAGTTGAACGTGGTGATATTATTTATGAACGTTCATTTTTTGGACGTATCACACCTGTTGTTACGAGTAATGTTAGATTTGAAATTGATGGACGAGTCCTAGAAACTTACTTTGAATCCAATGATGAGGTTCATGCAGGGGATATTCTTGCTGTTTTGGATACGTCAGGGTTTGAAAACCAGCTATTAGCGGCACAAGAAGAGCTCGCCGTGACCCAATCTATATTTGATAGTGCCGAAAATCAGGTTTTATTTGGACAACAAGAAGCACAATTAAATCTTGATCTAGCCCAATTACGACTCGATCATGCTATATCACAAGCATCCAGCCCCCGATCAGCTGATGATAATTTCTTAATCAGTACGCTTGAAATTGAACGGGATTTAGCTAAGTTGAAATTGGATCAACTTGATGATGGTATAGACCCAGCGTTACGATTCGATGTCACACAAGCGCAGAAGGCTGTTGATGAATTATTAGAAACAATTTCTAAAGCAGAACTTATCGCTCCGATGGACGGTCAATTAAGCTCGTTCTCTATATCACAGGGAGATTCCGTTTCGGCTTATGATATTGTTGGAATTGTTGCTGATAATAGCGATATAGAAGTCACTGATGTGTTGGACTCTAACGAACTTAGTGAGTTGACCGAAGGTATGGCGGTGACACTCCAACGGTCGAGTACACCGGGGGATGTCTATACTGGGACGATTGCAACATTACCCGATCCTTTTGGTAGCGGTAGTGACGAATTTACCCATATCCGTTTTGATACAGATACACCGCTAGATGAATTTAGTGTTGGTGACCGTATGTCGTTCACAGTTATTATCGAACAACGGTTGGATGTTTTGACACTCCCCACCTCAGCAATTCGTCGGTTTAGTGGACGTGAATTTGTTGTTGTTCAAAATGATAGTGTGCAACAGCGCGTCGATGTCAAACTCGGTTTAGAAGGCGATAATCGTGTTGAAATCATCGAGGGTGTAGAAGAAAATCAGACGGTAATTGGTTCATGATGCGCCAGATATTAAGAATACGGGCAATTTTTCTCGTTGCTATCAAACGATTACTTGCCCAAAGACTCCTGACGGTTGCAACAGTTATTGGTCTAACAGTTGCTGTTGCCCTCATCTTAACGATTCCAGTCTATTCCGAGTCTGTTGCATTTCGCTTGCTCACCGATCGATTGACAGAGGGACAAGATCAGACCAATCGCCCGCCATTTTCCTTTATGTTTAGTTATATTGGTGCATGGAATAAGCCTGTTAATTGGGAAGATATTGGCGCACTCGATACATTCTTGCGTGAGCGAGGCGGTGACGAACTGGGTCTAAGAGTGACCGATGTTATTCGCCATCTCGAAACACCTAACTTCCGCCTATACCCAGCTAACGCAACTGACTATCAAGATGAAAATCGATCACTGGATTATGTAAGCTTTGGGACAACCGAAGACATCAATAGTCAAGTGGAACTGGTCGATGGGACATTCCCATTACCTGCGGATTCGTCACCAGATAGTATTGTGGAAGTGATGATACATGAAGATTTCGCTTCAGAATTTGGTATTCAAGCAGGAGAGTCTTTCATCGGCTACAATTGGCGTTTGGATTCTAGCGATGTCTTGCAGATTACAGAGATACGAGTATCAGGTATCTGGCGGCCGATTAATATAGATTCGCCGTATTGGTTTTATCGCCATACGGTTTTTGCGGATATTTTATTAGTTCATGAAGATACATTTGTTAATCGTATTAGTCCCTATACTGAAGAAGAAATCAACCTTGGCGTATGGTATCTGATTACGGATGGACAAGGGGTTAATACCTCACGTGTGGATGAGTTGATTATCCGTCATGACGAAGCAGAAAAAATCGCTGATCAATTGCTACCGGGGACGTATATTCAATCTTCCCCTGTAGAAGAGCTTAAACCCTATCAGAGAATTGTCAGTGTACTGACATTGACCCTCACGGTATTTAGTATTCCGATTGTGTCGCTTCTCATTGTATTTTTGATTATGATTGTTGGGTTGGTTGTTGACCGTCAACGTAACGAAACAGCTGTACTCCGCAGTCGTGGGACTTCTCCGTTTCAAGTGATTGGATTGGCGGCTGTTGAAGGTACAATCCTCGGTGTGATTGCACTTATTATTGGTACGGGTTTGGCTACTATTTTTACACAGTTGATGGGATCGACCCGTAGTTTTATGGATTTTAGTTACGAGAGTAGTTTTATTGTCTCATTCCCGCCAACTATCGTAACAACTGCTGTATTAGCCTTATTGTTTACGATCATGATTCGGCTAGCCCCAACCATCACCGCATCCCGTCACACTATCATCAGCTATAAGCTTGATAACTCTAGATTGTTAAATCGTCCACTCTGGCAACGACTCGGTATCGATATTCTACTGCTGATTATCATTGGGTATTTTTACTATCAGATCGTCCAGCAAGGCGGATTAATTAATATTGAAGGTGGTGTCTCGAATATCGAACAGGCATATGATCAGCCCTTTGTATTTTTGTTACCACCCCTGACGATCTTTGCAGTGACGTTGTTTTTATTGCGAATCTTGCCGATCATATTACGCTTCATCTCGTGGATTATTCAGTTGACAAATAGTGTTGGCTTGTTGATTGTTACACGGCAATTAGAACGCTCACCGGGAACATACTATTTGCCATTGATTTTGCTCGTCTCGACGATCAGCCTCGGAATTTATACATCGTCATTTGCTCGTACAATTGATCGCTATCTATATGAACAACAATTCTATCGTGTTGCGGCAGATATGTCGGTACGTGTGTTTAGTCAAGACACTTCTGGATTCCCCGGTGGTGAACAAGAAAATGATACTGCCTATATGCACATCTCAGAATTCAATTCTTTGGATTCTGTTGAACATGCAACGCGATTGGGTGAATACGGCGCATTAGCGAAACTGACATCAGGGAATACGACAGGTAAGTTCATCGGTGTGGATCGTGCAGATTTGGGACCAATACTATTCTGGCGACCCGATTTTGCGTCGATTCGCTTAGGCTATTTGTTGAATGCCCTTGCTGTTGAACAAGATACAGTTTTGGCATCAAGAGAGTTTATGGAAGATCGTAATCTCAAAATCGGTGACTATATTCAAATCGATGTTAAGATCATTGGCGAAACGATTCCAGTAAACTTACAAATCGTCGGTGCGATTGACTATTTCCCACGTTGGTTCCCTGAAGAAGATGGACCATTGTTTGTTGGTAATCTCGATTATCTATCGGAGCAAGGGCAAACAGAATTACCACATCGGATTATTATGCGAATCAACTCCACCTTTGATCGCCGAGAATTTACATCAGAACTGATTAAACGTGGCGCGGCGGGTGTCCTGATTGAAGAACCATTTTCACGGATTGAACGCGAACAGGCGCGTCCAGAACGTCAAGGATTGTTTGGATTGCTGTCGATTGGCTTCACGACATCTTCTTTGGCGACAATGATTGGCTTCTTGCTGTATACGCTCTTTTCTTATCAACGACGCTATGTTGAATTAGGGATTCTGAGAGCCATCGGATTATCTCAAACGTCGATGATGATCTCGGTTGCATGGGAACTTGGGTTGCTGATTGTGATGGGGTTGTCGCTCGGTGTAGCCATTGGCTTGTTTGTGAGTATCTTATACATTCCGTATATGCAATTTGTCAGCAATATTGCAGGGATTGTACCGCCATATGTTGTTATGATTGCATGGACAGAAATCGCGCAGATCGTTGGCTTATTTGTTTTCACCTTCATCCTTATTATGGCGATGTTACTGGTAATCTTGCGCCGTATGCGTATCTTCCAAGCCGTCAAGCTAGGAGAATCTTTATGATAAACAACGACGCATTTATCATCTGTGATAGCCTCGTTAAAATATTCAAAGTTGTCGATGTTGAGGTGTTAGCTCTTCAAGGGCTTGATCTGACAGTGCGGCAAGGGGAGTTAATCGGCATTGTTGGCGCGAGTGGTAGCGGTAAAACCACACTTATGAATGTGCTGGGTGGATTGGTTCGTCCGTCTGTCGGACAAGTTATCGTTGATGGACAGAACTTGCTTAAGTTGTCGGCGCGTAAATTGGACGCATATCGACAAATACAGGTGGGTTTTGTTTGGCAACAAGGTAATCGTAACCTCATTCCATATTTATCTGCACTTGATAATATCAAGTTACCGATGACCTTAGCAGGACGGGCAGGGCGTGATGTCGATAAACGTGCTCGTATGTTGCTTGGTAAAGTGGGATTAGAAGATCGCTATGACCATAAGCCGATACAGCTTTCTGGCGGTGAACAACAGCGGGTTGCGATCGCGGTTGCGCTTGCAAACGAACCCAAGTTACTGTTGGCTGATGAACCTACTGGAGAACTCGATTCGACTACATCGGATCAAGTTTATGACCTGTTCCAAACCCTTAATCGGGATTTGGGATTAACTGTGATTATCGTTAGCCATGATCCATTGATTTCGCAGCATGTTCAACGTGTTGTCGCTATCCGTGATGGCAAATTAGCCAGCGAAACTGTACGCCGACGGGGGACAGATGTTGCACAGGGTGAGCATTTTGAGGAACTCATCGTCTTAGATTCTGCGGGACGCTTACAAATCCCGAAATCGTATCGGGAACAATTGTCGATTCAAAACCGCGTTCATATGGAAGCAACGCCAGAAGGACTTTTGATTCGTCCTGTTCAAAACTTGGGGGAAACATCCTCACAATCCGAAATTCGCATTGAACGGAATTTCGATGAACCTGTCCAACGTAAAGGATTGTTATCCAGATTAGGCTTACGGAAAAAATAAATATGAGTCAGGAAATTGCAATTTCGGTAGAAAATGTCGGGCGAATTTACCCCTCAGATTCCGGTGATGTTCATGCCCTTAAACAAATTAGTTTTCAGATTCCTACAGGGCGTTTTGTTGCCCTTAAGGGACGCTCTGGTAGTGGGAAGACGACCCTATTAAATTGCCTTGGTGGATTAGATACCCCTACATCAGGGCAGATCAAGATTTTTGGTGTCGATATATCGTCGATGAATGAAGCAAAACGCACCCGTTGGCGACGCGAACAAGTTGGTTTCATCTTTCAGCAAATGGGATTATTGCCGAGTTTTTCGTCTTATGAAAATTTGGATGTGATGGCACGACTGGGTAATGTTCCACGTCGAGAGCGTCGTACCCGTATTCATCAAAGCCTTGATCGAGTGGGTTTATTGGATTATGTCGATCATCGTCCCTATGAAATGTCTGGTGGACAACAACAACGTATCGCCATAGCCCGTGCCTTAGTCACTGCACCGCAATTGGTACTGGCGGATGAACCCACCAGCGAATTAGATAGCGAAACCACACACGATATTCTGATTGCTTTTCAAGAAATAGTCAGAAATCAAGGCGTGACGATTTTATTATCGAGCCATGATCCCATTGTGGATGAATATGCCGATGAGATCATCTATTTACGCGATGGACGAGTTGATAGTTAAGATTTTTCCTGTAGGGCGCGACAATATGTTTCGCCTTACAATCATTTATTCTTTTTAGAATCCACGATAAATTCACAATTTCATCCAAGCTATTGCCTCAAATTTGTGTTAGCCTACGAGCTATTAAATGATCCACGTATTGACATTTAGGCAGATACAGCAATGTTTACCAATAGACTCAATAAATATTACTATGGCTGGTACATTGCAATTGCGCTGGCTATCACAGAAACCGTGTCTTATGGCGTTATGTTTTATGCTTTTTCTGTATTCTTAACCCCGATGGAAGAATCCTTAGGATGGTCACGTTCTGAATTGACAGGCGGATTTTCGTTAGCATTGCTGATTGCAGGTGGGATGGCGATACCTGTTGGTTACTGGCTCGATAAACATGGGTCACGGTTGTTGATGTCGTTTGGCTCTATCGGAGCAACCATCTTGGTACTGA
>Ga0209475_10004654_pt1 | contig 11700 bp, 11 predicted proteins | sample tdDd471_FD_187128 | JGI IMG/M metagenome (GOLD analysis project Ga0209475, IMG submission 187128) | Marine sediment microbial communities from the Atlantic coast under amendment with organic carbon and nitrate - tdDd47.1 (SPAdes)... | ecosystem: Environmental > Aquatic > Marine > Coastal >...
TCGGCCTTTCAATCGTGAAAGGCCTTATCGAACAGCATGGCGGCACGATCGAGATCGATTCCAAGACCGGCGCCGGCACGACCGTGCGTCTGATCTTCCCCGCCGAGCGGTGCGTGTCCGGCTAGGCCGGGTCAGTTCTCTTCCCGGAACGTGTCGTGACAGTCCTTGCATGTTTTCAGCAGGCGCGTCGCGACGGGGCCGGCCGGCTGAGACCTGTCCTCCACAAAGGGGATCGTCTCCCCGAAACCCGCGGGGCCGTTTTCCGCAACCGTTTTCAACAGCACCGCCTCGCGTCGCAGGTCTTCCACGAGCGTCTTGAATTCCACCCAATCCTCCCAAATCACGGGAAGCGCTTCCGTCGGGTCGTCGAGCGACCCTTCCGGAAATTGGTGCAACAGGCTGTCCCCGCCGTGTTCCTCGATCACGGCCGCGGCGGCCGCAACCGCCACCGGGTCGTAGCCCTGCTTGCCCTGCATCATCTCCACGATGGATTTGGTCGCCTTTCCGATTGCCTTCATGGCGTCCATCCGTTCCTTGACGATCCCCGTCGCGGTTGAATGGGCATGGGCGGCGGCGCCCAAGGCGAGAAATGCGAACAGCACGGCGCCGGTCATGAAGCGGGAATTCATGGCTTTCCTTTCACGTCAGGTGCTGAAGGTCAGGACGCGTTCTGTTGCGACAGTTTGGTGCGGCGCGCCTGCTCCTGCAGGATCTCCACCGGCCATGTGCTTTTGATATAGGTCAGGACATCGATGATTTCCTGGTCCGTGAGCACGCCCTCGAATCCCGGCATGTCGGACTGGTACCCCGCGCCCGCCGTCGCCTGCGGACCGTATTTCGTGACGGCGAAGAGCACCTGGTCCGGATGATGCCAAGTATGGCCGCTGGGATCATGCGGCGGGGCCGGCAGGCGCCCATCGGGTTTCCGCGCCCGCCAATCGGGCTGCCCTTCCAGATCGACGCCGTGGCAGGATGCGCAGTGCTCCGTGTAAACCGCCTTGCCCTGCGCGATGCGTTCGGGCGTCGCCGCGCCGTCCAGCGCGGCTTCTTGCCCGGTGTTTCTGTACAGAACGGTCCCGCCGACGGCCGCAACCGCGGCTACGAAGATGGCCAGCGGCACGAATCTCATGATTTTCGAGGACGAAATCGTCGCCTCCTTTTTCTATTCTTTTTAATTTTCCCCAACGATATCCGAGACTTAAACGTTCCTGTAGGTGGAAGGTCAAGCCTGCGCCCGCCGGTGCACGCACCCGTGAACATACCGTCACTGAATATTTGCCGGAATCGGGGGTCTTCAACCCCTGGCGCGAAGCCGTCCGGCCCGGTAAAAGCATCGGGCAATTCGGAAAATGCCAAGAATTAAGGGGAAATCTGTCCATGGCTTCCAATAAAACGCTTTTGATGTTGCCCGGGGATGGGATCGGACCGGAAGTTTGCCAAGAGGTCCGCAAGGTCCTCGACTGGATGGACAAGCGGCGCGCCGTCTCCTTCAACGTGAAGGAAGGCCTTGTCGGCGGCGCCGCCTACGACGCCCACAAGACCGCCATCACCGATGCGACGATGCAGGACGCCATGGATGCCGACGCGGTGCTTTTCGGCGCCGTCGGCGGGCCGCAATACGACAATCTGGGCTGGGACGTCCGCCCGGAAGCCGGCCTGCTGCGCCTGCGCAAGGAAATGGACCTGTTCGCCAACCTGCGCCCGGCCGTCACCTTCGACGCGCTGTTGGACGCGTCCACCCTGAAGCCGGAAGTGATCCAGGGCCTCGACATCATGATCATCCGCGAACTGACCGCGGGCGTTTATTTCGGTGAGCCGCGCGGCATGCAGACCCTGCCCGACGGCACCGAGCGCTGCATCGACACGCAGAGCTACACCAAGGCCGAAATCGAACGCGTCACCGAAGTCGCCTTCGACCTGGCCCGCAAGCGGAACGGCAAGGTCCACTCGGTCGAAAAGGCGAATGTCATGAAGACCGGCGTCTTCTGGCGCAAGACGGTCAGCGACCTGCACAAGTCCGGCAAATACGACGATATCGAGCTGCACCACATGTATGCCGACAACTGCGGCATGCAGTTGGTGCGGAACCCGAAACAGTTCGACGTCATCGTCACCGACAACCTGTTCGGGGATATGTTGAGCGACGTGGCGGCCATGCTGACGGGTTCGCTCGGCATGCTGCCGTCGGCCTCGCTCGGTGCGGTCGATGAATTCGGCCGCCGCAAGGCGCTGTACGAGCCGGTCCACGGCAGCGCGCCGGACATCGCCGGCCAGGGCATGGCCAACCCGCTGGCCATGCTGCTGTCCTTCGCGATGACGCTGCGTTACTCTTTCGACCTGCAGGAAGACGCGGACCTGCTGGAACAGGCGGCCCAGGCCGTTCTGTCCCGCGGCATCCGTACCGGCGACATCATGGCGGCGGGGGCCGAGAAGGTCTCCACCGCCCAGATGGGCGACGCCGTTTGCGAGGAACTGGACAAGCGGGCCGCGTAAGGCCCCGCAAGACGACAACCACACGGCCGGGACGGCGGAAAGGGTGAACGGATGGGCGACCTGATTGTAAAGCCGACCGACGTCCTGGTCGTAGTGGATGTCCAGAACGACTTCTGCGAGGGCGGCGCCCTCGCCGTGCCGGATGGGGAGGGATGCATCCCCGCCATCAACCGGCTGATCGACACATTCGAAACCGTCGTCCTGACCCAGGACTGGCACCCGGTCGGCCATTCCTCCTTCGCCTCCAGCCATCCCGGCAAGGTGCCGCTCGAAACCGTGGACATGCCATATGGCACGCAGGTCCTGTGGCCGAACCATTGCGTGCAGGAAACCTACGGCTCCGAATTTCATGCCGCGCTGAACGCGACCAAGGCCTGCCTGATCGTCCGCAAGGGTTTCCGTCCGGAAATCGACAGCTATTCCACATTTTTTGAGAACGATCGCAAAACGGCGACCGGCCTGACCGGCTATCTGAAGGGCCGCGGCTTCAAGCGTATCTTCCTGGCTGGACTGGCGACGGATTTCTGCGTCGCCTGGTCGGCTCTGGACGGCCGCAAGGAAGGGTTCGACGTGGTGCTGGTGGAGAATGCCTGCCGCGCCATCGACCTGAACGGATCGCTGGACGCCGCCATGAAGGCCATGGAGGAGGCGGGTGTCGTGAGGTGCAGGTCGGATGAGGTCCACGCGGCGTAAGAACGCTTCGCGCCAAACCGGCCGCTTCCTGTCACGCGGGCCGGGCCGCTCTGCAATTCTAACGTTTTTCCTTGCTCTGATCATCGCCGCGCCCGTGACAGCGACGGAAACGAGCAACCGCGCCTTCACCCCGCGCACGGTTCAGATGAAGGTCACCCAGGTCCGCTCGGGACACGAGATCCTGTCGGGCGGTTTCAAGGTTCGCCTGCACGGCATCGCCGCGCCACCTTTCGGCACGAAGCTGGGCACCGATGCGGTCTTTTTCCTGAACACCCTGATCTCGAACCGGACCGTCGGTTGCCGCCTGACCGGGCTTGCCTTCCGCGACATGGAAGTGGGCACCTGCCGGATCGGCGGCCGGGACATCGCCGAACTATTGGTGCGCGAAGGCCTGGCCCTGCCCTGCCCCAAACTGGGTGGCCGCCTCTATGCGAGCGATGCGAAACGGGCCAAGAATACGGGGATAGAACACAGCTTCGTGCTTCCCGCCTATTGCGGGGAATTCCGCGGATCGGAAATGTAATGCCATGTGGAAAATCTTCCCCGTCGCCCTTCTTCTCTGCGCCGCCGCCGCTGCCGCTTCCGCCCAAACCCCGCGCGAGCTGACCGGCACCGTCACCGCCGTGCCGTCGGGCGACGAGATCGAGGTGGACGGCACCCGCATCCGCCTGCAAGGCATCGCCGCCCCTGGTCCCTACATGCCCTTTGGCGGCGACGCCGTGGCCTTCATGCAGTTGCTGGTGATGCAGCGCGAAGTGACCTGCCGACTGACCGGCGAGAAGACGCGCGGCCGCGATGTCGGCACCTGCGAATGGGACGGCGTCGATATCGCAAGCGTCATCGTCCGCGAAGGACTCGCCCGCGACTGCCCCCGTTTCAGCCGCGGCCGCTACGCCAAGGACGAGCGGGAGGCGAAGCCGACCGGCTTGCTCGACGCCTATCCCCTGCCCGACTATTGCGGCAGCGGCGTGTAGCAGGAAAGGTTTTCTGTCGGCTTCGTTCCATTCCACCGCCCGCGTTATGCGGAGAACGGCTTGCGGCCGACGACGAACCAGGATCCGAGGGAACCCGTGAAAGTGCGGCCTTCCTGGATTTCGAACCCGGCCGCTTCGATCATCGCATCGACGTCGGCGGCGCGCAGGCGCCGCACATAAGGCGCGTAGCCGATCAGCTGCATCACGGCAATGGCGGGGCGCCAGAGCGGCGACATCTCGCGCAGGCAGGCGGTCTTCGAAATGAAATACCCGCCCGGCTTCAACAGCTCATAGGCGCGCTCCACCGTTGCTTCCGCATCCGGCAGCAGATGCAGCAGGTTGAAGGCCGTCACCGCATCGAAACTCCCCTTGGCGAAATCCGGCGCCGTCGCGTCGCAGCAGACGAACCCGACATTCTCTATCCCGCTGTCTTCCAGCCTGCCGCGCGCGATACCGATCATGGCCGGCGTGATATCGGTCGCGGTTATCGACCCCGCATCGCCGGCCAGTTTCAGCGCCGTCGCGCCCGTGCCGCAGCCGATCTCCAGAACCCGGCTCGTCTTGCCCAGATAGGCGCGGGTCCGGTCCAGGGTCTGCTCATAGGCCGCGAGGTTCTTGACCGGCTGCCTGGCGTATTTATCCGCAATCTTGTCCCAAAAACGCGCTGCTGTGATCATTGCCGGTTCCCGTCCGTTGCCGCTGGGGGCCCGTCGGGGCCGTGTTTGCATGAATGCACTGCGAGGCTTTTATCCATACGCGTATAAAATAGAAATTGCGTAAATTCGGAGGATGCATATACAAATTCGTATGAATTGGGCCGCCGTCACCTTCGATTGGAATCAGGCGCGCGCCTTCCTGGCAACGGTTGAGGAAGGGTCGCTGAGCGCCGCCGCGCGCGCCCTGAAACTGACCCAGCCGACGCTGAGCCGTCAGGTCGCCGCCCTTGAGCAAGACCTGGGCGTCACCTTGTTCGAACGGATCGGCCGGTCCCTGGTGCCGACGGAAGCGGGGCTGGACCTGTTGGACCATGTGCGCGGCATGGGGGAAGCGGCGGCGCGGGTCTCGCTGGCCGCCTCCGGCCAGTCCCAGGCGATCGAAGGCAAGGTGACGATCACCGCCAGCGACGGGTTCGCCGCCTTCCAATTGCCGCACGTGCTGAACCGACTGCGCCGGGAAGCCCCCGGCATTCAGGTGGAGGTCGTCGTCTCCAACGAGATCCGCGACCTGCGCCTGCGCGAAGCGGATATCGCGATCCGCCACGTCCGCCCCGAACACCCGGACCTGATCGCCAAGCGCCTGCCCGACCAGACCGGTCATCTCTACGCCATGCCCGCCTATCTGGACCGCGCCGGCCGGCCGACGACCCTCGCCGATATCTCGGACCACGAGGTCATCGGCCACGGCGACAACGCCAGAATGGCGGAATACCTGATCCCTTTCGGCCTTACCCTGACCGACCGCAATTTCACCCTCTCGGCGAATAACGGATTGGTCGTTCTGGAACTGTTGAAACAGGGATTGGGCATCACCGCCTTGTCGCGGGAGATGGCCGCGCAAGTCCCCGGCATCGAACCCGTCCTGCCCGACCGCCTCGCCGTGCCCATCCCCGTCTGGCTCGTCACCCACCGCGAACTCCACACCAGCCGGCGGATCCGCACGGTGTTCGATTTGCTGGCGGAGATGTTAAATTAATCAAATTCAGAAGACTGCCCAGATGCAGTCACTGTAACGGCATTCAGAGAATATCAGTCCTCTCCATCAGCACGAGGGATTGCAATGCTGACACTTGGCGGCCCCCGCCTCATGAATCGCATCACCGCCGTACTAAGTTCATCATTTCTGTGTTGGATATCTCGAACGACTTCCGCGCCGAATTCTTCATCGTCAATAATGCCTGTCCATTCACGATAAGCTCCGGCAACTGCGTCATGCGTTGGTTTGAATGACAGGAGCGGTGCCGAAATAGCCAAGAAAATCACTCCGCCGCTGATAAGAATTGCCATCACTCTCCGCGATGCAGAACATACAGCGCCAATTATGACCTTGGCCCCCAACCCAATGCTGTCTAAAGGGCTGGCTGAAACTGTAATCCAAGGCTCTTCAACAAGTTGCTGCAAAAAATCGGCGATTTCATCGGATGGATAACGCAGCCATTCGAGATCTTTTCGCAGGATGTCGACGCATTGACCAAGGGCTCGCTCACCATCTCCTAAAACAATAGCATTGGGCCACCCCAACACCTCAGCAAACTCATTTGGTGAAGTTCCAAAGTTTCCTCTGTACGGCACGAACACCGCCGTGACCCCGGACAGTTCGCCACCAATAGCAATTGAGGAAAAACAAACATGATGCCCTTTTAGGTTACCAATTAGGCGCGCTTCCCCGCTTAGGTTAATACTCTTGGAACCTTGCGATTGATTTCCAACGCGATCAACTCGCTCGCTATCACGTACAACGTCCCCCCAACTTGGTGGCCTCGCCATTCCGGTTGGTTCTTTGGTCGTCTGATTACCAAAAAAGTCGTCCAAAATTGTCTGATCGAGACCAATGACTTCACCAAATTCGCATCCGCGAACATCCACAGTTCTTTCAAAGGATGCGCCTTGAAAGTTAATCATTCCCACGAATGTGACATCACGAAGACCTACATCGCCCATAAACCTAGTTGTTCCGAAGTCCACATAGCCCCCAAAAGTCGAGCCACCAAACTCTGCAGTACCTTGAAAAAAAACCTTATTGAAGTTCACCACACTATGGAAACTCGAACGATAGAACGTTGTCAGATTGGCAAAGTGAGACTTGGCAACTTGGAAACCCCCGTTGAACGAACAATTGTTGAATGAGGTTTCTCCAACGAATCCACCTGTCTCGCTATGGAAATTACCTTCAAATACGGTGTCGTCGAAATACACGAAAGATCTGAAATTCACTCCGTCCGCTTTGAAGTCCCCTCCTATATGCATGGCCCTGAAATCAGCCTCCTTTGTGAAAACCGCCTCAGAAACGATCAATTCTTTGGAAGCGGTCATTCCATCGAAGCTACTGTTCTCTTGGAAGCGACAACTCCGGAAATTGGCTGATCCATTCACATTGACAGAGCTAAATCTGCATTGCTCAAAGCTGGCGTTGTCAATGCTAACGTCTTCCCTAAACTCACACCCGCTGAAGTCGGTTACCCCACTAAATTCGGCCATGTTAAAAGAAGTGTCGCGTGAAAATTTTGTGCCTGAGAATTTAACCCCGCGCGGGAACCGTGCACCGTCGAAGTTTGCTTCCCCATGAAAGACGAGATTAGAGAAGCCATTGCCGGAGGCCACAATATTGGAAAAATTAGCGTTCCATGGAAATTCTCGGCCTGAGAAAAACGTGTGCCCAAATTCTTCGAACTTAGAAAAATCGACACTAGCTTCATCCATCCAATTGTCGATTTGACTATTGTCACGCGGTGGGTTTGCTCCAAATGGCCAGACGTTTTGATCTGCAAATTCCTTTCTCCGAGCCATCATTTCCTGGACCCAAGCGCCCCATGCGCCAGACTCTCTCTGCTTATAAAGAGCTATTGTTTCTTCCCTGTTCATGTGCCGGTGCCTCCCGTTCGCGATCAAGGCTAGCGGGGCTTGGGCTTGTCCGGCAACTTGAAATCGCGGTGAAGGGTTGCGCTACACTTTCACGGAAGTATGCGTCTTCCTCTTGCGCCAAATTCGCGTTGGCCCTATATCCGCTGCTGGACTGGTTCACCCTTCCGTGATGCGGGTTTCGTTGCGGGGCGGGGCATATCAGTGTAGTCTGTTGGTTCTGGATCACTGGCGGAGGACTTCCCGATGCGTAAGCTTTTCGTGATTGCCATGACCGTTCTTGGATTGACCGCGTTCGCCGCGGGCGCTTCGGCATGCCCGTTCAGTGACAAGATGGCGTCCAAAGAAAAACCGACTACCACCGTCGCCAAGGATACGAGCGACCAGTCCAAACCGTCCGAAACCGACAGCTAGACGCACCGGAACAGGACAGGAAGGCGGGCCGCTCAGACCAGGGCGGCCCGAAGTTTTTTGGACGACGTTTCAAGAACTTGATCGGCCCGCCCAGCCACCCCGAAGCAGATCGGGGCTGGCAGGTTTCATGAGCGACGGGCGGAGCGATCCCCCCACCCCACCTTCTGAAATGAGTACGGCCCCGCGGGGTCCCCGACCATGCCCGGGCGGCGATAAAGGCCCGGAAACATGCCAGGGGGCTGGAATCCCGCAGGGTCATGGGGTAAACAGCGCGCCGCCGAAGCAAAAAGCTGCGGCGCCGAATTTTTGAGGAAACCAACGATGGGTTATCGTGTTGCAGTGGTCGGGGCATCCGGCAATGTGGGCCGGGAGTTGCTGAGCATCCTGGCAGAACGTGAATTTCCGGCGGACGACGTCATCGCGCTCGCCTCCTCGCGCTCCCTCGGCCGGAAGGTCTCCTACGGGCTGGATGACGTGATCGCGTGCCAGGACCTGGCCAATTTCGACTTCAAGGGCGTGGATATCGTGCTCTCCTCCCCCGGCGCGAAGGTATCGGCGGAGTATTCGCCCAAGGCCGCCAAGGCCGGCGCGGTGGTGATCGACAACACCTCCTTCTTCCGGATGGACCCGGACGTGCCGCTGGTGGTGCCGGAAGTGAACCCGCAGGCGGTCGCCGGCTTCACCAAGAAGGGCATCATCGCGAACCCGAACTGCTCCACCATCCAGATGGTCGTGGCGCTGAAGCCGCTGCACGACGCTTTCGGGATCGAGCGCGTCGTGGTTTCCACCTATCAATCCGTTTCCGGCGCCGGGCGCGAAGGGATGGACGAGCTGTTCAACCAGACCAAGGCCGTCTACGTGAACGACCCGATCACCAAGGAAAAGTTCACCAAGCAGATCGCCTTCAACTGCATTCCGCATATCGACGTCTTCATGGATGACGGATCGACCAAGGAAGAGTGGAAGATGGTCGCCGAAACGAAGAAGATCCTGGACCCCAAGATCAAGGTGTCCGCGACCTGCGTGCGCGTGCCGGTCTTCATCGGCCATTCGGAATCGGTGAATATCCAAACCCGCGAACCGATTTCCGCGGAAGAGGCACGAAAGATCCTGCGCAAGGCGCCGGGCATTTCCGTGATCGATTTCCGGGAGGACGAAGGCTATGTCACGCCGCAGGAATGCGTCGGCGAGGACGCCGTCTATGTCAGCCGTATCCGCGACGACATCAGCGTCGAAAACGGCCTGAACATGTGGGTTGTCTCCGACAATTTGCGCAAGGGCGCGGCGCTGAACACGGTGCAGATCGCCGAAGTCCTGGTGAACGGCGGATATCTGCGCAAGGCCGCCTAAACCTTTCCGCTGTTGGGTTTCCGCATTAAGGGGCGCGGTGCCGGTTTCCGACCGGTTCCGCGCCCTTTTTTCTTCAAATTAAAAAGATTATGGCGGACAGAGCCCGCGTCTGTGCTTCCATCCGCCTGCGAGGCGCACTACCATCGCGCCGATGAGCGGGGACAACGACAAACCAAGGCAGGAAGATCCATCGGCCGGGGCAATCCCGGATGGTATGGATCTGACTTCCTATTTGAAGGACAAGGCGCCGACCGTGTCGCGCATCCTGAAGGAAGAGGAAGAGCGCACCGCCGCGCTGGCCGCGGGCAGTGGCGGCGCTGACGAGATGGAATTGGAATTCGCCGAGGACGGGGCCGAAAACGGCGCCGAAAACGGATCGGAAGACGACGACCCCTTCGTGATCGTGGAGGAGGACAGCTTCGATATCTCCTTCGACACTCTTGAGGAAGACGACGGCGAGGACCTGACCCCCGCCGCGCTGGAACCGGATGAGGCGGAGAGCCTGGAAGAGGCGGAAAGTCCCGAAGAAGACCCCTTCGACATTGCCGCCATACCGGCGGACGAGCCGGATCCGTTCCGACTGTCGGAAGACGACCTGGACGACGACGACCTGGGCCCGCCCCTTGTCGACCCGTCCGCGCCGCCCGAAGACCTGGATCTGGACACGGACCTCGACATGCCGGAAGACGATCCGGAAACCGGCGCGACCGAGGACGACCTGCCGGACATCGAGTTCATCGAAGACGAGGACGCCCCAGAGGAGGAACCCACAGCCGGTACGCCGGCCGGCGCGGAGCCGCTGGAACTGGCGAAATTCGACGACGGATTGGACATCGCCTTCGACGACGAACCGGAATCCCCCGCGCCCAAGCCAGAAATTCCCGACGCCGCCGCCATGGGCGCGCCCGCCGGCCCGCCCCACGACATGTCGAAACATGCCGGCGGGGAGGACATGCCGGATATCGAGATGTCCGAGGATGATGAGGACATGTCCGCCCCGTCGGACGAATTCGCAGCCTGGAACGAAGAGGGCGACGAAGAAGACGCCTACGACGAGGATCTGGGCCCGCCCCTGCCCGACCTTTCAGCGCCGCCGCCGGAAGATGAGCCCGCGGCAGAAGAAGCCTCGGTAGAGGCGGAGACGGTTCCGGACATGGCGGATGATGACGCCTGGCCGGAAGACGACGCCCTTCCCGACCTGGAGACGGAGGGCTCGCCCGATGCCGAACCGGAAGCCGTGGAGGCGGAGGAGGAACTGGTCCTCGAAATAGAGGGGCTGGAATTCGAGATGTCGGGCGACGGGGAAGACGCCGGCGCCGCGGAAGATGGATCGGCCGCCCCGGCAGCGGAAGCGATGCCGGAAATAGAGGCTGAACCAGAAGCTGACGTTGAGGTTGAAGACGCGCCCGCGCCGGAACCCGAAGAGGCCGCGCCGCCGCCGATTGCCGCCGAACCCGCCAAGCCGGTCTCCGTCCAGGAAGCCTTGATGGCGGCGATAGAACTGCACCGGATCGGCGACCTGGAAGGCGCGGCGCGCGGTTATGAAGGGCTGGTGCGCCGGTTCCCCAATTCGGCCGCCGGCTGGATCAATCTGGGCATCGTGCTGCGGCGGTTGAACAAGCTGGATGCGGCCCTGGTCTGCCTGCGCCGCGGCGTGATGCTGAACCCGAAGGACGGCGCGGCCTGGTCCAATCTGGGCAATGCGCTGCGGGCGGCGAATTTCCTGGAAGACGCCAAGCGCGCGCAGATCAAGGCGATCAGCCTGACCCCCGGCGCGGCGCAGATTCACTACAATATGGGCCTCGTGATCCGCGATTTCGGCGACCTGATCGAGGCCGATGCCTGTTTCCGGCGCGCGGAGCTGCTGGGCTACGCCAATCCGGATCTGGCCTGGGACCAGTCCTTGAACCTGCTGTTGAGCGGCAATCTGGAAGAAGGGTTCGAGGCCTATGAAGCGCGCTGGAACCTGCCGGAAACGAAACAGCGCTATGCGGACCTGCCGCGCTGGGGCGGCGACATGCAGTCCGACAAGACCGTGGTCATCCATGCGGAGCAGGGTTTGGGCGACACTCTGCAATTCTGCCGATATGTCCCTGCCTTGAAGTCCCGCGTGGGCCGCCTGATCTTCGACGTTCAACCGCATCTGGTCGACCTGCTGAACGCGACGCGCCGGTTTGGCGGGATCGAGGTTCACGCCCGGG
>Ga0209475_10004658_pt1 | contig 11688 bp, 8 predicted proteins | sample tdDd471_FD_187128 | JGI IMG/M metagenome (GOLD analysis project Ga0209475, IMG submission 187128) | Marine sediment microbial communities from the Atlantic coast under amendment with organic carbon and nitrate - tdDd47.1 (SPAdes)... | ecosystem: Environmental > Aquatic > Marine > Coastal >...
GGCCAAGGATGAAGAAGAGAAGAACAAGGTGTGGGAAGCCCGTCGTGCAGCCCTTTCAGCCCTGGCCAAGCTCAAGCCCACCCTGGTTCTTGAAGATGCGACCGTTCCCCGAAGCAAGATTCCGGAAATGGTCCGTGGCCTTGATATCGTGGCAGAGAAGTACGACCTCTCCATCGGTACCTTTGGCCATGCCGGCGACGGAAACCTTCACCCCACCATCTTGTGCGACCGACGAAATGAGAAAGAGTGGCATAAGGTGGAAGCGGCCATTGAAGATATCTTTGACGTGGCCTTGAAACTGGGCGGAACCCTTTCCGGAGAGCACGGAATCGGCATCGCCAAAGCGGGTTACATGGCACGCGAGGTGGGTGAAAAGTCCATGTCGTACCTGCACAAGATCAAAAAAGCGGTGGATCCCAAGGGCATCCTTAACCCCGGTAAGGTGATAGGAGACTAGCGCATGAACGATATAGCCAATCTTCGGACCACCCTCTCAGAACTGGACGATCTCCTGGTCAACTGCATGCGTTGCGGGATGTGCCAGGCCGTCTGTCCTGTTTTTCAGGACTCCATGCTGGAAGGCGATGTGGCCAGGGGCAAGCTGGCCCTTATTGACAGCCTCGCCAAGCGCATGATCGACAGCCCCAAAGATGTGAAGGATCGCCTTGAAAAGTGTCTTCTTTGCGGCTCCTGCGAAGCGGGGTGCCCCAGCGGGGTCCAGATTACCGACATCTTTATCAAGGCCCGTGCCGTGCTCACCTCCTACATGGGGCTCTCTCCCGTCAAGAAGGCGATCTTCCGTGGCACCCTGGTTCACCCGAGACTTTTTACGGGGCTTCTCTCCCTGGGATCGAAGTTCCAGTGGGTGGCGACCAGTGAGGCCAACTCCTTTTTCGGGACCTCCTGCTCGAAGATCATGTCTCCCCTTATCGGGGACCGCCACTTCATGCCCCTGGCCAAGCGGCCCCTGCACAAGGACCACTCGGGCATGGATACCGGCAAAGGCACCGCGGGTATTCGGGTGGCCTTTTACCCCGGCTGCGTGGTGGACAAGATGCTTCCCCAGGTGGGGACAGCCGTGATAAAAGCCTTGGAATATCACGGGTGCGGGATCTATCTGCCCAAGAACCAGGGCTGCTGCGGGATACCCACCCTGGCATCCGGTGATGAGGAGAGCTTTTTGAAGCTCCTCAAGCACAACCTGAAACCCTTCTCCAAGGGCAACTACGACGTGCTGGTCACTCCATGCGCCACCTGTACCTCCACCATCAAGAAGCTCTGGCCCAAAATGGCGGCCAAGATCTCCCCTGATGCAGAGAAAAAAGCCAAGCGCATTGCCGACCGCACCATGGATATCAGCGAGTTCCTCGTCAAGCAGTTCGGCGTGGACCTCTCTGCCCATGCCGTGGTAGGCGCCAAGAAGACCGTCACCTGGCACGACCCCTGCCACCTGAAAAAATCCATCGGTGTGTCCGCCGAGCCCAGAACCATCCTGAAAGGGCTTCCCGGCTATGAGTATGCGGAGATGAACGAGGCCGACTACTGCTGCGGCAACGGCGGCAGCTTCAACCTCATTCACTACGATACCTCCACACGCATCGGTGGCCGCAAGCGGGAGAACATCCTCGCCACCGGCGCCGACGTGGTGGCCACCGGGTGCCCGGCCTGCATGATGCAGATGACCGACATGCTCTCCCAGGGCGGCGACAACGTGGCCGTAAAGCACGTCATCGAGCTCTACGCAGACGCCCTCTAAGACAAACAGAACAGCCTCCGGCGTCCAGGGTGGTGAAGCCCCACTTAGGCTAAAAACCCCTGGACCCCAGGTAGCCGTTGCGCTTCGCCCCTCGTTCCTCGGGTCAAATTGCTGCGGCCTTCCTCTCAGGCTGTCGCTTATACCTACCTGCCTCACCACCGGCCCCTGCTGGCCGAAAGAAAACCCCTCGTCCTTAATTTTAAGGGCGGGGGGTTTTTGGTTTCATCGGCAAGTCCGCATCCCTATTTGATATAAACGGTGAAGAGATAGTTTGCCCAGGGAGAAACTCCTTTGAAGCTCAGGGTCGCAGCTGAGAAAGCCAAGAGATGAAGGCGCCCACAGAGAGTGAGTGGGGTATCGCGTAGGTGAACCTGATTCGGATTGTGCCTTGGACAATGTCTTAAATGAAGATGTCTATATGGTTTTAGTCGTGAAATCTAATTTATTTGTTGCGGTTTTAATGGTTAAATGGTATTTGCGCTTGCTTTTCCATCGTTGGGTTTTGCCATGTTGAGTGGTGCGTGAGCAGATTTTCACGGCCTTCTGTGAAATCGAGAAAATAGAGGATTCGCCATTGTTTGATAAAGACAAGCTTGAGCGTTGGACTATCGAGGATTCCGCCGATCTTTACGGTATTCGAAGTTGGGGAAGTGGGTATTTTGACATCTCCGATGACGGGCAGGTGGAGGTTATTCCTGACCCGAGAACGCCGGAAAAGAAGATTCGTGTTCTGGACGTTATCTCAGGTATACGCGCACGTGGCCGTGAGATGCCTGTGCTTCTGCGCATTGAGAATATTCTTGATTCCCAGATTGCTCACCTTCACACGAGCTTTCAAAAGGCCATTAACACATTTCAGTATCAGGGTGCTTTTCGGGGTGTCTACCCCATCAAGGTGAACCAGCAAAAAGAGGTGGTGGAAGAGGTGACCGAATTCGGTCGACAATACCATCACGGGCTGGAGGCGGGATCCAAGGCGGAGCTCATTGCGGCCCTCTCTTTCCTGACCGATCCTGAAGCCTGTCTGATCTGCAACGGATACAAGGACGAGGAGTTTGTCGACCTTGCCCTGTGGGCCACCAAGATGGGGCTTAACTGCTTTCTCGTGGTGGAGATGCCCGAAGAGCTTGAGCTTATTCTGCGCCGTGCCGAGGCGCTACAGACTCGCCCAAATTTAGGGGTACGAATCAAGCTGGCCAGCCGGGCCGGAGGGCATTGGACCGAGTCCGGTGGGGATCGCAGTATCTTCGGCCTCAACTCCACTCAGGTGGTGGCGCTTGTGGATCGCCTTAAAGAGGCAGAGATGCTGGATTGCCTGAAGCTGCTTCACTACCACCTCGGCTCTCAGATCCCCAACATTCGCGATATCCGTAATGCCGTGATGGAGGCGTGCCGCATCTACGCCGGCCTTTCCGAAGAGGGGGCGGCCATGGGGTACCTCGACTTAGGGGGCGGATTGGCCGTGGATTATGATGGCTCCCACACCAACTTTGCCAGCTCTCGCAACTACAGCATTGATGAGTATTGCGCCGACATCATTGAGACGGTCATGGGGGTGATGGATGACGAACAGCTCTCCCACCCCACCATCGTGACGGAGTCGGGGCGGGCCACTGTGGCCTACTACTCCATGCTTCTTTTCAATATTCTCGATGTGGGCCGGCTGGAGCCGAGTCCCTTCCTCGACGACGTGACCGATGAGACCCCTGAGGTCATCGTGAACCTTCTGGAGGTGCTCCAGGGGCTGACCCTGAAAAATCTGCAGGAGTGTTTCAACGACGCCATCTACTACCGGGATGAGGTGCGCCAGCGCTTCAAGCACGGGGAGATCAATCTCAGGGAACGGTCCATGGGTGAGAACATCTTCTGGCACATCATCCACACCATTGCCCGGAAGGTGAAGCACTTAAAGCGTATCCCCAAGGAGCTGGAAGGGATCGAAGAGGCCCTGGCCGACATCTACTACGCCAACTTCAGCGTGTTCCAGAGCCTGCCGGATGCCTGGGCCATCGGTCATCTCTTCCCCACCATGCCCATGCACCGGCTCAATGAGATGCCCACACGGCATGGGGTGATTGCGGACATCACCTGCGACTGCGACGGCAAACTCGACCGGTTCATCGATCCGCACGGGGTGAAAAACACCCTGCCCCTCCATGAATTGAAAGCGAACGAGGAGTATTACCTCGGCGTTTTTCTTGTGGGGGCCTACCAGGAGACCCTGGGCGACCTCCACAACCTCTTCGGAGACACCAACGTGGTGAGCATCCGCATGCAGGAGGACGGCACCGTGGATTACGTGAAGGAGGTCTCCGGAGACTCCGTGGCCGATGTCCTCGGGTACGTCGAGTACACCCCGCGTTCTATGGTCAACCGCTTCCGAAGGACCGCCGAGTCGGCCATTCGAAACGGCCAGATCACGGTGGAAGAGCGCTACCGGATCATGCAGGCCTACGAGAATGGTTTGCAAGGCTACACATACTTCGAACGATAAAAAATGCCTCCGGCGGCCAGGAGCTGAGCCCCAGGACCCCAGGTTCGCAAACGCTCCGGGGCTTCGGCCCTGCACATCTGCTTACCGGCTGCGCCCGTAGGGTGGCTGCGACAAAGGGAAAGCGACCGGAACGTGTTTGCGGAGCTTTTTTCAAAAAGCGACCCGCCGAAGGCAATGCTTTTTTATTTAATCGATTTTATTCCTCAAAAATAAGGAGAAACACCATGAGCCGTGTACTGATTGTCGGAGCCGGCGGCGTCGGCCAGGTGGTTGCCCATAAGTGCGCCCAGGTTCCCGAAGTGTTCACTGAGATCATGCTGGCAAGCCGCACCAAGGAAAAGTGCGATAAAATCGCTGCCCAGCTTCCCCGTCCCATACAGACAGCGAAACTCGATGCGGACAACGTGGCCGAGACTGTGGCCCTCATCAACGCATTCAAGCCCGATCTTGTCCTCAACGTGGCCCTGCCCTACCAGGACTTGCACATCATGGATGCCTGCCTGGAGACCGGGGTGCACTACATGGACACCGCTAACTACGAGCCCCTCGATGAGGCGAAGTTCGAGTACAAGTGGCAGTGGGCTTATCAGGACCGCTTCAAGGAGAAGGGGCTCATGGCCCTTATGGGCAGCGGGTTTGACCCCGGTGTCACCAACGTCTTCTGCGCCCACGCAGCCAAGCACCACTTCGACGAGATCCACGAGCTGGACATCATCGACTGCAACGCGGGCGACCACGGCCAAGCCTTCGCCACGAACTTCAACCCGGAGATCAACATCCGGGAGATCACCCAGCGCGGCCGTTACTGGGAGCGTGGCGAGTGGGTGGAGACCGACCCCCTCTCCTGGTCCATGACCTACGATTTTCCCGAAGGCATCGGCCCCAAAAAGTGCTTCCTCCTCTACCACGAGGAACTGGAATCCCTGGTGCTGCATCTCAAGGGGCTCAAGCGCGCCCGGTTCTGGATGACCTTCTCCGATCAGTACCTCACCCACCTGAAGGTGCTGGAGAACATCGGCATGACCCGCATCGACGAGATCGACTACAACGGTCAGAAGATCGCCCCCATCCAGTTCCTCAAGGCGGTTCTCCCCGACCCGGGAAGCCTGGGGCCCCTCACCAAGGGCCGCACCTGCATCGGGTGCCTCATGAAAGGGGTGAAAGACGGCAAAGAGAAGACTGTCTACGTCTACAACATCTGCGACCATGAAGCGTGCTACGAAGAGGTGGGCTCCCAGGCCGTGAGCTACACCACCGGCGTGCCCGCCATGATCGGTGCCATGATGATGCTCACCGGCACGTGGATGGAATCCGGTGTCAAGCACATGGAGCAGTTCGACCCCGATCCTTTCATGGATGCACTCAACCGTCACGGACTCCCCTGGAAGGAAGTGGTGTCGTGATCGATTTTCAGGTCTCGGCCGTCTCCACCCCGAGTTTTGTGGTGGACGAGCGGCTCATCGCCAGAAACCTTGAGGTGCTTGCGCGGGTTAAGCAGGAGACCGGTTGCCGTATCCTGCTTGCCCTGAAAGGGTTTTCCATGTCCAGCACCTTCCCTTTGATCCGGGAGGTGCTGGACGGCACCTGTGCCAGCTCCGTGAATGAGGCCATGCTGGGCCACGAGCGCTTCGGCGGTGAAGTTCATGCCTTTGCCGCCGCCTTCAGTAAAAAGGATGTGGAGACCTTCTGCGATATGTGCGACCACCTCGTCTTTAACTCGTTCTCCTTGTGGGAACGGTTCAAGGATCAGGTGGCCGCGCACCCGAGACAGGTGAGCTGCGGCATCCGGGTCAACCCGGAAAAGAGCATGGGGGCCACCCCCATCTACGACCCCTGCAGCCCCGGCTCGCGCCTGGGTGTCCGAAGGGATTCCTTCCGGGAAGACCTGCTTGACGGGATTGACGGCCTTCACTTCCATGCCCTCTGTGAGCAGGACAGCACCGAGCTGGAGCCGGTGCTCGTGGCCTTTGAGGAAAAATTCGGGGAGTTTTTCCCGAAGCTGACATGGGTGAACTTCGGCGGCGGCCATCACATCAGCCGGGAAGACTACGACGTCGAGCTTCTCATCCGGCTCATCAACGCCTTTCAGGCACGGCACCCCCACCTCACCATCTACCTGGAGCCCGGAGAGGCCATTGCCCTCAACACCGGTTTTCTTGTGGCCGAGGTGCTGGACGTAACCTCCGCGTCGGACATGGCCACGGCCATTCTCGACACCTCCGCCTCCTGCCACATGCCCGATGTCCTGGAGATGCCTTACCGGCCCCATATCATCGGCAGCGGGAAAAAAGGCGAGAAGGGGCACACCTACCGACTGGGCGGCCTCACCTGCCTTGCCGGGGACATCATCGGGGAATACAGCTTCGATGAGCCCCTGGCCGTGGGCAGTCGCCTCGTCTTCACCGACATGGCCATCTACTCCATGGTGAAAACCAACACCTTCAACGGTATCGGTCTGCCCTCCATCTACCGCGTGGACACCGAGGGCAGTCTCCACCTGGAACGCACATTCGGCTACGAAGATTTCGCATTCCGGTTGGCTTAAGAACACAGGCATCCTGCGGGCAGGGGATGAATCCTTGCTCTCGCGGTGGCACACCTCGCCACAGGGAATACATTTTATTATGGAGTGAAACCATGCAGGAAAAATACCCTCGATTTCTTGAAGAGGAGTTGGACGAGATTGCACCTGAGGAGGCGTTGTTTCATGTGATCCCGGTGCCGTTGGAGCAGACGGTGAGTTATGGCGGGGGCACAGGGGAGGGGCCTTCGGCAATTTTGAGGGCATCGAGTCAGTTGGAGGTGTATGACGGGGTCTCCAATCCAAGCGAACATGGTCTCTGGACATCACCGCCTCTGGCAACGGACGGCACCTTAGGAGAGGTCATCGGGCGTATCGAAGAGGCGGTGTCCCGTTCTTTTGCCATGGGAAAGATGCCAGTGCTCCTTGGGGGAGAGCACACCGTGACGGTGGGAGCTCTTGCTGCCTGCAAAAAAATGTTTGGGGAGATCGGTGTCGTGCAGATTGATGCCCATGCCGATTTGCGGGAGACATATGAGGGGACCCCTTACAGTCATGCCTGCGTGATGAAACGGGCATGCGACATGGGGCATACGGTTTTTCAAGCGGGGATCCGGAGCCTGTCGCTTCCCGAGGTGGCATTTCGGAAGAGTCAGCCGGTGCATCATCTGGACGCAAGAAGCATAGCGAAGCACGGAATTCCCAAGGTCATGCTGCCCCATGGTTTTCCAGAATGCATCTGGCTTACCATCGACGTGGACGGCCTCGACCCATCTGTTATGCCTGCCACAGGGACTCCAGAACCCGGTGGGCTCTCCTGGTATCAGTGCCAGGAGATCATTGAAAAGGCGGTTGTGGGGCGCAGGGTTGTTGGCTTTGATGTGGTGGAGTTGGCCCCCATTAGCGGCCTCCATTTTCCTGATTTCACCGCAGCTCGTCTTGTGTATGACACCATGGGGATGATCAGTCGAGGGGCGGTGGGGGCATAGGGATCGCCATGAAGCCATAGAGTGGACAACGATCGAAGGGACATAATGGACAAAGGGCAGCCCCTTGCAACGGGGGCCACCCTTTTCGGCCATGGGAAAAAATGTGTTATACCCTGTTCAATTTCGTAGTCCTATGCATGATTGGGCTTACCTGCCATTATTCAGAGGGAGCCTAAATCAGTGACCCTTTCTGAACTCCTCTTTTTCTTCATTCTCTTTGCATTTAATGCATTTGGTGGCCATGGGTCTTGCCATCAAACGTCCCCAAGAAATGTCCTCTCCACATGCCTCACATATTCCAAATTCATTGTTGTCGATTTTTACCAGAGACTCTTTTATTTTGTTTATGAGAATGCTTTCTCTGTCCCTTATTCTGAGGTTGAAAGCCTGGTTCGCTTGGCTTGAAGCCTTGTCAATTAGGTCTACTTCGTTTTCGTGTGGCTTGGTAAGCATGGCGATTGTCAGCTCTGCCTTGGTCAGCAACTGATCGAGCTCTTCGTTTAAAACCGACCTGAAATATTCTATGTGGTCAGCATTCATTTCGTACTCCTGAATCGATAAATAGTCGTATGCGTCATGTTGCCAATTACGAGGGTTGTTGTTTGTCATGAGTTGTTTTCTTGTATTTGAATAGAGCTATATCTTGCAGGGTAAATCAGGGGGTGAACATATCTGCACGAGTCTCGAATTGGGCTCACTTGTGGATTATGTGTTTGAAAATACACTGGAGTGGTCAACCAAGGTCATTGCAGGGTATGATCATAGCGGCTCCTTTTTCAGGCATCATAATTCATGTCAAAATTATTTTTCATGGGGTTTTTGTTTGTGCGTTTTGCTTTATTTTTTCGCTGTCGTATTGCTTTATGGCGGTCTTCATCGAAGGAATCGTCATCGTAATGCAGTTTGAACTTGGATTTCTTTTGTCGTGAACTCAGACGATCATCTTCATTGTCAAAGGTATTTTTTCCCATTTTTATATTGTCCTTATCTGTGGTCATGTGGCTCGTCGGATTCTTGCGTTACATTGCAAGAATCCCAAGCTAAGCATATTTCATACCAGGTAAGGGCGTTGTGACTATTTGCCTGTATTTCAAGCACCATGAGAATGGCGCTGTAAAATACAGAACACGCCTCACAGCTTATTTTCGGTATTTTATTGCTGCTGTTGGCTTTGAACGGCATAATAATACCGATTATACTCATGGGCTGCGCTTTCAGGTCTTATAACAAAGCCTCTATTTGTATAGTTGGGTCTAATTTGATGTGTAAAAAGTGGGATAGTGAGGGGGGAAGATTTTTAGGTTTGGCTATCGGTATTATTTTACCGCTTATTGCTCTCTTGGAAGGGTTTTCTCGTTTCGGTGGGGCGATTGTTCTTGGTTCTTATGGGGCTCAGTGGAGGGGGCGACGACATGTCTGAATCCCTGTTTGTCTGATTTGTCATGAATGTGCTTCCTGCGGAACTGTGGGGGGACAGCTTGCGCTGGCAGGTTTCATATTGGAATGGAGTGCATATGCAGTTACGCTTGGTTCTGGCCGTAAAAAATAAGGCCTTGCAAGATCAACTTGCAAAGAAATTATCAAAACCTGACATTCAACTGAAGAGCTATGGCCTGCAGAAAGCTCCTTGGCAGAAGTTGGTTCGCTGTTGCGGAGATGTTTTTGTGGTGAGTGAATCACTGATTCCGCGCCCCATAGAGTCTGGAATCTCTATGCTTAACAGTCTTCCTGAAAAACCGACAACCATCATCCTGCATGATAGCGACTCATCGGAAAAACATGCGCAACTGGTGGCTTCTGGTGCTGATCTTGTTTTGTATTCAGGCCTTATAGATGACAATCTTACAGAGGCCATTGAGAGTACCCTTGAATCACGAAAGCAGTTAGATTTGTTGGACCGCTTTGATCGAAGGGGCCGAGTGAAACCTAAGATCAGTGATTTTGTTTCGAGCAGCGAAGAGATGCAGCTTTTTATCGATGAGGTTCGCCAAGTCATCCCAAGTGACACGCCATTGTTGATTTTGGGGGAGACAGGGGTAGGGAAAGAACATCTAGCAAAAGCCATTCATTCTGAGAGTCCCCGTTCTGGAGGACCATTTATAGCGATCAATGCTGCTGCACTTCCGGATCAGCTTCTTGAAAGCGAACTTTTTGGACATGATCAGGGCGCATTCACAGGTGCTGTCCGCTCGCGAAGGGGTGCGTTTGAAATGGCACATGGAGGAACCATCTTCCTCGATGAGATTGGTGAAATGCCCCTGCACCTCCAGGCGAAAATGCTTCGTGTACTTCAGGATCATGAGTTTACGCCTGTTGGAGGGGAGAACCCTGTATGGGTCGATGTTCGCGTCATTGCATCCACAAATCGTGACCTGGAAAAAGAGGTCGCTGAGAATACCTTTAGGCAGGATTTGTACTATCGGTTAAGCGTGGTTTTACTCACCATTCCGCCATTACGGCGAAGGCGCGAAGATATCCCTGCCATCGCAAATCATTATATCAATATGCATAAAATGAAAATTGGACGAGACATCACAGGAATTTCAAACTCAGCCATGAATGCCCTTTGTAAGTACGATTGGCCCGGAAATATCAGGGAATTGATGAATGTGATTGAACGGGCGATTCTTCTATCTAAAAACAAAAAGATAACGATTCAAGATCTTCCCAATACACTTCGAGGCAGCTTTTCGTCGCCAAGTGACATGTTTCATCCGGATAATGATGTCCCAGCCACCTGGACAGGTAAAACTCTGCCTGAAGTACAGAAAGAGATTCTTGATCATATTGAGTATCTTTATCTCAAGATGGTTTTAACCAAAACACGTGGACGGATCGGGGAAGCTGCTATAATTGCAGGCATTCATCCGAGGGGACTCTATGATAAGATGAAACGGCTGGGGCTTCGCAAAGAGGATTTTAAAGCATAGCCCACAGATATATGGACAGTGAAGGGCCGACAGAAAAACCCCCGCCTTTTTCATAAAGACGGGGGTTTTTTGTTTTTGAGACGAGATGTAGAAAAGCAGGCCTCCGGCACACAAGCTGTGCCACCTTGAGAGCGGGTTGCGAATGCTCCCGGCGGCCGATCACAGTCGCTGACGGGCTACGCCAGTGTCAGGCGGCAACGGGGGGCATGGTTTAATGGAGAGACTAAGCCACTTTGTGTTCGGCAAGGACAGCATCGGTAAAGTGCTTGGTGTAGAAGCGCATGGACTCGAGCTGGGCTTCTTTGACCTGTTGGGAGATCTCTTTGGCGTGGTCGCCGAGGAGGGTGACCACACGGGGTTCGATCTTCCCGCTGTCCGCCTGTTCGGTAAGGATGGCCAGGGCTTTGTCTAAGGGCATGCCGGGTCGGTAGGGGCGATCTTCGGTGAGGGCGGTGAAGATATCGGCCACGGCCATGATGCGGGAACCGGTGTTGATCTTTTCCGCACCGACCCGGAAAGGGTATCCGGTGCCGTCGAGTTTTTCGTGGTGGAAGGCAGCCCATTCGGCCACGCGTTCGAGGCGGTCGATGGAGAGGAGGACCTCGTAGGTGAAGTAGGTGTGTTGCTTCACCACCTGAAACTCCTCCCGGGTGAGCTTGCCCTGTTTTTCGAGGATGGCGTTGGGGATGATCAGTTTGCCCAGGTCATGGACATGGCCGGCCAGGTGCATGAGCTTGACCTCTGTCTCCATGTAGCCGAAGTGACCGGTGAGAAGGGCAGCACATTCGGCCACACCCGCAGAATGAGTGGCGGTGAAGGGGGACCTGAAGTCGATGATCTTTTGCATGGCCCCGGCAATGGAGGCGATGTCTTCAAAGGGGATCTCGATGGAGCGTAAAGGGCCTTCCCGGAGGAGGAGCCCGTAAAGTCGGGGGGAGGCGACATCGAGCCAGAACTCTTCGCGGTCCGAAGCACGGACGAAGAGTTCCACCACATCG
>Ga0209475_10004662_pt1 | contig 11681 bp, 10 predicted proteins | sample tdDd471_FD_187128 | JGI IMG/M metagenome (GOLD analysis project Ga0209475, IMG submission 187128) | Marine sediment microbial communities from the Atlantic coast under amendment with organic carbon and nitrate - tdDd47.1 (SPAdes)... | ecosystem: Environmental > Aquatic > Marine > Coastal >...
TGGCTAAATGCAAGATCATTAGTAGCACTTGGTGCGACGGCGGCAACACGGAAAACCTCATCCTGTGCCATAGAGGGTATAACTGCAACAAACATGACTAGAATTAATAAACTTAGTGCAAATTTTTTCATAGATATTCTCTCCTTGAATAGATAGTTGTTTTTGTATCGGGTTTTGTCACCCGTTAACAAACGAAATTTGGTTTAAAAGTGCCTCACATTCCCGAATATAGTTGAGATATGGCCGATTTTGACAGTAAACTTCGACACTTTAAAAAATAAATGGCTCACTTTAAAACTTACTCTCCACGCTCAAATGGCTTAGTTAGGGCAGTCGGTTGTTCGAGTCGCTTTGATGCAAAAGCGAGTGCGATAATGGTGATGACATAAGGTGCCATGACTGCGAATTCTGATGGTACGTCTAAACCAATAACTTTTATCTGCAACTGTAGTGCGTTGACAAAGCTAAATAACATCGCACCTAAAGCAACCGCCCACGGTCTCCATCCACCAAAATAAACCAGTGCGACGGCTATAAAGCCTTGACCAGACGTGAGATTTTGCTGGAATAAATTAATGAGGGCGATGGATAGGGATGCGCCTGCTAATCCAGCAAACATGCCACCGAGTATGACCGTTGCATAGCGTACACGGGCTACACTGACACCCATTGCATCTGCCGCTTCTGGATTTTGACCAACGGCACGGATCATCAATCCAAATGTTGTGCGGTTTAGGACATAGGTCGAAATCGGAACTAAAGCAAATGCCAGATACACCAAAAGATTATGTCTGAAAAATATTTCGCCAATGATTGGTAGATCACTTAAGAACCCAAAATGGATGTCAGGGAATCCATGAATTGATTTGGGCGTGCCGACCAATTGTTGGAAGAGTAACTCACTTAAGCCGAATCCAAACAAATAAAAACCAATACCACTGATTCCTTGTTTTGCCTTCAGCGTGACACTGACAAATGCCATTGCCAATCCCATCAATCCACCAACGATTAACGCGATGATAACCCCGAGAAATAAACCTACTGGTTCACTCATGGCTTCATTTTGTTGCGCGAGGAAGACTGCATAAAATCCCGAAAATGCACCCATTAGCATAATGCCATCTACGCCGAGATTGAGAACACCGCTTCGTTGGGAGAAAGTTTCCCCAAGGGAAGCGAATATGTAAGGTGTTGCCAAGCGGATAGCCGATGCGAAGACACTGGCGGTAAAAATCTGATCTATTTCCATTAGACTTGTACCTCCGCTTTGTCTTTTGCTGATTCTGCTAGATTGTCCTGATTGGCAAGATCAACTCGTCGTCTGGCTCTCCGTTTTATAAATATCTCACTGCTAACAACGAAGACCACAATTAACCCGTTCACCGCTGTAATGAGTGATGCAGGAACACCGATTTCTCGTTGCATTTTTTGTGCTCCGACTAATAATCCGCCGAAGAAGGCAGAAGCAGGAATTGCACCAATTGGATTTAACCCTCCAAAGAGTGCCGCCACAATGCCGTTAAAGCCTGCGTTACCAGTAAACCCAGCAGGTGAACCATCTGTCTGTAAACGATACTGTAAACCGAGTACCTGCACGACACCAGCTAATCCAGCGAACCCACCTGCAAGGAACATTGAGAACATCATCTGTTGTTTTACACCAATCCCTGCATAGCGTGAGGCGCGTTCACTTTCGCCAACAGCGCGAATTTTATAACCAAGTGAAGTACGCCACATGAAGATAAATACAATGATTGCCAGTATGATGGCAATGAGTAGACCCCAATGTAGACGGGTTCGATCAAAAATGACGGGGTCGCCAATCGGAATCCATAGCCGGGGGAGTTGTGCTGATGCAACAAGCCGCGCCGTTTTAGGAATATTATTGACACCTGCCGCTTCTGGGTCGAGTAAAATGCCATTGAGTAGATAATTCATCATCTGCACAGCAATTTGATTGAGCATGATCGTACTCAGGATTTCGTTGACATCAAAATAGGCTTTGAGAAACCCAGCTAATCCGCCATATAATGCGCCTGCAAAAAAACCTGCCAGCAGAGATAACGTAATAATGATCAGGTCAGGCGCAATAAGTTCTTTAGCAATTTCAGGGTCAAAGCGCATTGGACCTAATACGAGCGCGACAGTAGTACCTGCTAATGCGCCTGCAATCATCTGCCCCTCACCACCAATATTGATCATACCACCACGAAATGCAACTGTGATACCAATGGCGACAAATAAAATCGGTGTGGCTTTGACGAGTGTTTCAGCAGTAGCATTTTCCGTACCAAATGCGCCTTCAAACATTGCTGAGTAGGCTTCGATGGGGTTGGCACTTAATGCAATTAGTAAAATTGATGAAACCACCAACGCCAATCCGAGTGCAATGGCGACAGGTGAAAAATCAACTAAACGGTTGAGCCTAGTTATTCTTAAAAACGTTGAAAATCCTGATGAATTATTCACACAGATTGAATCCTGAAATCCTTCGAAATATTAAATTTTGATATCATTAAACGTACATGTTTCACAATCATGTAATGAAAATAGTATGCCGTGTATTGTTAGATTCGACAAATGTTATTTGTCACTTATGAGAGATTTATCATATTTATCATGTTGAATTAATGCCATTTGTACGAACTAACCAACGTTTTTAGATATGTGGTGTCAATAAGTGTGCAGAATTACAAATGCGAACATTGCATTTCACGATATAATGAAGGTAAATGAAAATATTTGAAAATATACGGTCGCGTATATTTGGGACTACTTACATATTATGGAAGTTGAATTTATGAATGTCGGCGATGTAAAAATTTTAAGTGTGAAAGGTAGGGTCGATGCCAATACCTCTCACGCCTTACAAGATGTTGTGTTGGGCTCTGCACATCAAACCCCAAAATTATTATTAGATTTAAGCCAAGTTGATTATATGTCGAGTGCTGGGCTACGGGTAATGCTTTTATTGCATCGAGAAATTAATGAAAACAAAGGGCGTGTTATGCTCGTTGGTTTGCAAGATCGTATTCGTGATGCAATGGAAATGACGGGCTTTTTGAAGCATTTTGCGGTTGTCCCTGATGTACAAACTGGAATTGAAATGATGCAATAACATGCAGAGGATTGATACTTACCCGACACATGAGTACAAGGGATATGCACTTCGTCCGGGTAAACCACATCCATTTGGGGCTACACGCATCCCGGGTGGAATAAACTTTTCAATTGCTTCGATTCATGCAACAGCTTGTGTACTGGTGTTATTTGAAAAAGGTGCAAAGCAACCCTTTGTCGAAATTCCATTTTATGATGAATTCCGTATCGGTAATGTATATGCCATGACGGTATTCGACCTTAATTATGAAAATATCGAATATGGCTTTCGATTTGATGGTCCGCATGATCCGAATAGTGGTCACCAATTTAATCCCTATCAGATTTTGTCTGACCCCTACGCCAAGCAAATTGGCGGACGTGATGTGTGGGGCGAACCGTATGATGAACAGGATAGCTATCAACATCGTGCGCGTTTACACATCGATGATTTTGATTGGGAAGGGGATCGCCAACTAAATATCCCGCTTGAAGACTTGATTATCTATGAAATGCACGTTAGAGGATTTACACAGCATCCATCTTCTAAGGTGAAGTCGTCAGGCACATTTGCTGGACTTGTTGAAAAAATCCCATATCTAAAAGATCTCGGTGTGAATTGTATAGAATTGATGCCGATTTTTGAGTTTGATGAATTTGACAATACCCTCACTAATCCTGCAACGGGTGAACGATTGATGAATTATTGGGGGTATAGCACGATTGGATTTTTTGCGCCTAAGTCTGGTTATGCTGCTACAAGTATGTTTGGGATGCAGTCGGATGAACTCAAAAATCTTGTGAAAGAATGTCATCATAACGGTATTGAAGTCTGGCTTGATGTTGTCTTTAATCATACCGCTGAGGGAAATGAAAACGGTAGGACAATCTCGTTTCGGGGAATTGACAACAAGACTTATTACTTGCTCACCCCTGATGGACATTATTATAATTTTAGTGGTACAGGCAATACGCTTAACTGCAATCATCCGATAGTGCGCGGCATGGTATTAGAATGTTTGCGCTATTGGGTATCCGAATATCATATTGATGGCTTTCGCTTCGATCTCGCTTCGATTCTTGGACGTGATCAAGATGGTGCACCGTTACCGAATCCCCCTTTACTTGAGATGCTTGCACATGACCCCATTCTGGCAGATTCTAAGTTGATTGCCGAAGCATGGGATGCTGGTGGATTGTATCAGGTTGGATCGTTTCCCGCCTATGGACGTTGGGCAGAATGGAATGGTAGATACCGCGATGAGATACGTCAATTTGTCAAAGGCGATAGCGGTCATGTTGGTAAATTAGCATCGCGGATACAAGGGTCGCCCGATATATATGGTGGACGTGAACCACGCTCGTCAATAAATTTCATAACAGCACACGATGGATTTACCCTGCATGATTTAGTGTCTTATAACAGTAAGCATAATTATGCGAATGGTGAAGATGGACGCGATGGTGCGAATGATAATTATAGTTGGAATTGTGGTTGGGAAGGTGAGACCGACGATTCTAATATTAACGCCTTGCGCCAACGGCAGATGAAGAACTTTCTGACGATTTTGATGGTTAGCCAGGGTGTGCCGATGATGTTGATGGGGGATGAGGTTGGATTTACGAAGTATGGAAATAACAATACCTATTGCCATGACAATGAATTGAATTGGTTTGATTGGCGACTGCTTCGCAAACACAAGGAGATGTATCGTTTTACACGTAATCTCATCAAATTCCGTAAGAAACATCAAGTGTTGCGTGGACGGGCGTTTTTCCAGCATCAAGATCATGTAGGATCTGGCTATCCCGATATATCATTTCATGGCACAAAATTATGGCAACCTGATTGGTCAGAACACAGTTATTCGCTGGCATTTTTGTTGTGTGGTCGTCATGCTCGAGAAGGGTTTGAACCAGATGACTATATCTACGTCATTATGAATGCTTATTGGGAAACACTTACGTTCGATTTACCTCCATTACCTGATAATATGACGTGGCGTGTGGTGGTGAATACGATGATGCCATCGCCTGATGATAGTTTCTCGGCTGGTCGAGAACCCACTCTAAAAGACCAATCCCTCATTATGGCAGGAGATCGGTCTACGATTGTGCTAGTAGGACGTTAGCTCATTGAAGTTTGTTGTTTATTGATCCACTCTTGAGCTTTTGACATGTCGGTGAAATATACTTGGGTTAAATATTTTGCATTGATTGTAAATAGACGACCAAATGCTTGCATCACTTGACCCGTGAAGTTATTTTCCATAACGATGGCTGATCTTACAGGGATTTGGTGTGTTTTAATAAAATCGGTAACTTCGCTTAAACGTTGTTTTAGATATGGTGTGAGGGTGACATTGGGATTGGCAATATCTTGAATTGTATAAAGTGTTTGAGATTTATCCCATTCCCTTAAAACCTCAAGATTTCCGTTTATATAAGTATCTACACTTAATCGTGTCGAATCCAACATTTTGAAGGTAATGGTCGTTTTATCATCACTCCAATGTTGTGTTACATTTGAGTCTGATTGTTTTACTGCTGTTGTCATATTTGCCTCAATGTAGTGATTATGGTTGAATAATCTAAGTCCTTTTAGATGATAATGATATTAAAGACAAAAGTGAATCCCATCACTTGTCTGAGAAGGTATACCTTTTTGTTGTAAAATACGACAGCTTTACTCTGATATACAGTACAGCAATAATTAAGTTTTCCTAATCGAAAGTGATTTTCTTTGACTCTTCAACTCACATCTAAAGACCAGCAAATGTTAGATGGCACAATGGGCCGAGCGACACAGATTGCCATGCGGATTTTGACAACGATGGCGGAAGTCTATGGTGCGGTGGAATTATTAGATATTACTTCAGCACATATTGATGGTGTCCTTTATCATGGTATTTCGGGTTTAGAATTTGTGCAGAAATTAGTAGACGCAGAGGGGCAGGTTGTTGTTCCGACGACGCTTAATGTCGGTGCACTTGACCTTATGCACCCTGAAATGTTTCAGGGGACAGCACAAGTTGCGGATTGGGCACGTCAAACGATGTTGGGTTATGAAAAATTGGGGTGTCAGCCGATTTATACCTGTACACCTTATCAGACCACAGCACGACCTGCTTTTGGTGAGCAAATCGCATGGGCAGAAAGTAATGCTATCGTATTTGCCAACTCGGTACTTGGTGCGCGGACACAACGTTATGGTGACTTCATTGATATTTGTTGTGCATTAACAGGACGTGCCCCAGCCGCAGGATTGCATCTGTCTGAAAATCGAGGTGGTCAAGTGTTGTTCAGGTTAACCGATATTCCGCAACAATTATTATCTGAAGATGTTTTATTTCCAGTTTTAGGTTATCTCATCGGTGCACAAACTCAAAATCTGATTCCTGTAATCGACGGACTTTTACCTGATGCTACTGAAGATCAATTAAAGGCATTGGGCGCTGCGACAGCTTCTTCTGGCGCAGTTGGTCTCTTTCATGCGATTGGGATTACACCCGAAGCTGCTACCTTTGATGATGCGTTTCAGGGTGGAGAGCCTCAAAAAATTATTGATGTAGATATGGATGACCTGCGGCGTGTTCGTGATCGACTGGCGACTACTTCGGATGGTGAAATTAATGCAGTTGCGTTGGGTAGCCCTCATTTTTCGTTACCGGAATTTGAACAACTGATACCACTTGTAGAAGCCCATCCACCAAAATCAGGAATTGAGTTTATCGTTTGTACCAATCGCATCGTTTTAGCTGCCCTTCAACAGCGTGGTTGGTTGCAAAAACTGCGAGGGTTAGGTGTAACGATTATTGTAGATACCTGCGTTGTCGTAACGCCGATTATGCGTGTCAAACAGGGTACATTAATGACAAATTCAGGTAAATTTGCACATTACGCCCCTGGAAACATCGGTTTATCTACGGTTTATGGTAGTTTACAAGAATGTGTGCGGTCTGCGGAATTAGGTCGTGTGTGGAGGGATGAGACGTTATGGCAGAGCACATAATCCGAACTCGTGTTTTTGTCTCAGGAGTAGCTGAGGGTGAGGTGCTCCGTTTGTCCGAACCGCTCAGTTTATGGGGTGGTCTAAATCCAGATACTGGTGAAATTATAGACCGCCACCATCCAGAGTCAGGGCAAAATGTGGCGGGTCGCATATTGGTCATGCCGATGGGTCGTGGGTCAAGTAGTGCTAGTAGTGTGTTATTAGAAGCAGTTCGCCAAAAGACAGCACCCTCGGCGATTATCCTCGCTGAAATGGATGGTATTCTGGTTTTGGGTGCTGTCGTCGCACAGGAGATTTATGAAATAGAGTTACCCGTGCTAGTTGCCGATAAAGCTAATTATGACTTGTTGCAAACTGGACAACATATCCATATCTTAGCAGACGGTTGTATAGTTATTTAGCTACGATTATGTTGATTGTATATTAACTTATCGGAGTGTGTTGTTTGGCGATCCATTCGTGGGCTTTTGATATATCCGTTACAAAGTTTATGGTTACAAATGGCGTATTCCTAGACATAAGTCGTCCGAATGCTTTCATAACACCTGCTGTAAAGCTGTTGTCCATAACTAGTACGATATAACTGTTAATTTCTTTGTCCATGAATAATTGTGTGATCTCAGGCAATCGTCCTCGAAGATATGGAGTCAGGGATACGTCGGGGCTCGTGATGTCTTGAATACCATAATAGGGGTTGGACGTATCCCAGTTTTTTACACTTTCTAAAACAGCTTCAATGTACGTATCTACTGTAGCCCTATTAGAATTAGGTATCGTAAATGTTAAAATTGAAGCGTCGCTGTCCCAAGTTTTTACGACACCGTTTTCAAGTATTGTGGTTGATATTGGCATTACTCATCTTTCAATTGGATAGTTAAACAATTTGGTAACTTTTATATCAAAATGATAAATCCGAAAATTAGTATTCTGAAGTAATACAGGAAATCTTCTAAGGATAAGCTCATTTAATAATTAAGCCGTTTCGTAATCGCAGGACATATATATGCTGTGTTTACAGTGGATCACACAATTTTGATTTTTCAATTTTATAGAAGTTTTCAACAATTATTGGGGTAAATGTATTGTCAACGGTAACTGGGAGAGATGGCCATACCTCTCCCGAATCGCTTTAAATTTTTTAGAGGAAAGCATTCTTAAGGTTATTATAGCTCCAGTTTTGGATATAACCTTTGATTGTTGTTGCCGCTGTCGGAGCATCCCACTTTTTATCTGAAAATCCTTTATTTTTTCCATTTGGCTTTTTGTCACCTTTAACGTAGGCATCCCCCACAGCATCGAAGAATTGATCGACTTCCCCTTTGAATGTTGCACCGTAGAGTAACCCTAATCCATCACCGCCTTGTGCATTAATACTAGCGACAAGTGCCTTCACTACATTTGTCATTGGCGGATAACGCCCTACCAAGTTTACGCCTACGAGTGGTGCTACCAATTCTGAGAAGAGATTGACTGCACCTTCGTTCATATTGAGATTGAAGTGCATCAATGCAGATTCACCACCGGGTGCCGCGCAAATGTGTATGAATTCGTGTAATTCATCAAACTTTACACCGCCCTTAATGGCTGTATATTTATCATCGGATGTCGTGAGAGCGGTTGTCTTATTGCCCTCGATTTGACCTTTTGCTGCTGCCATCCAGTCTACATTTTTCTGTTGTTCATTGGGTGGCTTCATATCATTCTTTTTCTTCATATCAGCCGCCAATACGGGAATAAGCGCGTCGACATCGTCAACTTCCGAACTAAGCCCAAGCCCCTGTAGTTCCTTCACTCTCTCAGCTAAAAACGCTGCCGCTCCGCTACCTGATGGTGATGCCGAAGTTACTAAAGAACGGACGGCTGTCGCTGAATCAGGTCCTTTATAGACTGGTGCGTCAATGTGTGGTCCAGAGACAGGGGCAACTTTTGTTTGTGCTTTTTCTTTCCACATGGCTAATATCGCTTGAAAGTCATTAGGGGAATAGTCAATACCTTCACCCTCTCGTTGTAGTTTATCACTCACATTTCCATCGCGTTGAACTCGACCATTTTCATCTATAGTCCTTTGAACGCGCGAACAGGTCGAACAGCGACAACCGTTACCATGCTGATCTCGATCAAGCTGTACAACCTGTTGATTGTCAGTCGGGGTCAGCAAGGATGTAAGATTATTATTTTGATCGTTTGATTGGTTTCGTTGAAGTAGCTTCTGTACTGCTTGATTGCCGATAGTACGTTGCAATTGTAATATTGTTTCTGATGATAGTTGAGTGGAGTTGTGTTGCGTACTCTGACCATCAAGATGTTTGTTAGAGTTAACTTGTTTTTTTGCTCTATGAGATTTTTGTAAAACGTTTGATTTATGTTGTTGAGGCTTGTATGTTCTCATTTGACACTCTAAATCTAACTCATTTTACGTTACCTAATTCTACAGCGAATTTATAACGATATGCAACATATTTGCAAATAGTGTTTCTAAATCTCTGTTTTACTTGAACAGTGGAACTTGTATTTACTTCAATCATCATCTACAGAAAATATGGTTAACATAACGATTCGCGTAGCTTTGCCTTCTGGATTTTACCGAGTGCGTTACGTGGAAAATCATCAGTAAAAATGATGCGGCGAGGCACTTTGTACGATGCTAGATGTTCACGACAGAGGACGATTAGCTCATCGGGCTCGACAGTTGTATTGTCTACTGTGATGATGACAGCCGTGATTTGCTCACCCCATTCTTCATCAGGACAACCGATCACTGCACAGCCAGAAACGGAAGGATGTTCCATGAGTATCAATTCGACTTCGGGTGGATAGACATTTAGCCCACCAGTGATAATCAAATCTTTGGCACGACCTTTTAGTGTGAAATAACCATCTGATGCGCGGACTCCCATATCACCTGTGCGTAACCAACCATCATTGGTAAATGCTGAGGCAGTTTTTTCAGGTTGCTGCCAATATCCTTTACAGACATGCGCGCCTTTAATCTGAACTTCTCCCACTTCTCCATCAGGTAATGGAATATCGTTCTCCGGATTGACGATCCGCGCTTCTACACCGGGCAGAGGCATCCCAACAGACCCCACGCGACGTTCTCCACGATATGGATTCGAGAGATTCATGCCTGTTTCCGTCATACCATAACGCTCTAGTAATGTGTAATTAAATGTTTTTTGATAGCCAAAAAATAGGTCATCAGGAAGCCGATCTGAACCAGAAGTCATCAGACGCATGTGGCTTAGGTCGATTGTTTGACCTTTCGCCGTATTATATAAACGTCGATGGATAGTCGGCACAGCCATAAATACGGTAAATCGCTCGCTTTGTAATAGCTCAAGGGCTTGTTCTGCATCAAATTTGGGCAACATGACGGCAGTTGCTCCAGCGTGAAGTGCGCCATGTAGGGCTACGATTAATCCGTGTACATGAAAAATCGGGAGTACATGAAGAATCACATCATCGTGTTGCCATCCCCACGCGGTATGAAGGGCTTCGATATTTGCTGTTAGATTACCATGAGTGATTTCCGCGCCTTTGGGTCGGCTAGTTGTCCCACTGGTATATAACATAACGGCAGTTTGGTTACTGTCTGTCGGTAGTGGTATCGGCAGTTCTGTCGAGAAATCAGAGATGATAGATTCCCACTGTTGATTGGACGGATCAATGAATTGACAATGCTGGATTGTAGGTAAGTTGGGTAGGATTGTGCTGATGTCGGATTCGGTGGATTGATCGGCAATTAGAATACTGGCTTTGGCATCATCGAGAAAGTAACTGAGTTCAGTGAGAGGGTAGGCGGGATTTAAGGGTAAAAATATCGCACCAATTTGTACCGTCGCCAGATGAATATAGATAAATGGCAAGCACTTTGGCAATTGCACAGCAACACGGTCTCCTGTTTGAACACCGAGTGATTTTAGGTAATTTGCGGTGCGGTTAAGGGTCTTGTTGAGTTGTCCATAAGTGAGGGTTTCTAGTGAGCCATCATCGGATATAAATTCGATAGCAATCTTATTGGGATAGCTTCTGTAATTATTGGCTAAGGTATCTAAAAACATGGTGAACCTTTATTAAAACTGATCTGAATAAATAGGTTAAATCATTTTGTGGTGCGAGTAGTGTAAACGATAACTAGCGGACTTTCCAATTGCATATATCTCATTGAGAGGTATCAAAAAACTGTTTACATTTTGTGTACAGATAATGCTGTTACGCTCAATGGAAATCCGATGGTATAAAAAATATAATAAGACAGTTACTAATATCTAAATTGTATTGTATACAGCAATATTCTGTGACTTGGTGTCGATCTTTGTCATATTGGGACTATGACTATCGTTCTTTTGCGCAGTTGTTCTTTTGGCTACGATGAAATGAATAATGTGCTAGTAGGGATGAAATGATTATGCTATGGTTTTGGGTTTTCATGTGTCTGATTATCTTTATGGGATTGGGATTCATTTTGAAGCCGAGAGCATTTCCGAATTATCATGAAATTACACCTGAATTAGATAATGTTTCAACTCCAGATGACTTACCTCCGCCAGTAGTTGCTTTTTATGAGACC
>Ga0209475_10004667_pt1 | contig 11675 bp, 6 predicted proteins | sample tdDd471_FD_187128 | JGI IMG/M metagenome (GOLD analysis project Ga0209475, IMG submission 187128) | Marine sediment microbial communities from the Atlantic coast under amendment with organic carbon and nitrate - tdDd47.1 (SPAdes)... | ecosystem: Environmental > Aquatic > Marine > Coastal >...
TGCCGCGAATAAAGAGCTGAAAGCGCTTCATTGCTCAGCCCCTTTACTTGGTGCCAACCTGGTACATACCCTCGTACATCTCGGCCATCTTGCCCGAATTGATGTCGGCCTTGATGTCCGCGGTGGGTCGGTTGAGCCACTGGTGATACGGGTCCTGCAGCATCTCGTCGATCATCTTGTCGACGTCCGGGTCATGCAGCTTGCGCAGCTCGGGGATGTACTTGAAGTAGAAGTGTTGCGCCACCTCGTAGATACCGTGCCACCAGGTGTAGTCCGGTCCCATCATGGCCGCGCCGTGGCGGGCCCGACGACCTTCGTGGTGCCAGATCTCCCACCAGATCCACTCGTACTTGTTGCTGAAGGCGGCGGTGCCGTCGCCCAGCTTCTTTTCCTTGGCCAGCTTGTAGAGAGCCAGGCCCGGCTTGGCGAACTTCTCGTTGTAGAGGTTGACCACACCGTCCAGCTGCGCGTAATGGCCGTCCACGAAGGCGGCGCCGTGGCAGTTGATGCACACGTCCTTCATGTTGTCGCGCTTCACTTCCCAGTTGTCCTTCATCTTGGATACCGGGGGACGCAGGGTCCAGCTGATGCGCTGGCCGACGTCGTGGGTGACCTTCTGGTTCGGGGTGGCGGACATGTGGCAGGTGGCGCAGGTGGGCGCCTCGAAATAATCCTGACCCACGACCCAGGTCTTGGCGTCCAGATTCATTTCGTCCTTTTGGGAATAGTAGGCGTTGCCGTGCTTGCTCTCCTCGTAGACTTCCTTCTGCGGATGGTCCGGGCCGAGGTGGCACTTGCCGCAACTCTCGGGCTGACGGGCCTGCTTCACGCTGAACGCGTGACGGGAATGACAGGCGGTGCAGGACCCCTTGCTGCCGTCGGGATTGATGCGCCCGATGCCGCTGTTGGGCCAACTGAGGCGGTGCAGCTTGTTGGGGCTGTCGGGATCGATGATCACCTTGGTGCCGTGACAGCTTTCGCAGCCGGCGATGGCCACGGGGGCGCCGCCGGCGGCGTGGGCCAGATAGGCGTCGTTGGACTGCAGGATCTCACCCGCGTGGGCATGATAGCTGTCCATGACTTCCTGGGTCTCCCGTTCGTGGCAGGTGCCACAGTCCTTGGGCGTGACCAGGGTGGCGATGAGGGCGCCTTCGTGCATGAAGGCGTCGGCGTCGGCCTTGTTGGCCGCGTGGCAGTCGAGGCAGGTCACGTTGTGCTTGGCGTGCTCGCTCTTGTACCACTGGTTGTACAGGCCAAGGCTCTTTTCCTTGTGGCACGTCATGCACTTGCCTTCGACGTTGTCGTCCGCGGCGAGGGCCACGCCGGACAACAGCACCGCGAGGGCACACAGGGTGATCAGCATTCGTTTCATTGTCGGGCTCCTTGTTCCATGGCAAAACGACCCATTGGGGACTGAACTGTTGAGACAATCTTCGTCCGGTTTGGCGGGTGAAACAATGGGATTGTGTGACACCGATGTGACAGGGGCGGGGGCCGTCGCGGTGGATTTAGGTTTTGTGCGTTGGGAGGGAGGCGGGCTGAGGGTAATCGGACAATTCGGGTCCAAATAGGGAAAATATCAGTTCTCCCTTATAAACTGTATAAAAAGACATTTTTATCCAATTAGCTTCTTTTGCCCAGAACCCATCCACTCCGCAATTCAATTAATCGTGCATAAAATCATTGGTCAAATGACGGCCCGCTTTCGGTGTGAAAAATAAAACGTTTTCAGCCGCCATTTTGCAGGACCGACCCTTCCGGGAGGGTTGGGAACCTGATTTTCGGCGGCGAGGGGCTTGGCAAACAGGCCTCCGGGCCCTTATGCTCTATCCCATGAGCACCCGGGATCACATGGAGTACGCGGCCTTCCGGCTGCTGGAATTCGGCCTTGGCTGTCTGTCCCTGAACCAGGCCCGCGGCGCGCTGGGCGGGCTGGGTCGGTTTGCCGGCCGCCGGCTGCGTTATCGACGCGCCGTGGTGACGTCCCAGTTGACCGCCGTCTTCCCGGATCTGGGGACCGCCAGGGTGGAGGACCTGGCCGACCGCGTTTATGAGCACCTGGGCCTGACTGCCGCGGAGGCCTTCTGCGACCGGGACGGACAGCTGTTGTCGGGCATCACCGTCGAGCCGGGCTGGGACATCCTGGACGAGGCCCTGTCCCACGGCAAAGGGGCCATCGTGGCCACGGGGCACATGGGGAATTTCGAATTGGGCGGCGCGGTGCTGGCCCACCGTTACGGCCTTCTGGACGTGGTCAAAAGGCAACGCAATCCCATCTTCGACGCCCATATCAACGCCCTGCGCTCCGCGCGCGGCATCGAGACCGTGGGCATGGATGAGGCCGGACCCGCCGTGCTGCGTCAGCTCAAGCGCGGCGGCCTGGTGGCGCTGTTGCTGGACCAGGACGCCGGCCCCGACGGCATGCAGGTGGATTTCCTGGGGCGGCCCGCCAGTACCTGGCCGGGGGTGGCCCGGATCAGTATCCGCACCGGGTGCCCCGTGGTGCCCATGGCCCTGGTCCGCCAGCCCGACCGATCCCACCGCCTGCGCATCCGCCCCGCCCTGTGGCCCACCGGTCTCAGCGACCGGCGCGAGGATGTCCGGACCTTTCTCGCCCGGATTTCACTGGCCACCGAAGCCTTCATTCGCGACAATCCCGAGCAGTGGTTCTGGGTACATCGCCGCTGGAAACACCAAGGGGACGGGGAACGTTCATGAGGGGAAACGGAAACAGGTCCGCGGACGCCGCCAATGCGTGGCAGGCCGGCATTCACGACACAGAGGTGCCCCTGTTCCTGGAGGACGTGACGGCCGTGACCCGCGCCATCAAGTCGGTGCTCGATGACGGGGTCACCGATTTTCGCGCCTGGCTGGACGCCCACCCCGAGTTCCTGCACAAGTCCCTGGCCCAGATGCAGGTGATCGACGTCAACGAGGCCGCCCTGCGTCTGAACGGGGTGACCAACCGGAAGGAACTGCTGGACAACCTGGAACGGTTTTTTCTTCCCGAGACCCTGGCCAGTTTCAAGGAAGCCCTGGTCGCCATGGCCGAGGGGAAGACCACCTACGAGGGGGAGGCCAAGTACCAGACCCTCGACAACCGCGAGTTCTATACCTGGAACCAGGCCCGCCTGCCCCGTCTTACCGACAACCCCGCCCTGATTGTGATGTCCACCTTCGACATCACCCCGCAGAAAACGGTCCTGCTGCGCCTGCAGGAAAGCGAGACGCACTACCGCCAGTTGGTGGAATCGGTGCCCGATGTCTTCCTGTGCCTGGAAATGGACGGCACCGTGGCCTTCGTCAACCAGGCCGGCGCGGATCTCACCGGCTGGTCGACCGAAGAGGTCGTGGGACGGTCCTTCCGGGACTTCGTGGCCGTGTCCCACCAGGCGGACATGAACGACCGGGCCGCCCAGCGCGGGGAAGGCTTCCGCGGGTTCCTGCTTTACGAGACCCTTCTGCGGACCAAGTCCGGGCAGGAAATTCCGGTGGAGGTGAGCTCCACGGTGCGGACAGCCGGGTCCGGAAACGGACGGGCCCCGCAGATGGTCGCCATCCTGCGGAATATTTCCGGCCGCCGTGACGTGGAGAGCGGGCGCCGGGAAACCGAGGCCCGTTTGCTGACCTCCCAGAAACTGGAGAGCCTGGGGGTCATGGCCGGCGGCATCGCCCACTACTTCAACAATATCCTGGCCACCATCGTGGGAAACGCCGACCTTCTGGAACTGGCTCTTCCGCCCGAATCGGACCGCCGGAAACATTTGTCGGCCATTCAGGCCGTGGCCGGCGAAGCCGCGGAATTCTGCGACCAGCTGCAGGTCTATGCAGGGGTGGGGCTCAAACCCAGGCGACGCGTGAACTTCAGCCGGGCGGTGGCGGAAATGACGCCCCTGTTGAAGGTGGCGGTACGGCGCCGGGCGGAGCTGGTCCTTCAGCTGGCTCCGGATCTGCCGGAGGCCGCCTGGGAAGACACCCGTTTCCGACAGGTGGTCATGAACCTGGTCAACAACGGGGTGGAGGCCCTGCCGGACACCGGGGGCGAGATCGTGGTGCGCACGGGGAAGGCCCTGTTCTCGGCCGCGGAGCTGGCCGTGGGCCGCTGCCTGCCCACCCTGCCGCCCGGTGACTATGTATTCTGCGAAGTGGGGGATTCCGGACACGGCATGTCCCCGGAAACGGTGGACCGACTCTTTGAGCCCTTCTTTTCCACCCGGTCCGGACATGGCGGCCTGGGGCTGTACGCCGCCATGGGGCTGGTCCAGAGCCAGGGGGGGGCTTTCCTGGTGGACTCGGGCCCCGGTCGCGGCACCTCGGTGAAACTGCTGATGTCCCCGGTGCCCCGGGCGGCGCGGAAGGCCAATCGGCGCAAGGCGCCCGACACCCTTCACCAGGACCTGGAAGGCCGCACCGTCTTGGTGGTGGCTGAAGATCCGGCCCTGCGCACCATGAGCGAGGGCATGGTCCGTCGTTTGGGCTGCAAGGTCCTGTCCACGGCCAGCGGGCATGACGCGGTGAAAGTGTTTGGACAGCGCCATGGGGATATCGACGCGGTGCTTCTGGATCTGACCATGACCCTGCTCGACGGACCGGAGACCTGCCGCCGCCTGCGGGTCATCAGCCCCCACCTGCCGGTGGTCTTCACCACCGGACTCAAGGAGGGCCTGGTGTCCCACGTGACGGACGAGTTCAATTCCTGCCGCATTGCGCACAAGCCCTTCACCCTGGCCCAGCTGCGGGCCCGGCTGGCGGAGGTGTTGGCGCCCTGAACATAACCCGCCCCGCAACCGGCCCGACCGTTTCGCGTAGTAGGGTTTTCCACCCCACCCGGAGGTCTTCATGTCCCGCACCGCCGTGTCCGCCCTGCGCGCCAGTCTTCTCGGTTGGCCTCTGCTGATCCTGTGTGCCTGCTCTCCCGAACCGGTGGTCTGGCCTGGCGGCGGCACTCTGCCCGCCGGTCCCGAACTCCTGGCGCCCGGTTTCATCAACACCGGTTTGGTGACCCGGGATGTGGCCATGTCCCCGGACGGCGGCGAGGTCTATTTCTGTCAGGCCACGGCCGGCTACGGTCAGGGCGCCATCCTGGTGACCCGGCGCGGCTCCGACGGGTGGAGTGATCCCGAAGTGGTTTCCTTCTCCGGACACCGCGACTGGGTGGACCTGGAACCCTGCCTGTCTCCCGACGGCCGGCGGCTCTTCTTCTATTCCTCCCGTCCGGTCACCGCGGAAGGCGAGGCGGCGCAGGACATCTGGGTCGTCGACCGCAACGGGGACGGGTGGGGCGAGCCCCGCAATCTGGGTTCGCCCGTGAACAGCGAGGCGCCGGAGTATTTCCCGTCGGTCACTGCCGACGGCACTCTCTATTTCTGTCGGGCCGACCCGGCGACCCGGGTTCACACCCTCTTCCGGGCACGCCGCCAGGGTGACGGATATGCCGAGCCCGAACGTCTGCCTGATGCCGCCAACGCCGGCCGCAACCGATTCAATGCGTGGGTGGATCCCGACGAAAGCCGCATGATCATTCCCGTGGCCGGGCATCCGGACAATCTGGGCGGCGTGGATTACTGGCTGGCTCTGCGGGACAGCAACGACGTCTGGACCGGGCCGCTGAACCTGGGGCCGGTGGTCAATGACGGCGCTGGCGGATCCTGGTCGCCGTACGTGTCGCCTGACCGGAGTGCCTTCTTTTTCATGTCCAGCCGCACCAGCGGGCCCGTGCCCGTCTGGCCGGAACCCTGGTCCGGACTTCAGGGCCGTCACCGGCGGCCGGGGGCCGGGCGCGCGGCCATCTACTGGATGGACGCCGCCTTCCTGGACCGTCTGGCCGCCGGCGAAATGGCTCCCGCAGACTCGGTGGCCCTGAGCCCGACGACCGCCGCCGGTCATGACCCGGGGCCCACCTGGCCCGTGCTGTCCGGGCCCTATCTGGGGCAGACACCGCCGGGAACCGAACCCGAGATCTTCGCACCGGGCCTGGTGAGCACCGGGCTGACGGAGCGCGACATCCACATCAGTCGGGACGGGACGGAAATCCGCTACGGCCTCATGGACCTGGGGCTGGTCACCGTCCTGGAAACCCGCCTGGAGGCGGGCCGCTGGACCGAACCCGTCACCGTCGGATTCCACACCGACTCTGACTTTGCCTGCTTCGAACCGGCCTTTTCGGCCGACGGGCAGACGGTCCTCTTCCTGGCCAACGTGGCGGCCCCCGGTCAGACCCAGGGGCGGGGCTGGGCCAACCAGAATATTTTCCGCAGCGTGCGCCGGGACGGACTCTGGAGTTCACCGGAAGCTTTGGCGGCCCCGGTCACCAGCGACCGGGCGGAGTATTTCCCAAGCCTGGCCCTGGACGGGACCCTGTACTTTTCCCGTGAAGACTCGGCCGGCCACCCCGCCATCTGGCGGGCCGAACCGGACGGCGACGGTTTTGCGGAGCCGGTGCGTTTGCCGGACACCGTTAACTGCGGCCCCGACGTGTACAACGCCTTCGTGGCCCCGGACGAGTCCTTCCTCATCCTGTGCGTGGGGGGCCATGCGGAGAATCTGGGGCGGGCCGACTACTGGATCAGTTACCGGGACGCCACCGGCAGTTGGGCGCCCGCCGAAAATCTGGGGCCGGTCTTCAACGGTCCGGACACGCGAGCCAGTTCGGCGTTCCTCTCTCCGGACGGGGCCTATCTCTTTTTCAGCGCCACCCGCCCCGTGCCGGGGACCGTTGCGCTGCCCGACCGCTACTTACGATCGGATTTGCACCGTCTGCATTCGGAACCGGGGCAGGGCAGCAGTGACCTGTGGTGGGTCTCCGCGGAGGTGCTGCCAGGGTCCGGACACTTGGAGGAATGATTCTGAATTGCGACAATCTCTGAATGAAAATGGCTTTTATTGTCAAAAAAAATAACAAATCTAAATAATCGTGTTTAAATTTGTCTCAATTACGTTACAGTCCCCTCTCGTTTTCGGGAGGGGAGAACCCGGTCTTTACCCATCACCTGGACCGGTTTATCCCCTTCCCATCCATGGGGGTAATCCATGTCTCGCCAGACAGTCAGGTCCACGATGCTCTGCCTCGGCCTCATTTTGGGGGCTCTTTTTCTGGTAGATACCGCCAGCGCCCGCAACCCCTTCCGCAACGCCTTCTTCGACCGTTATCCCGGGGCCACGGACAGCGCTTTGGACGCGGTCCCCAGCAACAGCAAACACTGCGGGGTGTGCCACTTCGACTTCGACGGGGGCGGCCAGCGGAATTCCTACGGGGTCACCCTGGAGGCGCGTCTGAACATGGGCATGGGTGTGGACGACGCCATCATCGATGTGGAAAACGAGGACGCGGACAATGACGGTTACTCGAACCTGGTGGAAGTCTCGGACACGGTGAACTTCACGAACACCCCCACCTTTCCCGGCCTGAAGGAAAGCAATTACACCTCCGCCCTGAACGTTGACCTCGCGGACCTGGTGCCCTATCTCACGCCGTCCGGGTCCACGGATCTCGACCCGCCGGTGGTGACCGTCACGGCCCCCTCCGGAGGAGAATCCCTGACCGCGGAATCTCTTTTCAACGTGCAGTGGACCGCCACCGACGACAGCGGCATCGCCTCGATTGACATGTTCCTCAGCGACGACGGCGGCGCCCACTGGCGGCAGCTGGCCCGGGGCCTGGACAACACGGGCAGCCACGACCTGTTCATTCCCCACCTGCCCGGCGATGCGATGCTGCGGGTCACCGCCCACGACAACGCCGGCAATGCGGGTCACGGGAACAGCGGGACCGTCACCGTGTCCCAGCGTCTGGGCGTGGCCCCCACCACCCTGCGCGATTTCGACCTGCCCGGCACCCAGCCTTTCCAGGCGGGCGTGGCGGACGACCCGTCGGTCACGTGTCTGGCCTGTCACGGTGATTACGATCCCGGAGCCGAGCCCTGGCACTCCTGGCAGGGCAGCATGATGGCCCAGGCCATGCGGGATCCCCTGTACCTGGCCACCCTGCGGGTGGCGGAAAGTTTCGCCCCGTCGGTGGGCGATCTCTGTCTCCGCTGCCATACCCCCAATGGCTGGGCCGAGGGCCGTAGTCTGGACACCTCGGGCAACTCGCTCATCACCAAGGATTACGCGGGGGTGAATTGCGACTTCTGTCACAGCCTGGTGGACCCCCAGTACGTGGAAGGTTCCAGCCCCGCGGAGGATCTGGCCATCCTGGATGCGCTGGAACATGTGCCCGCCGACTATGCCAACGGCACCTTTGTCCTGGATCCCGATCCGGTCCGCCGCGGACCCTATGCCGACGCCCAGGCGTCCCACCAGTTTCACGCGTCTCCCTTCCACCTCAGCAGCAACCTGTGCGGCATCTGCCACGACGTGAGCAACCCGGTCTTCATCAAGGGCGGCGGCGACGGGACCTATGTGGTGCAGGCGCTGGATCAGCCCCATCCCGACGGCGATCCCCGCAACATGTTCCCCATCGAGCGCACCTTCAGCGAGTACACGATGAGCGACTATCCCAACGGCGGCGTCTATCAGCCCCAGTTCGCGGGCGTCAAACCCGACGGCATGGTGTCCACCTGCCAGGACTGCCACATGCAGGACGTGGTGGGGGTGGGGGCGGCCATCAGCGGGACACCCACCCGCGACGACCTGGGCTGGCACGACCTCACCGGCGGCAACACGTTCGTGCCGGACATCCTGCCCGACTTCTACCCCGGTGAAGTGGACCCGGCTGAACTGCAGGCGGGCAAGCTGCGGGCCCAGTCCATGCTCACCCTGGCGGCGACCCTGCTGGTCAGCAGCGACAACGTGGATTTCCAGCCGGGCATCAACGTGCGGGTGACCAACGAAACGGCCCACAAGCTTCCGTCGGGGTATCCCGAGGGCCGGCGGACCTGGCTCAGCGTGAAGGCGTTTGACGGACTGGACAACCTGGTCTTCGAGTCGGGCCACTACGACTCGGACACGGGCGTGCTCACCCACGACGCGGCGGCCAAGATCTACGAGATCAAACCCGGAATCTCTCATCGCCTGAGCGCGATTCTCGGGCTGCCCCAGGGGCCGTCCTTCCACTTTGCCCTGAATGACACCGTGTATTCCGACAACCGCATCCCGCCGCGGGGATTCACCAACGCGAACTTCACGGCCATTCAGTCCCCGCCGGTGGGCTATACCTACGCCGACGGGGCGCACTGGGATGACACCCACTACACCCTGCCCAAGTCCGCGGTGCGGGTGGAGGTGGCCCTCTGGTATCAGACCACCAGCAAGGAATACATCGAGTTCCTTCGTGACAACAACTCGGTGGACACCCTGGGACAGGAGCTATACGACGCCTGGGACACCCACGGCAAGTCGGCGCCCGTGGCCATGGCCCAGGCCAGCCTGTCCCTGGACCTGAGCGACGCCGCGGACGGGGAGTTGCCCAAGGTGACCAGCCTGGCGCAGAACTTTCCCAATCCGTTCAACCCCCAGACTTTCATCGACTTCTCCCTGGAGAAGGCCGGGACCGTGTCCCTGGTGATCTATGACGAGCGGGGCCGCCGGGTGAGGTCCCTGGAGCAGGGCCATTTCCCGTCCGGATCGCACCGGATCCGCTGGGACGGCACCGACAACGGCGGGCGCACCGTCGCCTCGGGTGTTTACCATTACGTCCTGCAGACCGGCGACAAACGTCTGCAGAGAAAAATGACCCTGCTTCGTTAAGGACTTGCGGTGGGGGACCGAAACCGCCGGCCGTCTGGCCGGCGGTTTCCTTTTTCGCCCAGTCATGGTATTTTGGGGAGGGCACCGGCCGAGGTCGGTGCCGCTTTCGGTCATGATCCCACGGCTTTCCACCTCTGCAGGACCCAACGCAAATGGCCCATCTGCACCTCTACGACTGGCTCATCATCGCCCTCTACGTGGCGCTGACCCTCTTTCTGGGCCTGGCCTTCCGCAAGCGGGCCTCCCAGTCCTCGGAGCAGTATTTCCTGTCGGGCCGCAGTCTGCCGTGGTGGATCCTGGGCACGAGCATGGTGGCCACCACCTTTGCCGCCGACACACCCCTGGCCGTGACCGGCTTCATCCGCGACCACGGCATCTGGTACAACTGGTTCGGCTGGCACTACGTGTTCAGCCAGATGCTGGCAGTGTTCCTGTTCTCCCGTCTCTGGCGCCGGGCCGAGGTCCTGACCGACAATGAACTCATCGAACTGCGCTACAGCGGCAAGCCGGCGGCCTTTCTGCGAGGCTTCAAGGCCGGCTACTTCGCCATCATCTACAACTTCATCGTGCTGGGCTGGGTGCTCAAGGGCCTGGGCACGGTGGCCGAGGCGGTGTTGGGGGTGGACCCCCACCTGGCCGTCATCGTGGGGGCCCTGCTGGCCTTGAGCTACGCCCTGCTGGCCGGGTTCTGGGGCGTGGTGATTACCGACGTGATCCAGTTCTTCCTGGCCATGGCCGGTTCCATCTCGGTGGCCGTGCTGGCGGTGAAACACGTGGGGGGCGTGGCCCAGTTGAAGTCCCGCCTCACGGAATCGCCCCTATTCTCCGAGAATACCCTGGCCATGATTCCCGGGGGCGGACTGGGCTGGGACTCCGACTTCGTCAAGTTCCTGGTGTTCGTGTCCCTCATGTGGTGGGCCAGCCACAATGCCGACGGCGGCGGCTACATCATCCAGCGCATGGCCGCGGCCAAGAACGAGAAACACGCCCGGGGCGCCACCCTCTGGTTCGTGGTGGCCAACAACGCGCTGCGCTACTGGCCCTGGATTCTCACCGGCCTGGTGTCGATGGTGATTTTCCCCGTCATGCCGGACGGACGGGGCGAGGAGGCCGCCTATCCCATGGTCATGCTGGAGGTGCTCGGGCCGGGGCTGCTGGGACTGCTGCTGGTCTCGTTCTTCGCGGCGTTCATGTCCACCATCGATACCCATCTGAACTGGGGCGCCAGCTACCTGGTGAACGATATCTACAAGCGTTTCATCAACCCGCAGGCCAGCGAGAAGCAAATGGTGCTGGTGGCCAAGGTGTGTGTCTTCCTCATGATGGTGTTCGCCGTGCTGGTGGCGTTCGGACTGTCGAGCATTGGCAAGGCCTGGCTCTTCGTATGGGCCATGGGCGCGGGCATCGGGCCGGTCCTGGTGCTGCGCTGGTTCTGGTGGCGGGTGAGCGCCTGGAGTGAGATATCCGCCCTGGCCGCCTCCGTGGTCCTGGCCTTCGGTTTCGAGATCACAGCGGCCGTGCAGTCCGGCGTGGAGTACAAGCTGTTCGGCACGCCGGTCACCATCGGGGGCATGGCCCTGCAAACCCATCACAAGGCCTTGATCCTGGTACCGGTGACCATCGCCGTTTGGCTGACGGTGACCTTCCTCACGCGGCCGGTCTCCACGGAACGGCTGACGGCTTTCTACCGCCAGGTCCGGCCCGGCGGCGCCTGGGGAGCGGTGGCCCGGGACAATCCGGACGTGGTCTGTGACGGCGTGACGCGGCGCCTGCTGGGCGTCTGGCTGGCCGGTTGCGCGGGCGTCTTCGGAACTATTTTCGGCCTCGGCAAGCTCGTGCTGGGGGAACCGGCGGCGGCGGTTGGGTTGCTGGGCGTGGGCCTGATCGGCGCCTGGATCGTGGGACGGGAGTTGCGACGATGATCTGGCGCAGACGTCATACGGATGAAAGACAACCGTGGGTTTTTAGGGCGGTCCTGGTGGCAGCAA
>Ga0209475_10004669_pt1 | contig 11673 bp, 10 predicted proteins | sample tdDd471_FD_187128 | JGI IMG/M metagenome (GOLD analysis project Ga0209475, IMG submission 187128) | Marine sediment microbial communities from the Atlantic coast under amendment with organic carbon and nitrate - tdDd47.1 (SPAdes)... | ecosystem: Environmental > Aquatic > Marine > Coastal >...
CCTGCCTGCTCAAGATCCCCTGCCTGTACATCGGTCTGCCGCTGGTCTGGCTGGCGTGGTGGAAGCACGGCTGGGGATTCCTGCGGCGGCCGGCGATCTGGGCTTACGCCATCCTGTTGTTCGCCGTGGTCGGCGCCTGGTACGGCCATTCCCATCGACTCGGACAGGAGAGCGGCATCTCGTTCGGCGTGTTCGCCTACGGCTCGGACAAGTGGGGCAAGTGGCAACTGCTGACCACCTGGCATTACTGGAACAGCGTCCTGTTCCGCTCGATCGCCGAGCGCCACCTGGCCTGGGGCGGCCTGCCGCTGCTCGTGATCGGACTGTTCCTGCCGCGCCGCGAACCGCGGCTGCATCTCTTCGACGCCTGGCTCGTGGCGGTCCTCGTGTATCTGCTCGTCGTCCAGGGCGGCAACCTCGCCCACGAGTACTACCAGTTGCCGGTGATCCTGCCGGGCGCGTTCGCCATGGCCCGCGGCGTCGACTGGCTGCTGCACGGGACCACCCGCATCCGTGCGGTCGCGAGGATGGCCGCCGGTCTCTTTCTCGCGGCGATCGTCGTGGTCGGCGGCTTGCGGTGGGTGGACTATCTGGGTCGCGAGGATCCGTCGCAGTCGTCCGACTGGGCGCTCGCCCGGCACATCGCCGCGCATACCGAGGTGGCGGAACGAGGCGTGTTCCTCAACGATCTCAATCCGACGGTGATGTACCTGGCGCACCGCAAGGGTTGGTCGGCCAAACGCGGGGATCTGACGCCCACCTGGCTGGCCGCGCGCGCGCGGGAAGGCGCGGCATTCGTGGCGGCGCCGGCGGCTGGGGTGCCCGATACCGTCCTGACGATGGGGCGAGCCGCCTGGTCGGCGGATGGAGATTACCTCGTCCTGAGATTCGACGAGGCCTATCGTGAATAGCCTGAAACAGCGATCTGGACGCGAGAATCCGGCCGTGTTTCCCGGTGGGCATGCCGCCGCATGAGCGAGGGCGCCGCCGGGCTCGCAGCGGGACCACCATGTCGCGCACCCCTGTGCCTCATCAAAACTCCATCTGGGCCGTTCGCATCTCAAATCTCGGCAGACGTGACCATCAATCTTCCTCTTGAGGCCAGGAAGTCTTCCTTAAGTTGTCACTGAATCTTGTATTGCGACGGATTATGGAAGGGGATGCCGACATCCGGTCGTTCGAGGACAGAGAAACCCGCAGAGCCGACTCTCGATTCCAAGGCCCGACTTACGCAGCTTCGCGATAATACCGGCTGTGAAGCCCACCCACCATGGACACCCGACGCACCGGCCCGAGTTCTTGAGGCTCGACCGCTCGGCCATCCGGCGCGTCCTTCTCCAGCCCTAGATGAGTCCGCGACTCGTGGTAGTACTCGAGATACCCTTTGAGGATCCTTCGAGCGTGGCTCTCGCCAAACACGATCATGTGGTTCAGGCATTCTCGCTTCAGCGTCCCGACCACGCGCTCACAGTAGCCGTTTTGCCATGGCGACCTTGCACTGATCACCTTCTCCTCGATTCCCATGGACGCCAGAGCTAGCCGTACCTCGTCACCGTAGATCCCATCACGATCGCGGATCAGATACTTAGGTGCTGAGTCGAATGGGAACGCCAAGTAGAGCTGACGTGTAGTCCAGGCTGCCGTAGGATTCCTCGTCACATTGATGTGAACGATGCGCCGTCGATCCAGTGACAGCACCACGAACACGTACAGGGTCTGGAACATCACCGTCGGCACGGTTAAGAAGTCGATGGCTGCAATCTCACTGGTATGGTTGCGCAGGAAGGTCTTCCAGTTCTGCGTTGGCCTACCTCGGCGAATGACCATGTAGCGGGCAACGGTGGCCTCGCTCAGGTCGTATCCCAGCTTCAGCAGTTCGCCGTGGATGCGGGGTGCGCCCCAGGTTGGATTCTCGCAGGAGATTCGGCGGATCAGTTCGATTAGCTCGTGTGGGATGCGCGGCCGACCCGTTGTCTTAGGCCGGCTCTTCCATCGCCACCAACATCGCCACATCCTGCGATGCCAGCTGATGACGGTTTCCGGCTGGACGATCCGCAATGGTCGACGCCATTCGGTCCACCATCGTGACAGCAGCACCCAAAAGGCACGGTCGCATTCAGTAAGCGGCGGCCTGGGGTTGGTTCGTTCGAGCACGAGAAGCTGCTGGCGAAGGGCCAGGTTCTCCATGGTCAAGTCACGATGAGGGCGGAAGAGATCACGTAGGAAGCCGAGTAGAAGAGAGATCATTCCCTGATATCGGCTCTATCAATGGCCGGCTGAATGGGCGACTGGGCGTGTTGGGGCTGATTTTAACCACAGGGACGTGGTATAATGGGGCTATGTAAGAGAAGCGATTACAACCGGATGGAGTTTTGAGGAGGGACAACGATCGCCGGTAACCATTCGAGTATGCCGATGTGCGACTCCATGTGGCGACTGCCGAGGACGTCATCTTCGCCAAGCTCGAGTGGACGAAAAACAACGAATCACGATGGCAGATCTAGGATGTTGCCGGAATGCTGATATTGAGGAAGAACGAGATCGACAGATCGTATATCGAGATTTGGATCAATCGATTGGATCTCGCGAAGCAGTGGGATGAGGCGAGGCGGGTGAACGGCGTCGACTGATGGGGGCTGCCTGACGTACCAAGAGATCGAGCCCCGACCAAATGGCCGGGGCTCGTCCTCCATCCACGGCCGGGCTGGGTCAAGCCTGCCCCTTGAACTCCTGCAACCGCCGATAGGTAAATCCCGCCACCACCGGCTCCACCAGCCCCACGAAATCCCCGAAGGCCATGGTGATCACCTCGGTATGCGTTCCGGCATTGAAGGAAACGGTGTCGGCCTCGCTGAGGTGGTCGTCCAGGAACACCCGGATGCCATAGAGATTGCCGAAGGGCGGCATGGCGCCCAGTTCGCAATCGGGGAAGCGGCGCACGAACTCGGTCTCCACGGCCAGGCTGATGGTCTGGGCACCGGCCACCGCTCGCAGCACGTGGAAGTTCACCTTGTGCTCGGCCGGGATCACGGCCATGGCCATCTCGCCGTCGAGATTCACGAGCACGCTCTTGGCGAAGGCATGACCGGGCACGCCGGCCTTGAGGGCGACATCCTGGGCGGCGTAGGCCTTGGGATGCTCCACCATCTCGTACTCGACCATCTTCTCGTTCAGGAAATCCAGGAGTTTTGCACAAGGCATGACCGCTCTCCTTGTTGAAGTGGAGGGCGCCCGGGTGCAAAGGTCCCTGGTGCAGACGCGGTGGGCGGCGATCGGTCAGTAGTTCAGGGCGAATTCCAGAGGCAACCGATCGTCGAGGTCATTGTACATGTTTTAACAAAACTGTGCAAAAAAATGAGGGCGCCACCCGGCGCCCCCATGAAAACGGCTGAATTCAGGGTTTAATAGCCCTGCGCGAAGATCACCCGCCCGATGCTGGGCTTGCCACAGTGCACGCACTCGCCGGGCATCTCGTCACGCTCGAAGGGCACGTTGCGGATGGTGACCTTGGTCTTGTCCTGCACCGTCTGCTCGCAATCGCCGTCGCCACACCAGTGGGCCATGGCGAAACCGCCGCCCTTGTTCTCGTAGAGATCGATGAAATCGTCCCACGAATCGATGACGTGGGTGTTCTCGACCATGCGCTGCTTGGCCCTGGCGTAGAGGTCGTTCTGGATGCGGTCGAGCTCGGCCTGCACACCGGTGAGGACCTCGGCGAAGGGCACGATGTTCTTGGCCCGGTCGTGGCGCGCCTTGAGCATGACGCTCTCGCCGGCCAGGTCGCGGGGACCGAGTTCCAGGCGCAGGGGCACACCCTTGCGCTCCCACTCGCTGTACTTCCAGCCGGGACGCAGGTTGTCGCGGTCGTCGATGTGCACGGGACCGATGACGGGGCGCAGCTCGGCGGCGATCTTCTTGGCGGCCTCGCACACCGCGGCCTTCTCCTCGTCGGTCTTCCAGATGGGCACGATCACGGCCTTGGTGCCGGCGATGCGGGGAGGCAAGACGAGGCCGTCGTCGTCGCTGTGGACCATGATCAAGGAGCCCACGATGCGGGTGGACATGCCCCAGCTCGTGGCCCAGACGTGGTCGACGGGGCCCTCGGCAGGCTGGAATTTCACGTCGAAGGCCTTGGCGAAATTCTGGCCCAGGTCGTGGCTGGTGGCCGCCTGCAGGGCCTTGTTGTCCTGCATCATGGCCTCGATGGAGAAGGTCTCCACCGCGCCGGCGAAACGCTCGTTGGCGGTCTTGGTTCCGGTGATCACGGGCATGGCCAGGATGTCCTCGGCGAACCAGCGGTAGGTCTCGAGCATCTGCAGGGTCTCGTCGCGGCCTTCCTCGGCGGTGGCGTGGGCGGTGTGCCCCTCCTGCCACAGGAACTCGGTGGTCCGCAGGAACATGCGGGTGCGCATCTCCCAGCGCATGACGTTGGCCCACTGGTTGATGAGGATGGGCAGGTCGCGGTAGCTCTGGATCCACTTGCGGTACATGTCCCAGATCACGGTCTCGCTGGTGGGGCGGATGATGTACTCCTCCTCCAGCTTGCTGTCGGGATCGGGAATCACGTCGACCTTGCCGTCGCGGGTCACCTGCTTGAGGCGGTGGTGCGTGACGATGGCGCATTCCTTGGCGAAGCCCTCGACGTGCTCGGCCTCCTTGGCCAGGAAGCTCTTGGGGATCAGCAGCGGGAAGTAGGCGTTGACGTGGCCGAGCTCCTTGAAGCGCTTGTCCAGGGTGGCCTGGATGTTCTCCCAGATGGCGTAGCCGTTGGGACGGATGACCATGCAGCCGCGCACGGGCGAGTTGTCGGCCAGTTCGGCCTCGCGGATGACGTCCTGGTACCAGCGGCTGTAGTCAACGGAGCGCTTGGTGATGTCGGCCATGGGTCTCGTGGTCCTTTCCCGGGTAAAGAAGCAGGCCCGCGGCAAAGAGGCCGCGGGACCGCTGGAAGATAACACAGTGCCGGGGACGGCGAAAGTCAGCCGATCATTCGTTCTCGGCCACATCCGCCGCGCAACGGAAACCGACGTTGAAATCGCCCCATCCCTTGGGCATGCCGTTGCGCACGTAGACAGCATTGCAACTGGGGCCCGAGTACCAGCCGCCACCCTTGACCACGCCCAGGCGACATTTCTCGGGACCGGTGGGATTGTCCACCGGAATGAGGCCCTCGAGGTCGCCGTCCTCCGGCAGAATGCTCGATTCCGGAACCTCGGCTCCATAAAGGTCGATGGTCCACTCCCGGACGTTGCCGACCAGGTCGTAGAAGCCCCAGGCATTGGGCGGATAGCTCTTCACCGGCGCCGTGGCCTTGTGCTCGCTCTTCTTGTAGTTGGCCAGCTCGGTGGTGAGGGTGTCGACACTGCTGAACCGGAGATCGCTGCCGGCCCTGGCGGCGTACTCCCACTCGGCCTCGGTGGGCAGCCGCTTGCCGACCCACTCCGCGTATTTCTTGGCCTGGCCTCGGGAGACGCCCACCACGGGGTGATCGGGCCACTGGTCGCCGCAGCGGAATCGCTCGAGTCCCCAGAAGACGGGCAGCTTGGTCTCGGTCGCCTCGCAGAAGGCCTGGTACTGGGCGTTGGTCACCTCGTGCTCATCGAGGGAGAAGGCCGCGACCTTGACCCGGTGCAGCGGCATCTCCGTGCTGCCCTGTCGGCCCATGGAGAACTCGCCGGCCGGCACGAGGATCATGGTCGTGCTCTCAGGCGGTGGTGGCGTCTGGGCAATGGCGAAGGTGGCGGCGATGAGCATCAGAACCAGGATACGGGCGAGGGAAGGCATGGCAATCCTTTCGGATGGGGCGCAACGTCAACACAGAGTGACTTCATACCCCGGAATGGTCAACAGGTGCCGGATATTTCAGCCAGGATCAGGGTTGCGCCGCGCCGTTATTTCGCTATTGTTTCGCCTGTGAACAATCTTCAGCCCGCGCTCTTGAATCAGCGAGGTCTTCCATGTCGCGAATCCTGCCCCTGCTTCTACTCGGTGTCATCATCCTGACCCTGGGCCTCGCCGGCTGCAACGACGACCCCGAAGCCGACACTCGCAAGGACACCCTCGGCGATCCCCTGGGCGACATCACCACCCTGGGCAACTACTTCTATGCCGCCAACGAAGACTGGTCGGGGAATGCCGGCAGCCAGGTCGACCTCTTCAAATTCGACCACGAAGGCTTCAGCGAGGACAGTTTCGGCCTGGGGATCAACGGAGCCGGTTACCTGGCCGCTGCGGCCGACAGCCACTTCGTGTACCTGCAGGCCCAGGATACGGGTCGCCTCTTCAAGGTTTCCCCGGTGGGTGAGATCGCCTGGGTGCGCAACGATCCCGAGGCCTCGGGCAGTTTCCTCGCTCAAGGCATCACCTACGATGCCGTCGCCGACTCGTTCAGCTTCCTCTACCATCACCACGGCACCACCACCTACACCATCACCAGGTTGGGTCCGGGCTGCGAGGGACCCATCGGTTCCCGGCACGAGGTCACGCTGGACGCCTTCTCCACTGAACGCGGCGGCCAGGCCCTGGCCATCCTCGAGGGCACCCACTGGATCCTGGGCACCAATGCCGACGGCGGATCCACGCTCCAGGGAACTAGCCTCGACGGCACGGCCACGCTGCCCATGGACCTGGCCGACGATTCGGCCTGTGGTATCGCCGCCACCGTGGACGGCCTCTGGTTGGCCTATCCTGATCGCCGCTTCGAACTCCTCTCCATCAACACGAAGGTTCGCTGACCATGGCCAAGCCCTACTTCACCCGCTCGCTGTTCACCTTCCTCAAGGACCTGGCCGCCAACAACGACCGTGACTGGTTCCAGGCCAACAAGGACCGTTACGAAAGCGACCTCCGTCAGCCGGCCATCCAGTTCATCGTGGATTTCGGGCCCCATCTGGGCAAGATCAGCCGGCGGTTCACCGTGGATCCGCGGCCCAGCGGCGGCTCGCTCTTCCGCATCCATCGGGACGTCCGCTTCAGCAAAGATAAGAGTCCCTACAAGACTCATGCGGCCATCCAGTTCCGCCATGAGGCCGGCAAGGATGCCCACGCGCCGGGCTTCTATCTGCACCTCGAGCCAGGCAACTGCGGAGTGGCCGCCGGCGTGTGGCGTCCGCCGACGCCTGCCGTCCGCGCCATCCGCGAAGCCATTGCCGCTCAGCCGAAGAAGTGGCAGAGCATCATCGATCAGGGAGAGCAGGCCGGGCTCGGCCGCTTCGGCGAGCAGCTCAAGCGGGTGCCGGCCGGATATCCCAAGGACCATCCCCTGGCCGATGAATTGCGGTGGAAGGATTACGGGTACTGGCAGCCCATGAAGCAGCAGGACATCGTGGCCCCCGACGCCCTGGAGCGCATCGCCGGCGTCTATCAGGACACCAAGCCCATGATGAAATTCCTGTGCGAGGCCATGGACCAGCCGTTCTAGCGGCCGGCCCTACTTCACAAGACTGAGTTTCCTGGTGAGCACCGTTTCGCCCACCTTGAGTCGCGCCAGGTAGACACCCGAGGCCGACTCCTGTCCACTCCAGTTGACAGTGTGCTCCCCAGCACCCAGGTGACCGTCAACCAGTGTTGACACTTTTCGCCCGGTGACATCGTAGATGGACAGCGACACGGTCCCCGCCTCCGGTAAGCGGATGGCCAGCCGGGTGGTCGGATTGAAGGGATTGGGCCAGGCCCGCATCTCGGCCACGGTCACCGTCGGCAGATCGGGTTCCGTGACCGCGGTCGGCAGGAGACTGTGGAAGACGAACACGGCGTCGTCCCAGTTGCTGATGGCCAGGTCCAGCCCATCGGACACCCGGTAGGTCACGGTCCCGGCGAAGGCCGCCGGGTCGGCCAGCGAGATCCAGCCGTCACGCAGGCTCGAGCTGTAGGCGTCCAAAGGCAGGTCCTGCTCGCCCACGGTCACCGAGACCACGGCCTGCAAGTGACGGTGAGGGATTTCGAACAAGGAGGTCCCCATGGGCAAGGCCACGGTCTCGAGTCTGGACCGCCCCTCGTCCAGATCCACCAGGCAGATGTTCTCCACCACCGACTCCCAGGCCTCGAGAGTCTCCCAATCCGGCTCGTTGGCGAACCCGCCGTTGCCGTCGTTGAGATAGATGCGGATGCGTTCCCACCAGCCACCGGTCACCAGGTCCGGACCATTGACCCCGTCCAGGTCGGCACAGACCACGGCCGAGCCATAACCACTGAAGTTGCTGTTCCAGGTCGGGCTGGTGGGCAGATCGCCGCCGTTGGTGAGGAAGGCCGCGAAGCGTCCGCTGCCGCCCAGCTGGTCGTTGAATCCCACCAGGAGGTCGCAGCGACCATCGCCGTCGAGGTCGTCGAAATCGAAGGTATTGCCGTTGTCGGCGGCGGCCGTGGTCCAGAATGGCGAGGTCTCGATGACGCCGTCGTTATTGCGGTAGATGGTGATGCGGCCCGAGGTTCCCCCACCGCAGAAGGCCAGGTCCTGATCCCCATCCTGATCGATGTCCACGAACTTGGCGTCGTAGCAGGCATCGTCCACGGTGCTGCTCCAGCCCGGGGTGTCCTCGAGGGTGCCGTCCACGTTGAAGAAGATCAGGTTGGCCTCGTATTCCGAGTGATAGGCCTCGCCGGTGGCCACGGCCAGATCCAGATCGCCGTCCTGGTCGGGATCTCCGAAGGTAGCCCGGAAGGAGTAGATATTGTCAGGAGACTCCCAGCTGGGCCAGGTCTCGAGCACGCCGTCAACGTTCTTGTAGACCTGGACCTGCGCGGGGCCCCAGCCCGGTGTGATGTAGTTGGACACCATGAGTTCGGGCAGACCGTCACCGTCGAGATCGGCCAGCTGGCAGTGGCCGCTGTAGCGCTCGTCCTGGCTGGTCCAGGTGGCGGCTTCGGGCAGGGTCCCGTGGTCGTTGTGGTAGACCAGGTTGGGTGACTGGGTGATGTCGTTGCCGTTGCTGATGGCGAGGTCGAGCCAGCCATCGCCGTCGATGTCTCCGACATCGAGGCCGGTGCCGTTGTATTCGGTCTCGGCGGACATCCAGGTGGGCATGGTCGGCAGGGCGACCTGGGACTGGGCGGTGACGGCCATCAACAGCAGGGCGAGGACACAGCGCATGAGGACATCTCCCGGTCAGGGCGAGCTTGGCAGCACCATGATTATCCTGCTTTTTGGCCATTCAAACAAGGGGGTGCGTGAAATCAGCTGTGCTTGCTGACCAGCCAGTAACGTTCCACTGGGTGCAGGCCATGATGTTGACGCACATCCAGTTCGAGGTCGGCCGCATGCACGCAGGTCACATCCCAGCCCTCGCGTTCCAGGCGCCCGGTGAAGTCCTGACCAAAGCGCCAGGCATGGGCATCGATCTCGTGGGGCTCCAGGGGAATGCGGCGACTGCGGGGTTCGGCTTCCTGGTAAGCGACCTGGATCCAGGCCAGACCACCGGGCCGCAACACCCGGAACAATTCGTCCACCGCTCGATCAAGGTCCGCGATATGCTCGAGCACGTGACTGCAGACCACCCAGTCGAAGGCCTCGTCGCGGAAACTCGCCTGGGCCAGATCCACGATGATGTCCGGTTCATAGCGGGGATCGCGGTTGTCGAAATCGGAACGGAAACAGCGACCCAGACCCTCATGGGCCAGCAGGTACCGGATGGACTGGGACAGGGAAAGCCCCAGCAACGACCTCGGCACCCGGGAGCGTTCGGAGAGGACGTCCCGCATCCCCAGCACCAGATGCCGATGTCGCTCGAAGGATCCACAGACCGGACAGATGCTGGAAGGGATCACGATGTCCGGCGACACGTAGGTCCGGAATCGGCGGCCTTCCCAGCGGCAAACCGGGCAGGATTGGCGATAGCTCGGCCGTACCTTCTCGCTGACATTCAGCAAGGCATTGCCCAGCACGCCCATGACCATGCGCGTGGCTTGCCCGGGATGCTTCCAGAAGCACGCCCTCGAATGGGGATTGAGAATGGTGCTCTGTGCGTAAGACCAGACCGACAAATGGGACCCTCCGTGGCGGCGAAGCGGATCACGACCCGATTCTGGACCGGATCGTGATTCCTGGCAAGTGTCAGTCGCCGGACAGCTCGGTTCTCAGGTCCTGGCGACGCTGCTGAGCTGCCGGGCTGCGATCCTGGTCCGGATTGGCCGTGTTGAAGAAGGAACCATAGGCAAAGAGTGACCAGCCGCCGGTCCCCGTGCACTGGTCGAGCTGAGGGGACAGGTCGCCCGCCTCTTGCTTGTAGACACCCAGACCGGGCACGATCTGATCGGCCGGGGCCACGAGCTTCCACGCTTGCAGGTCGGTGATGAAGGTGTCGACATCACGGGTATAGATCATGGGCAGGACGCGATCCATCCAACCTTCTTGCAGCCAGCGGGCACCATCCTGGAGAAACCCGTCGCGACCAAGATTCGGATCACGCCAGACCGCGGCCGACATCATGAGTCGGGGCCGTACCGGACGGCACTCCCGGGACAGGCGAGCCACCAGGTTGCTGATTTCTTCCCTGATCCAGGCCCGATAAGCCGAGCGGCCCGGCTCCACCATCGGGTCGCCCTCGCCTCCCGCCGACCGCCACCGGACCTGGCTCTGGGAATCACCGGGCCAGAGCTTGTCCTCATCGAGGCGGTCGCTCACGAAACGGATGTAGTCGAGGTGCAGACCGTCCACGGCGTATCGGGTGCAGATATCCACCAGCACGGTGGCGATGTGGTCCTGAACCTCCGGTAGCGTCGGATTGGCCACCACGTAGTGGTCGTTCAGGGGCTGGGGCGAACCATCCTGATCGTGAAGACGCCAGGAAGGGTGGAGCCGCAGCGCATGATCGAGGGACGTGGGCAACTCCGTGCCCTTCCAGAGCGGGTAGACGTTGACCCAGGCGTGCAGCCGCAGGTTGCGCCGATGAGCCTGGCCAATGGCCCGCGCCAGGGGATCGTAGCCGGGATCGCCCTCGAGCTGGTGACCCCAGGGTTCGAGATCGCTGCGGTAGAAGGCATCGGCCTGGCCACGGACCTGGAAGAAGACATCGGTCACTCCCAGTCGCGCCGCGTCGGCCAGACAACGGTCGACATCCTGTTCGGTGCGATAGTCCCAGCGGGTGATCCAGAGGCCCTTCATGGTCGTGTCCCGGACAGGCGGTGGGCTCGGGCGGCTACAGCTCGACAGCAGGCCGACCATCACGACCAGTCCGATCAGGATGCCCCGCCTGCCGTTCACGATTTCCCGAGGCTCTCGCTCTGCTCCCGGGCATGGTAGCTGGACCGGACCAGAGGTCCCGATTCCACCCAGGCGATCCCGATCTCCCGGCCAATGGCCGCCATTTCATCGAACTCGGACGGATCCAGGTAGCGGATCACCGGATGATGTTCCTGAGAAGGCTGCAGGTACTGACCGATGGTGAGCACCTCCACTCCATGGGCCTTGGCATCGCGCATGACCTGGGTCACCTCGTCGAGGGTCTCGCCCACTCCCACCATGATGCCGGTCTTGACCTTCATGGCGCCGCCGGTGGCATCGGCCCACTGGCGAGCACGCCGCAGCACCTGCAGAGACGTGTGGTAACGGGCCTGGGGACGCATGGCCTCGTAGAGCCGGGGCACGGTCTCCAGATTATGATTCAAGACCTCGGGCTGGGCATTGAAGATGGTTTCCAGCGCCAGGGGATTGCCCCGCAGATCGGGGATCAGCACTTC
>Ga0209475_10004672_pt1 | contig 11663 bp, 7 predicted proteins | sample tdDd471_FD_187128 | JGI IMG/M metagenome (GOLD analysis project Ga0209475, IMG submission 187128) | Marine sediment microbial communities from the Atlantic coast under amendment with organic carbon and nitrate - tdDd47.1 (SPAdes)... | ecosystem: Environmental > Aquatic > Marine > Coastal >...
GCAACTATCGATTGGGAAACCCTTTTGGGCCACTCTCATTTCAAAACAAAGTTACTTGAAGGAACACATCGCATCGATTTTGAAAAGAGAAAAGGATACCCCTCTATTCATGAGGTATTTACTTTCGAAGAAATGAATGTTCCAATAGCCTTTTCTGGATTACCGGAAACAGCGCTTCCTCTCTTGTTTACACCATCCGAAACAGCGCTTATCTTGGAAAAGGAGCAAGAAATTAATAAAGGATATCCACTATCTGTCCAGGAGCTCGAAACGCTTCTTCCATCGAAGTCTATCCTAAAACACCTGTATAGCAGAAAAAAGCGGGTAAAAACCTATCTAGCTACTGATGAGAAGCACGTTATTGAAGTGCAAGTGGAGCAGTGATGATAAACGTAGTGCCTTTCCCTTCTTCTGATTCAGCTCGAATTGTAAAGCCGTGAAGTTTCACTATTTTGTGAACGATTGAAAGTCCAAGGCCCGCTCCCCCAAGTTTCCTTGAGTGGGTTTTGTCAACTGTGTAAAACCGCTCAAAGATATGTGGTAAATCTTCCGCAGGAATCCCCTTTCCCTTATCGCAGATACTTATCGCTATCTCTCCCTCTTTCTGCTCTATCTTCGTTGTAATCTCAGCTGGCTTTGCGCTATATTTGACCGCATTTTCTAAAAGGTTCAGAAACGCAAGCTCGAGCATATCCGGATCCCCCTCAATTTCCGCTGCTCCGACATTGTGAAGGAGCTCAATTGTTGCCTCCGGATGCACAGTAAGCACCGTATAGTGACAACCGTCGAGGAGTGAAATAAGATCAACAAGGTATTTATTTTTGATATTTTTATTATCCAAATCAGCAAGAGTAATGAGGTTCTTTACAAGAGTACTCATCCGCGCACAGTTTCGCAGTATTTTATCAACGATCCCTTCTAGCATATCACTGGAGATTTCAGATGCTTCTCCAAGCATTTCTGCAAAGCCTCGAATTATCGTGATTGGAGTACGAAGCTCGTGAGAGGCATTCGCCACAAAGTTCTTCCCCATCACCTGCATCCTATCAGTCGATGTACGGTCATTGAGTACAAGTAAAGCCCGACCGCGAGGAATAACGGTTGCAGAGACTTGATAACTCTGAAAATGGGGAATATCGGTCATGAAAAGGTCGGTTTTTCTTTTTTTTGAGGAAAGCGCACTTTTTGCAACACTGAGACAAATCTCTTCGAGCGCACCCTCATCCTTCAAGTGCTTATCCTGCTTTGTAATACCGAGCATTTCTTGAGCCATCGCATTGCTAAACAGAATTTTTCCCTTACGATCTAGCAGAAGAACGCCATCGTGCAGCGCGTCGAGAACCGTCCCTTTATCTAAGAGAGGCCGCTTTTTGTAGTACGCCAAAAGCGCTACTGAGAAGAGTATTGCAATAATATATAGTATTTCCACGGCATAGGAGTATATTTCAACTATCCCTTTAATTCTACTTTGTAGATTTCAAAGCCGTGTGAAAACCCTTTGAGGTCGACATTTTCAAGGGTTTGGAAGGAATATTTTTCTTTGTTCGGAAGCTTTTCAAAGGTTTCCTTACTCACAAGAACGTCGTTTGCTTGCGCGAATGAACAAAGGCGGGCAGCCAAATTCACATTCGCTCCCAGGACTGTATAATTGAGCCGGTTCTCAGCACCCATATTTCCGGCAACAACAAGGCCCGTATGGATTCCAAATCCCATTAATACTTCTGGCTTCCCTTGGTTTTTTCGCTCTCCGTTCCATTCGTTGAGAACGTATCGCATCGCAAGAGCAGCATCTATTGCCTGTCCAGGAGCATTATCAATCGTAACAGGAAGACCGAAAAGCGCCATTACCTCATCACCGACATATTTATCGATAACGCCACCATGCTCATCCACTTCATGTGAGATCTTTGTCATACACCCATTGAGCAGTTCAATGACCTGACTTGGTGACATGTTTTCTGTGATACCAGTGAAGTTTCTTATGTCTCCAAAAAGAACGGTAACTTCTCGCTCTTCTCCCCCAAGGTGGATGTTTCCTGCTAAGGCCTCTTTAGCAATTTCGGGAGAAACAACTTTATTAAGTACACCGCGCACTTTTTCTTTTTCTTTTAGCCCTTTCACCATCTCAAAGAACGAATGATACAGCGATTCAACTTCATCCGTCTTTCTCCTACTGCTCGGCGGTGCCTCAAGACAATCTAACTTCCCTTGAGCAACCTCTTTCGTTGCCTTTGCAAGTCGAGTAATAGGTCTTGTAATAGAGCGGGCAATATAGTGGAGGATAATTAGGACAATAAGTAGCGAAGCGATACCAGCATAGCGTACATTTTCTGATATTCTGCTTATCAATAATTTTGAGGCTCTATTGATTGAGTTAAGCAGCTCGAATTCGACAGCTTTGAGCTTGAAAACGAAGAAGTGGAAGTCCATGTTTTTAAATGGCTGTATGTGGAGGTAAAAGTACTGCTTTCCATCTGCTTGTACAATTCCTGTCGTTTCCTCTAGCATCGATTTTATTGGCAGGTCTTCCCAGTATTTTTTTTCGATGGAGTCCCCTTGTGAGTCGACAATTTGTACCATTTTTCCTTTTGAAACAAAGGCGGTATTCTCATCAGCTGCACGAGCGATATCCTGTAAAAAGCGTCTGCTATCTATACCAATAGAGAGTGATCCCTCTCTTCCCCCAGCCTGCATGTAGAGTGTGTTTCCAATAAATACGAGTCCTTCTTGATCGGTAACAAATAACTCGAGTGCATTTGGAAGACAATAGGGTATTTTATACCTTTTATATTGTTCATTCTCGCAAAATGATTCGGGATAGATCGGTTTACGAAGAAAGATTTCATCTGTCAGAAGCCCTTCTGCCGTGGGTTCTCCAACAAGTATGTGTCCAAGGCCGATTGGCGCGAATTCCCCAAAGGGGGTGTACCCGAAAGCACCACTTGCAACGAGTGTAGAAAGTCCCCAGGTCATTCCTATTTTGTCATATTTGGAAACAATTTCATTAAAATAGAGCTTAAGTGTTGGATCAGATTTTTCATTGGTAAAAATACGGAAATTATCCTCACCAGGCGTTGTCCACGTCTCACTTTTTTTGTAACTGCGAATACGATCTGCCGCTTGTTGCACCCAACGTTGTTGAGATCCTGCTGACTGTATCTCTTTTTTCACATACACCTGTGCTACACTGATATTTGTCAGGAGCACTTGCATAAAACTTTTTCGCGCAGGTACATCGATCCATTTGATAAACGGATCAACAAAATTGAGTGACACATCAACCTCATTTACCTTTGCTTTTGACGGGTCAAACCCTAGTAATGCTTCCGGTGTAAATAAGGCAAAATATGCTGAGTTGGTGTCGACTTTAACTTGTTCGGTGAAGTCATAGTGTACACGAATACCGATGTATGGACCTTCCCATTTTCCCGTGCTTTTCTGAATACCACACAGTACAATTTCGTCATTTACAGGATAGTAGTGCATTTTATCGTGTTGTACCGGGTCAACAACAATAGATGCGGAAAGGCTTTTTTCATCAAGGTTTTGAACAAAGTCAATCCACTGATTTGTGAGCTTGAGTGACGCAGTATTTAGCCAGGTATGGTGGTGACGATTGTAGTTATTTGGAGCAAACCCGTTTCGCAAATGTGGAAAGCGAGCGATTTTTGCTAAGACGGCATCGATCTGCGCTTGCGCGCGGGAAACTTCATTTTGCAGAAATTTTTCAAAGTGCTCTCTCTTCATTTCGTTGAGAAGCACAATTTCTTGTTCAAGCTGTTTTTCAGCTTCCACAAGGTTTGATCTAGTGAAGTAGATTTCGACAGCATACGAAAGGATGAATGCAACGAGAAAAAGCGCGCCAACAATGACAAAGAGGCGAGTTCGTAGCTTCATGTATTATACCGTCAGTTTTTTCGGCCCTTCTTTTGTAATGAGGTACATCTCTTCTAGCCGAATCCCCCCTGCTTTGGGAAGATACAACCCCGGTTCGACTGCAACAACCATATTTTCTTGCAAAACCGCCTCTTTTGGAGAGCGAAGTGCACTTATAATGGGATATTCATGTACATCAAGTCCTACTCCATGTCCAAGGGCATGCAAGTAGTGTTGCTCAAGCCCGTAGGATGAAAAAACATCCCGGACCACTTGATCAACAGCTCGAACCGGCACACCAATTTCCAATTGAGTAAGCGCTTCCCTTTGAGCCTTCTTTACCGCTGTATATAGGGTTTGAATTTTTTCTGAAACATTTCCATAAAAAAAAGAGCGCGTCATGTCTGATGCATATCCGTTAACAACAACACCTAGATCCATCAGTACCACGACATTTTTTTTCAATTTCGTCACGCTACTTCTATGATGGGGCATTGCACTGTTTGCTCCGAAAGCAATGATTGGTTCAAACGAGAGTTTCTCAGCGCCGTTTTTCCTCGCAAAGAGTTCGAATTCGAGAGCGAGTTGTTTTTCAGTAACACCAAGTTTTACTTTTTTACGAATGTGGTCATACGCTTTTTTTAAGAGAAGGCAACTCTTTCGAATCGCGCGTATTTCTTTTTCACTTTTCTGCGCTCGTACAAGGTGGATTGGATTTAGCCCAGTGTGGGCCTGTGCATCGAGTTTTTCAACCAGTTCGAGCCCCTCTTTATAGGAGCAATCCGATGGATCAATGTAAAGCGGTTTTACACTCACCTGTTTCTGTATTTTTTCAAACGACAAATCTTCTACTTGTACAGCTGCATTTTTTGTCGCATATTCTGTATATCGAGTATCGACAAAGAGACACGAATTTCCTTTCTGTATGAGAAGAGCTCCTCTTGAAAGTTTGAGCCCAGTTAAATAGAAAATATCAGTCAGGTTTGTCGTGTAGAATGATCCTTTTAGATTTGCTTCAACTTTTTTTAATCTATCGTTCCAGTTCACTCAGCGAATATCCTTTACAAATTGGTTTCCCCTCAGGGCAAATAAGGGGCTCTTTTGTTTTCAGTAATTTTCTAATTAGCGCACTTGCTTCGGCTTGTGTTTTTTGGTCCCAGTTTTCATGAAGGTGTTTCAGAGCAAGAAGCTTTAAGCTATCCGCTCTTTTCGATGTTTGCGAAGCCCCTTTTCGCAGAAGATCAAGTGCTGAAACGAAGACTTCTTTGACAGGGCGCAAGTCTGGTGCAACTGCGTCAATCACCACTTCTTTTAAGCCAAAAGGCCGCGCAGAAATCCCGATCGAGAGAAGCGCTTTCGATTCTTCTTCACTCACTTCTTCGGAAAAAATTTCTGGTGTCATAAGCTGTTGTAACACGGGTTTCTCATCTTTTGCCGCTTCAAAGAATACTCGTTTTCTCGCTCTTTTAAGGTTCACAAGTACCAACCCTTCATTAAAAGAAATAAACGGTGGAGCAAGGAGCAGAAAGTGTTTGTATTTTCCTACTACATGTAACGGATCCTCTTCTTGAAAAAAGGTTACTTCGTTCGGCTTGACAGTCCATTCAATAGTCGGTTCTTCAAAGGTAAAGACAGGTTCCTCGAATTGCACAAGAGGGACTTTGTATTCACTTTTCTTACTAAAGAAGCTCTTTGCAACACTTTTTCGTACATGGTCTTTTATGACTGCTTCTTCTTTGAATCGAACTTCTTTTTTTTGCGGATGAACATTCACATCAACAAGGTTTCCAGGAAGGGTAATAAAAAGGACAAATATCGGGTGCTTTTTTTCTTCTATTCTCGTGCCATACCCATCTTTGACCGCAAGGGAAAGAGCGTACGCCTGTACAGGCCTGCCGTTTACAAAAAGATACTGCCCCGCCCGGTTTAAGCGACTTGACCCAGGACTCCCTATAAAACCCTCAATACGAACACCCATGTTTTCATATTCGATAGGGTACCCATCTTTCATGAACTGTGAGCCGAGTATTTCATCGATTCGGTCTTTGTTATCCGATGCCTTTCCTTCAAGCTGCGTTTTCCCTTGCGAAACCAATTGGAAATGAATACCTCGGTGAGCAAGCATCAGTTTGATCACTGTTTTAATAAGATCGGTAGCTGATGAGGTTGGGGATTTCTGGAATTTTTTTCTGGCAGGAACATTGAAGAAGAGGTCTCTGATATCGATTGTTGTTCCCCTCTCTTGGGCTGCTGGAGCAATCCCTTGGAGCGTTCCTCCTGAAAGGGTTACTTCAACTCCTTGCTCCCCTTCTGAGGTTGTGAGCTTTACTTTACTCACAGACGCAATCGATGCGAGTGCTTCCCCTCGAAAGCCTTGGGTAGCAATATCAAGGAGGTCCTCTATTGCAGAAATTTTTGATGTAGCATGCTGCTCGAAGGCGAGAAGAGCATCTTCCTCACTCATTCCACACCCATTATCAGCAACTGACAACATTTTTAAACCGCCGGCAAGGTACTCAATAGTAATTTCGGTTGCGCCAGCATCGATGGCGTTTTCGACGAGTTCCTTCACTACAGATGCGGGGTTTTCTACAACTTCCCCCGCAGCAATTTTATTAATTGTCTGAGTATCTAATCGTTTTATTTTCCCCACGACATACCTTTTTTTCGAAAGTCTACCCTCTTTTACAATAATTATGAAGCATGTATAGTCCTCGGTTTACAATTACTGGGGAGCGCATATGAAGTATTCTTTGACATGGGACCTTGACTCTATTTTTCCAGGAGGAAGCACTTCCCCTCTCTTACTTGAAGCGATTGAGAAGGTCCGCCAACAAATTGAAACGCTCCTATCTCAATGGGAAACTATTGAGATGCAGACATTTATTGATGAATATCAAGAAATACAACTCTCGCTTACCGATATCAAGTCGCACATTACCTGCCTTTGCTCTCAAGATGTAACTGACTCAAATGCAGAAGTACTTAGCGCAAACTTTCAAACGATTGATTCAAAAAATGAAGTAATATCTTCACGATTAAACACTCGCCTATTCTCTCTCGACGATGAGGGGTTTAATGCCCTGTTGGCTGCTGAGGTTAACGAACCAATTCGGTTCAATCTCGAGGAGCGACGAAAAAAAGGAGCAAAACAGCTCACTCCAGAGGTCGAATCGCTTGTCAGCTCTCTCAACATTGATGGATACCACGGCTGGGCTCAGATGTTTGATTCATTAATGGGTTCGATTGAAATCCCCTTCAATGGAAAAAAATATTCTTTTGGCCAAATTGAAAACCTTACCTCAGACCCCGATCGGAGCGTGAGAAGAGAGGTCTTTGAATCAATTACAAAAGCGTTTGAGGAAAAAAAGGGCCTTTTCGCACAGACTCTTAACCACCTTGCAGGGTATCGGCTTAATCTTTTCAAGGCACGTGGGTATGAAAATATTCTCGATGAACCTCTTGAAAATAACCGAATGCAACACGAAACACTGGCTGCAATGTGGTCGGTTATCGAAAACAACCTAGGCTCTTTGACAGCTTTCTTAACGAGAAAAGCTGAACTCATGGGTCTAGAGAAGCTTGCGTGGTACGATTTAGAAGCACAGCTCTATGCTTCCGACACTTCGTCTGTTTCCTACGAGGAAGCCGTCGAAACTATTCTCAACTGCTTTAGTAAGGAACTGCCGAAACTCGCAGCGTTTTCTGAACATGCGCTAGAGCAGGGCTGGGTTGAGGCGGAAAATAGACCGGGAAAAAGACCTGGCGGCTTCTGCTCAGGTTTACCGGCATGCCAAGAAAGCCGAATTTTCATGACCTATTCTGGCACACAAGCAAATGTGTATACTCTTGCCCACGAACTTGGCCACGCGTTTCACAATTTTGTGACCCATCCTCTACCAGAAATGGCGCAACATTTTAGAATGAATGTCGCTGAAACTGCTTCAGTATTTGCAGAAAATGTTGTCATGAACGCTACATTAGAGAGCGCAAAAGATGACCAGGCAAAGATTAAACTCCTCGATGATCAGCTATCAAGAGCCCTTACTTTCCTTCTCAATATCCGCGCTCGATATCTTTTTGAATTTTCTTTCTATCAAGCCCGAAAAAAAGGATACGTGTCGGAACTGCGGCTTTCTGAACTGATGCAAGATGCGCAGATGAAAGCGTATGACAATATGCTTTCGGTCTACCACCCTAACTTTTGGGCGGCAAAACTCCACTTCTTTTTTAGTAAAATCAGTTTTTACAATTTCCCCTACACATTCGGCTTCCTCTTTAGTAACGGGATCTATGAAATGAGAAACACCTTCGAAGATTTTGAATCGAAATATATATCTCTTTTAGAAGATACAGGATGTATGAGTGTTGAAAGTCTTGCAAAAAAACACCTCGGCGTTGATCTTACGAAGCCAGAGTTTTGGGAAAAATCCCTTGCTCCTGTGCTGCGTAACATTGCTAAATTTACTGAACTGACGGAAAATATAAGTAGTCGCGTATGAGGCTTATTTCAACGCTCCTTACACTTGTTGCACTTGGCTATGGTGTCATGTGGCTTGGGAAGCACCACCCTGGAGTTGGGGAAAAAGCGGTTTCTTTTCTGCAAACGAAACCGAAGATTGCTCTTCAACCCCAGTTTACACCCGATCAAGTCATTGAGGACCACTCGCGACTTCTCTCGAGTAATCGATCAACTATCCAAGGCACTCCACACATCACTTATATCCCCTTACTCTTGATGCAAGTCAAATATGCAGACACAAGCTACACAACGGGTGAAGGGCCACTTCTTTGGGATCTTTCCGATGGCGAGATGATCCTGAATATCCACACGTGGCAAAAGTCGCATGGACTAGCCGACTGCGTGAGAGCAAACATAACGAAGCAAGAGTGCAAGGTAGTCTCCCTCATGGCTAAAAAGGGAGGTCAACTTGGAAGAGAATCTATCCGGAAAGGGCTTCGTGTTGACGGAGATTTAGTGGATCAATGGCTTGATGATTGCCGTCGAAAAAAGCTTCTCGTCCCCAGTGGCAATGGGTACCGCCTCCATATGCAAGACCCGAAATTCCCCTCTTCCCCTGTCTCGATTGTGGACACACAGCTAACAACCTACTCGACGAAAAAAGCAGAAATGGCCTTAAAGCGGTTTGGAATAGATGAAATCACGTCTTTTGCAAGTGCATATTTCGGATCCGATTTTGCGATTAAAAGTGCTGAAGAAGTCCTTCTTCCTATCTATACAATCACCACAGAGTCGTATGATGGAAGGATGAAAACCTACCTTTTTAACGGCCTGACCGGGAAAGAACTCCCCGCTGGGGCAGCTATCTATTAATTTTTTACCCACTAATCGACACACTGTGCCGCTCTTTGCTTGAGAAAAATCTTCGCAAGAGCTACTATTGTCCCACAATAATTTATTCAATGGAAAGATGGCTGAGTGGCCGAAGGCACGTCCCTGCTAAGGACGCGTACCCTTACGGGTACCGAGGGTTCAAATCCCTCTCTTTCCGAACGAAAGGAAAAGCAACACTTGCTTTTCCTTTTTTTTTCTCGTTTGAACAGAATTCTTTTTATGGTAGAGTCCTCAACATGGCTAAAACAGAATCAAAAGTAAAAGTAGCTCCAAATTCAAAAGAATCTGAAATGATGGTTTTGGGCTGTATGTTGACCAATGTCAACAGCCTCAACACCGCTGCTGACTCGTTGAACGAAATTGACTTTTACTACACCGAACACAGAGCTATTTTTGATGTACTGAAAACAGCATATCGAAATGACAAGCCAGCTGATATTCACCTTGTAGCAGAAGAGCTAAAGCGAACCGACCGCCTTGAAAAAGTGGGTGGTGTAAGTTATTTGACAGCCCTAGCACAGTACGCTGGAACATCGGCATACATCGAGGAATACGTTCGGATTATCCGCGATAAGTCTGTGCTACGTAATATGATTACAAGCGCACAAAAAATTGAGAAAAATGCACTCGAAGAACCATCTGATGTGCAAACACTTCTCGATGACGCGCAGGGAATGTTCTTTACGATTAGCCAAAGCTCTACATCTGATCCAGGCCTTCCGATTAAAGATATCCTCTCTGGTTTACGAGCAAACTCAGGTATGCCATACCTAAAGGAACTCCAGGAACGACAAGAACACTACCAGGAGCATGGCGAAGAAGACTCTGGAATTACCGGAATTCCTACCCACTTTCAAGACCTCGACCAGATGGTTAACGGGATGAATCCCTCCAACTTAAATATCTTAGCGGCCCGACCTGCGATGGGAAAAACGGCCCTTGCGCTCAACATTGCAGAAAACATCTGCTTTAAATCGAAAATTCCAGTCGCTATTTTCTCTCTCGAGATGGATGCCGAACAGTTACTCCACAGGATTATTTGTTCGCAGTCAGAAGTCGAATCGAAAAAAATTCAAAACGGATCTCTTACAGGACATGAGTATCAACGGATCGTTGCTACCGTGAAGATGATGCAAGAGCATACGATGATTATCGATGACCAACCTGGCCTTCGGATTTCAGACCTGCGTGCCCGTGCACGAAGGCTAAAAGAGAGTTACAATATCGGGTTTATCGTTATTGACTACCTTCAACTGCTTTCGGGTTCTAGTTCGTTTGGCAATTCTGATAACAGACAAGGTGAAATTTCTGAAATTTCTCGAATGCTTAAAAACCTTGCAAGGGAGTTAAACGTTCCTATCCTTTGTCTCTCTCAGCTCTCTCGTCGTGTTGAGGAACGCCAAGGACATCGTCCAATGATGAGTGACCTTCGTGAATCTGGGTCGATTGAGCAAGATGCCGATATCGTTATGTTCCTTCTCCGTCGTGAATACTATGACCCTTATGATAAGCCAGGAATGGCAGAACTAATTGTGGGTAAGAACAGACATGGTAAGGTAGGGTCAGTTCATTTCACATACCGAAAAGAAATCACCCAATTTGCGAATTATACGGAAGTTGTGGAAGAAGAGGGCGCCGGATCAAACGATGCCTTCGCCGCCTTCTCCCCAGACGGTAATTAAACCGCAATTTTGTGTTGAGTCCACTCAACCTCTCGCTCCTGCAAAGAGGCTTCTACCTTTTGCGCTTCGTTTAGGCGATCGAGGTATGAAGGGATCCATGGTAAAAAGGCAGCACGTGCGCTTCCAAGTCGGAATGCCTGCTCTTCAGTGAAACCTTCATCCAGACATTTTCTGTATTCTTTGCTATACTTTTCCATTTCGTAAACAAAGAATTGTTTTGCACCAGCAGCACTTTTTGTCATTTCCACTGCGTATTTATCTGCAGCAAATTCATTCGTGTATCGAGCATTTCTGATAACCGCATCAGCAACAGAACCGACAACAACAGCAGCCAATACTGAGAAGACTGAAATCCCGAGAAGATTTCCAACAATTCCGAGTCCAGTCACTGAAAGTGATTGGGCCCCTTTATTAATCCATTCATCTCTTTCTGAATGGTTGAGACTATGAAACAACTCGCGAGCTACCGCAAACTTCATAACATTCGTATCAAGGGTATCAACATCCTCTTCTGAAACTGAGATGGTGTTCGAGGCAAAATTGTAATGTGCTGTTGAAACAGCTGGAGTAGTAAGCGATATGAACGGCCGGTTTCCTTCTGGAATCTCTTGGTAAAGCTCCTCAACCATCTTGAAAAAAGCTTCTCTTTTTTCTACTTGTTGTTCAGATAAGCCTTCAACTTGATTTACAAATTTTTGTCGAGCCTCTCCAAGCGCAACACCCTTAAACTCAGCGTTAAAAAGAAAGTG
>Ga0209475_10004674_pt1 | contig 11661 bp, 11 predicted proteins | sample tdDd471_FD_187128 | JGI IMG/M metagenome (GOLD analysis project Ga0209475, IMG submission 187128) | Marine sediment microbial communities from the Atlantic coast under amendment with organic carbon and nitrate - tdDd47.1 (SPAdes)... | ecosystem: Environmental > Aquatic > Marine > Coastal >...
AAACGATTGGTTATCTGACACCTCACGAAGTTCTTGTACAAGGAAAGTATGTTCGTGTACAATAACTAGGCAATCAAAATGAGTTGCACTTATTAGTTGAAGACAAGCAGTTTATTAAGAAGTTGATCTATACTTTTTTCAGTTACCACTCCTAAAATGACAGCCTCGACCCTTACGGTGTTAGCATTGATTTCATCTTGATCAACTATTTTGTATGATGGATATGTAGATGTTTCATTTGGCATATCAAATATCTGTTGTTTAACTACTTGTTCGCTAAATTGCCCAACAACAACTCTTGTATTGGCAGGTCTTTCTACTTCGTCCCAAATTGCACTTATAACAAGGATTCCAACAATAACAAGAACAAACGTAAGACATCCTTTTTTTGTGTCTTCTATGTCCTTTTTATCCTTCTCTTTTTTTATTTTTTTAGCCAAAGGATACCCACATTGCGGACAGCTTTCTGCTTTTCTGTGTATTTCATTTTCACATCCTGGACATTTTATTAAGCCTGCCATGACAACTACTTATCTTTCATAAATTATTATCAAAACCATTCTCTTAGTTATAGATTGGTAGGTCAAACAAATCTATTGCCCCCCACCAAACCAACCCCCAAACCCTATTCATCAAATTCATATTCGCGCCACAGCTCCACCAGCTCGCGACGTTGTTCCAGATTCAGAATCTTCGAGGTGTCCATCACTGCCACGACCATGCGCTTGCTGTAGCGGTCGAAAAGGTCAACGCCCTGTTTCTGCAGCGATTCGAGCAGTGGCTTATCAACCGGCTCGGCATGCAGTGCAGTTATTAACCCCCGTTTGATGCTTGTGTTTTCCTGCTGAAAAGCAAAAAGATCCACCGCCAAGCCATCCAGAACCTTATCCATCCGGTCTTGCTGCTCATCGGTGGCATCCACTTTCCAGAGTGCAAGCTTAACCTTCTTGGCAAGTTTGGCTTTCATCTCAGGAACGTTTTCAGGTTCTTTCGGTTTGCCACAACCGGCCACAAGCAATAGCACCAGCAGAGCAACTAAACTTATTTTTAAAGTCTTTAACGTCATATTTATCTCCATGGGAAATAGTTCAATATTTTTCTGCTCAGCCTGAGTGAATTTTAAAGAGATTTTAAAATTAGTATCGAAGGCCTAATGGCTCGATACAATCGACTAATAGTCGATCACTCTCTATGAGCGAAGCTAATAATGCTTCTGGTAGAAGACATGGCAAAAATAAAAATCACACCCGTTCAGTCTGCATCTGCACAAGCACCAGAGGCCGAAACCAATATATCAAGCTCCCAACTCTTCAGAAATCTCCAGCAGAGCAGAACTTAACTGTTCCTTCAATTTATAATTCTTCGAAATATCTTCCGATGTTTCCGACTGTGAAGCGATAAGTGAAGGATGATAAAAAATCCTGATCTTCCTGACCCAACGCTCGAAATCATGTTTGATACCGTTCCAGACGCTCATCGGCTCCTCGCCCACAGAGAGCTGCCCTGCGGACTCCTGCACAATCGGCACATCAGGCAAGCCGGTTCTTTTTCGTGGAACATCAATCAGAATGTCGTGCTTGCGCAAAGGCTTGTCGGAGAAATGTTTATACAAACCGCTACTGTTGATCTTCACCACAAAACTGTCCTGCAACTTGCGGAAGCTGTCGGTATCGCCCCATTTTAAATGCTCAAGCGATTCAAACAATTTTTGCTGATCGTGCTTGCGAAGTACAAACAGCCTTTTGTAGAGTCTGCGTTTGTTAATCAGCCCCATAATGTCGGCACATATTTCACCACCGGATTTAGCCAGCCATTGAACCGCCTCTTCCTCGGTGCGCTTAAACATGGCATCCATCATCACATCTTTTTTAACCGCATTTTCACCAGAGAGAGCCTCGGCAAAGGCACGATTGACCATCACAGAAATAGCGCGACTGGAATGGTGCCAGTATACTTCGGAAAACATGGCGGATCTGGCGTAGCCGAAAAGATCCATACAGATTCGACCCTTTTCATGAATCGCAATGGTATCCGGTCTGGCAGGATCAACCGTCAGCGACTGGAAAAAGCGGTCGCGGTCGATAAAGCGACCATAGGGAACACCGCAATGCATGGAATCACGATAAAGATAATCCATCTTATCGGCATCAATCGGGCCATCAAGAATGCTGCGAATCATTGACTTGTGCGCCCGGATCTCTTCGTCATAGGGCTTGTTGCCGGTTTGGCCCGAAACAAAATAGCAAATGTCATCCAGATTGGCATTTTGCCAATGCTGCTGAATCACCTCCCACAGGGAAGGTTCATTATCTTCCAGTTTCAAAGCCTGATAACTCTGGCCAATTTCACCAGTGATGAACTGGCGCACAAACTCCACATGATCCACCACTTCACCAACCCAGTCTTCCAGCATATGGGCAAAGGGATAGTGACCGATGTCGTGCAACAGTGCAGCCAGCATCAAGGACTCCACATCACGTTTTTCAACCCGCTGCTTAAAGACCTGGCTGCGACCATTGGTTAAAAGAGCAGTCAGATACTTGGTGGCAGTTTCAAAAACACCCAGCGAATGCTCAAAGCGGGTGTGCATGGCTCCGGGGTAGACCAGAAAGGCCATGGAAAGCTGTCGAACTCTTCTCAGTCTCTGAAAATGTGAATGATCCACAATGGCGCGCACTCTTTTGGTAAATGGCACCCCCACAAGTTCAGGCAGACGCACCACACCAGACGATGGGTAAGGATGCAACTCCGGTACTTCAGCAAAAATTTTCGCTGCGTGTTCACTATTATTTATTGACAATTAAAACTCCCTTAATGGAATTTGAGATTATTGACATAGGCCATCATTCTCAATTTAACGCGTCTTCTCAAAAACAAGAAGAGAATAAAAGGCCAGAACAACAAAACCGCAATAACCCAGTCCTGCACCAGAGTCATTGCACTCTGATTGATTAACGAAACCCACAGCCCCTGAAACATCCAGAGAAAAAAGGCGGGCAACCAGTGAAAGAGATACATCCTAAGCAACAAGCCTTTCAGATCCATCGTCAAAACGGCTCTGGTTTTAACGCCCTCTTCCAAAAGTTCAAGCTTGCCCTTGTTGTTAAAGATATCGCCCGGTATTACGCTGATACTCTGAAAGGTAATCATATCAGCGGTTTTATCCTCGATATATGGCAGGTCGTGAAAAGGCAGCGACATGGTAAAACTGTTACCGATGACATTATCAATCGTGTCGCGCCTTTTGGGAATTATCTGGTTTACCTTGATACCCATAAAGGGAATTTTGTTCATCCCTGCAACGCCTCCTCGATCAGCTTTTGCAGCTCATCATGAATTCTGGCATTGGTTGCCAGTATTTTGTTTCCACTTAGCGGGTTATTCTCACCTGCAAAACCGGTAAATTTTCCGCCCGCTTCAGTGACCAGCAATGATCCCGCGGCGACATCCCAGGGTGAGAGTCCCATCTCATAAAATCCTTCAAAGAGTCCACGGGCGGTATAAGCCAGATCCGCCGTGGCAGCCCCTAATCTACGCAAATCTCTGGTCTTGTATATCAGGCTGTTAAAAATAGGCACACCGTCTGGCTTCAATTCTCCACGAATACAGGCAAAGCCGGTCGCAACAATAGAATCGGAAATAGTCCCCTGCTCGGAAACATGAATCTTCTCGCCATTGAGGGATGCGCCAGCGCCCTCTTCCGCATAATACATTTCATCAAAGGCCGGCAGATATGTCAAGCCGTGAGTAACTTTTTCGCCCTCTTTTCTGGCAATGGAAAAACCGAAATGAGGCAGACCTCTGGCATAATTAACCGTACCATCAATCGGATCCAGGATAAACAGTCCGCCAATGCCATCACTGACCTGACCCGACTCCTCACCAATCAGTGCATGATCGGGAAACTCACGGTTAAGGCGGTCGAAAGTGTACTGCTCCACTTCCTTGTCCACAAAAGTCACCAGGTCACGATGAGTTGTTTTTCTCTCTACTGCGGCTTCATCTATTTTTCGAAAATGCCGCATTGCAATAGCTCCAGCTTCCCGGGCAATGTCGGTCAATACTGATTTCATTATACTTCTCCATTACTGTTACATAGAACAATTTGTAATTGCTGGCATAGTCCCGAAAATCTGCAAGATTTCCCCCACACCAGCCTATGTCAAACGCTTTAAAAAGGCAAGTTTAGCATTTTCGACTTTCATTTTTGCATTAACTTTAACTGTCAGTCCTAAGCGCAATCCTTGACAGCCCCAAAAACGGGGGATAGCTTTAAGGTGTTGCAGTAAATTAACTTCATGCTGGTCAACTTCAAAAAGGAGGCTATTATGAGTAAGGGCGGGAGAAACAGAAACATAGTAAAAGATGGAAAAAAAGGTGGTAACGAACCGAATAAACCTGGAAAAAATATACAAAAGTCGGGCAAAGGGCGCGGAAGCAACCCACCACCAAGAGGAAAACGACCAAACTAGAGATTTTTCCATGTAAGTGTTAATGGTTTAACCAGTGGGCTGTTCGAGAGGATGGTGGCGGTGTAAGATTAAAGAGCAACCCATATATTGACAACATCGGCCCACCCTGATAATCTCCATCCCCATGAGACATCGCATACTACGCATAAGCTTGATTACACTGGTATTTTCGACACTCTGCCTTTTGTCCTGTGGCTATAAGTTTGGTGAAACACGTTCTGAATGGGCCAGCGGAAACAAAAAGCTGGCAATTGATGTTTTTTCAAACGAAAGCCATGTTTTTGCAGCAGAAAACATCTTTACCAGGGAATGTATTGCCCACTTTTTAAAAAGAGGTGGCTACAAACTGGTAACGAGAGATAAGGCCGAAATCTATCTTGAAGGAAGAATTATCAGCATTAGCAACCGCCCATTGACCAGACGCCTCGAATCTGCTGGACATCGCCTGTCAAGCTATGATATCGCTGCTAAAGTCGAGTTTAAATTATACGACAAATCCGGTCTGCTACTCTGGAGCACAACAGTGGAAGACAAGTCAGAGTTTTTGGGCAGTGCCAACGCAATCGAGATTAGACAAAACAAAAACGATGCCTTGAAACGCCTGGCATCCGAGATAACTAAAATAGCTTATACCAAGCTTGCGGAAGACTTTTAATGGCAACAGCAAAAATACGCAAAAGAGCAAAGAAATCACTGACGGCGGACAAGCTGCTTCAGGCCTTGAAAGAGGGAAAACTGGATCCGGTTTACTATTTTTACGCCTCCGATTCTCCCCCCAGAGGGTTGGATAAAAGCAAGTCCAGCCCCTATAACGACTACCTTTTAGACAAGGTAATGGATAAAATCCGTCAGATGGTGGTGGATGGAAACACCAAGGATTTCAACTATGGCATGTTCATCGCCGGAGATACACCGCTGGCTAACGCCATTGACATCGCCATGACCTATCCCATGATGCGGGAAAAGCGTCTTGTGATTGTAAAAGATGCACAGGAACTTAAGTCCGAGGACTGGAAAGCCGCCTTCTCGTATCTGGAAAATCCCTCGCCTACTACCTGTTTAATCTTCCTTGGGGTACATTTTCCCACTCAAAACAAAGGTGGCAAAGATGCCAAGCAGGCGATATTAAACCATGCCACCTGCACCCGGTTTGCCCAGTTTTCCAACCCCCGCGAGGTTGCTCCGTACGTCAAAGCAGAGTTGAAGGCTCGCAGGATGAAAATGCATCCTAGAGCCGAAAGCATGATGCTGGAATTAGTTGGTTGCGATCTCAACGAGATTATTCAATCACTGGAAAAGCTGGAGCTTTTCACCGCCGACAAAGATATTATCGACATTAACGACATCGAGAAATGTGTTGCCAAAACGCGCATCGAAGACATCTGGGGCTTTCAGGACGGACTTGCCGAACGCAAACTCGGCAAAGCTCTGCCGGCTCTCAACCGCCTGCTGGAAAACTCCAAACAGTCGGATGAAATACAATTGGTCGGGGCACTGATAAGACTCTACACCGATCTGTTTAACCTGAGAAAGAAACTCGACACCGGCATCTCTCCCGGACGATTGAAGCAGGAAACCCCCGGTAACCCCTGGGCGATAGAGAAAAAGATCAAGCAGGCCAGTCAAACCAACAGCAGAGCCCTGGTTAAAGCTCTGAATGATCTTCACAAGCTGGATCTGGCGATTCGCTCCAGTCGCGTTTCAAACCAGACGCATTTCGAAAGATTCGTCATGCGCGCCTGTGGCGCTCTTTCCTGAGATTAGCCAAGTTAAACAGTCAGTAGTTTCACGGCGTTGGTTCAATCCGGATGGGTGGCCCTGACCTGAAAACATGAATGTAAAAGGGTGCATAGTCTCACCATCGAAGATGGGGAGGCTGTGCTGTTGTTGATGGCTTTGTAGTGCAATAAGGATGTAATGTGTAAAGACTCACAGCCTCCCGACTTTCAGTCGTTGTATTGTTCGAGGACATGGTTTACACATTTATGGCATAATTCATCTCCATAAGGAGGTGGGAAATACCATGGAAAGAGAAGTCAATCATGTCTTTAAGAAAAGAATTTGTTTTGCTTGCTTTGCAAGATAATGCCAACATTTCTCAACTGTGTAAAAGATTTGATATAAGTCGACCAACAGCCTATAAGTGGATTTCACGATATAAGAAAAAAGGTGATTACGGTCTGGTGGATCAGTAGTAGGTCGGGTGATTTCACCCGACACTGTATTGAACTGTCGGGTCAGATGACCCGACCTACCATACTGTATTATACTGCCATACAAAACCAGCCACTATTTCTTCCAGTAGCTGGAACCGTCTGCTTTGCGTTCGATAAACTGGTAATCTATCAAATAGCGTCTAACTGCCGGATAATCATCGTAAATTGCTGCCAGCATCTCGTTGACCTCGGTTTCGCTGTATTTTTTTCCAGCCTCGAAAATCTCGGCAATAATATTTAAAATCACCAGCTTAACCTTTTGCTTTTTGGGAAAGCTTTTCAACGACAAGCCCGGGCCCTTGTTGAAAAACTTTTCCTTTATCTTTTGTTCTTCATCTTTGGTAACAATAAATCGCTCGTCCTTATTGGGTATTTCTGTTTTAAAATCAACGTATTCCACGCTGTTCATGTCTCTCTCCTCCAAAAGTTGCATCAGAGCCAGAAAAATCCTGGCCTCCTTCATCCGTTTCCGAAGCTGAAAGCGATGATTTCTGATGGTCGAGACAGACTTTCCACCAAGTTTCAAGGCAATCTGCTTATCGGAAGCACCGTTGTACATGTTCTGCAAAATGTCCCGCTGAATCTCGGAAACCCCGGTCTGCTCTTTGCCAAGATCAAGTAGCAGTTTGAAGACATCTCCATGGGCATCCCTGACATGCTGCCTGATGGCCCGTCTGGCCTCAAATAGCATCTCGCCATGAGGATAAACAATGCCCTCCTCATAGGTTTCATCACAGAATAAACAATGAAAGCAGCCGGATTTCTCATCATGTGCAAAGCCGTCTTTCATGCTTTCAATATCAATTTCGGTTAGATGTTTATCTATTTGATCTATCATAATACAAACATTTTTACACAATCGTTTAATATTGTCAACATTTTTCTAATTACAAAAACACACAACTATGCAGCCAGACAAACACAGACACAAAGCCCCATAGATCTGCAAATGCATAAACAAACACGTCAACCATGTTCACAATAATGGCAAATTAATTATTTTTACCGGATTTTATCTTGGTGTTAATTTCTGTTGGAAGACGGCACAGCAGTATTGGCCTGCAATATGCTGTTGGCCTTTTCTGGCATTGTATCTTTCTGGAACTGAGTTGCACCAAAGAAACCTGCAGCCAGGCCCAAAAGCAGTACGAAAATAGCTGTTGCAGCTATAGCAGTTACAGAGCCCCAATTTCTCTCGGGTCTCGGATTTTTAGCAGCCACCATGGTTTCAAAGCGATCTTTATTACGTTTTGTTCCTGCAACACGGTGGATAGTTTTGCTATTTTCCGGCTGCTCGAAAGCTTCTGTTTTTCTGTTCTCTATCTCTTCTTCTTTTTCGTCCTGGGAATCGTCCAGTTCATCCAGAAGTTTGCTAAAGGCTTTGGTTTGCGGGGCTGGTGGGGTCAATTCCAAATTGCGACTAACAACAGGGGTTTCTTCATTAATGTCGGCTTCGAGTTGAAGTTCGCTATATTCTGCTAGATTGGTGATTTTGACCCATCTTTTGATGTCCAGAACAAATACACTGTCTTCTTCAGCAATCTTACCGGAATCCATTAAACGCTTCAGTTGCTCGACATCTTTAATTCCCAACGTCTTGTTGTTGTATTTAAACGCATAAGCGTGGTTACTCATCTAATTCTCTCCAGGCTCCATAACTTGATTTCTTACAACAATTTCTGTTTGTGCTTTAAATCGACCCGTTAACACAATATATCCACTTCACGGAAAATGCAAGCTCTTAATTGTTACTATAATGTAAAAATTCATATATTGACTATCGGATACTTGGATCAATGCTTGAATTATTTTTTAAAAAATGTTAATAATTCAGCTTATTTAGTCATTCTGGAGATTAAATTGGGATTGTTTACAATAAAAAACATTAAAAAATATATAAGAGCAATCAAATTATATATGGATCGCTTTATGGACTGGATCTGGCAAGATGAAAGCACCATAGAATTTGATCTCTCAAAACCACTGAAATTCATTCGACAGATTGCCCGCTGGGGCCTGATAATGTTCCATGGAATTTTTGAAAATAAAATACTGGTGCATGCCTCGGCCCTTACATATACCACCATGCTTTCCATTTTGCCTATCATTGCGGTGGCTCTGGGTGTCATACAATGGAGCGGAATCTGGAAGGTGGAACAGCTTCGGGAATTGGTAACAACTTACCTGCCAGAGTTCAATTTTATCAGCAAGCAGGTTTTCGATTATCTCGAAGGAACCAATTTTTCCTCGCTCGGTTTCGCCGGTATCTTCTTCCTCTTAACCGCAGTTTTCTCGATGATGGGCAAAGTTGAACAGGCCATGAACGAGATCTGGGACGTACAAAAATCCCGTCCCGTATGGCGCAAAGTAACCGATTATTTTGCCATTATTCTCTTTTCTTCCACCATGATTACCCTTTCATGGGGCTTTATGATTGTCTCCGGGGACTGGCTTACAGATTACCTGCCCACCCTCGGCGATCTTTTAAACCAGCAAATTTTCACCAAATTTGCCACGCTGCTTTTTCTTGGAAGTGCCTTTACTATTATAATTAAATTGATGCCACGAACAAAAGTACCGTTGAAATCTGCCGCAATCGGCGGTTTTGTCAGCGGTTTTTTATACATGCTGGTTTCAAGTACTTTTTTCGGTTTGCAGATCGGCATGGCTAATTATAACCTCATATATTCCTCGCTGGCAGCTTTGCCCATTACCATAATCTGGATCGATATCTCGTGGATTATTCTACTGGTATCGGCGGAACTTGCTTTTACCCTGGCCCACGGTGGAACCTTCAACAGGCAGGCACTTGCCTCGGTACTTTCCCCGGCTTATCTGGAAAGCAGCATTGCTAGAATTGCGGTTGAAATCACCAGAAAAACCTTGCAATCAGATGAGGGCGAGCTAATTCGCATACCCACTCTTGAGCTGTCCAAGTTATTGAAAATACCGATAAAAATAGTAAACGATCTAGCCGGTATACTGGTTGAGAACAAGGTTTTGGCAGGCAACAGCAGACGCGGTGTATGGATAAAAAAAGATGTAGTAAAGCAAACAACCATCGCCGATGTTATTTTTACTCTGCGATTAATGAAGGGCGAAGAGAGCAACTCAATCGGCAACAAACATGCCGTCGACGACTATATGGCGGAGTTGCATAAAGTCATGCAAAACGTTGAAAACAATATAACTTTGTACGACGCTGCAATGAAATGACTACATTGTTTCAAGGGTTTTGCTTACTTTATTAACCATGAGGCATGGCAGAAATTTCCACCGGAATTAAAAGCGCAAATCGGCAGAGATGAGTGTCTGAAAGGTAAAGGAACCATTGATTTCACTACCGCCGGCGACTATCGGGGCAATAATGGTTTCCAGACCAAGCCAGAATCTTCGGTTGATTCTAAAGGCAACGCCCGCGCCCGGCTCGATAAACAGGGAATGTGCCACAAAATTTGTGACTGTCTCACGATCCAGTTCTGTCCTGACCCAGCCAAGGCCAAAGAAAACATAAGGCTTGCACCATTCTTTCAGATCGAAAGTGTACCTAAAGGCTGCGGTAGTTGAAACCTGAGAATAAATGCCCTGCTGCCCCTGGCCATCGCCATCGAAGATACCAAGCCTGAGCTTCAACTCCACGCCCCAGTTGGGTGTGATGGAATAGTGACCAAGAAGTCTTCCGCCAAAACCATTGCGAACTTTGCTTTCGTCGGCCACATACAGCATTGCATAACCCGGTGCAATTGAGAAATTCCAGTGTTGATCGACCAATGGTTCTTCCCAATATTCCGCATTGGCTGGAAAAGCATACAAGAGCACCAAAAGTCCCAACAGAAATGTATATGTTTTTCTTTTCATCTGGCTACCGTTACCTTGAGTTAAAACAAAACGTGACTCTATATACCAAACTAAAACCAAAGCCTCAAGTAATAACCTACAATCATCCAAACATTGCGCCCCAATTCGGAAAAATCTAAGCCTTCTTTGAGCAAATTTATACAAGATAGTGTTTTCCTGTAAAATAACTGACAACCGCCCAGTAGACTACATATTTCTAGCTGATTCAAGGAAAATCAGTGCTACATCAGGATACATTTGATAACACGAGCTAACATCAAGATACTTTGTAGATACATCGAATGACATCAGCTTACACGAGGCAACATGAAGGTTCACGAGATTACATAGGGCCACATGAGAGCACATCAAGCAACATTTTCCGTCTTTGGAGATCAGTCAGATGTTGTCAAGACACTGATATAACTCGTATTTTTCACCGTCCGGCAATTACATGTAAAATTTAAGATCAGCAATTACAAGGACTTACAAAGCTGTTAAATTCGAGAAAACTGTTTTTAGTGGCCTATTCAGAAATTACAGAAATAATTTTCGCCCTAATAATGCCTAAAATGCTTCTATCAATTTTTATACGAGTATTATCATTCACTTACCCGGATATTTCCCGGCAGAATTGTCTATTTACAGGCAATTTGTAACCCTGCACAAGATTCTTTGTTTCATTTTATATACTTGGACGAAAACATGATCTGCCCGACTACGAAATTGGGCTGAAACATAAGAAGATAATCTTTTCGTGTTATATTTTCAGAAGTTGTTCTATAATCAGAACGACTTTTATTAATCACGAGGGTTTGAAGAATGAATCAGCGCGACAAAACAATAATCAAGCGTAAAGATGATCATCTGGAGATCTTTAAAAATAATGATTGCAGCAGTCCCAACTCGACAACCTGGCTGGAGCATGTTCGGCTGGTGCATTCTGCCTTGCCCGAGCTTTCTGTCGAAGATATTGATATTTCTACCAATTTTGCCCAGCGAGACTTCGCCACCCCGCTTTTTATCACCGGGATTACCGGAGGCACGGCCAAGGCAAAAGAAATAAACATTGCATTGGCAAAAGTAGCCGAAAAATATGGCATGGCCTTTGGTTTAGGCTCTCAGCGTGCCATGCT
>Ga0209475_10004678_pt1 | contig 11653 bp, 9 predicted proteins | sample tdDd471_FD_187128 | JGI IMG/M metagenome (GOLD analysis project Ga0209475, IMG submission 187128) | Marine sediment microbial communities from the Atlantic coast under amendment with organic carbon and nitrate - tdDd47.1 (SPAdes)... | ecosystem: Environmental > Aquatic > Marine > Coastal >...
GGTGGCCGCCATCTTCTGCGGCATTGCCATGTGGGTGCTGTCCCGCATGCCCGGCGGCTTCGGCAGCGACGCTATTCCCGCTCCCCAGGCTTCGGCCATGAAGGAGATCCTGGTCGGTATCTTCGGCGCCACCGAGCAGCCGCTGCAGTGGTACCTCTTCGGCCTGGGCGTGATCTTCGCCACGGTGCTGCGCATCATCGGTGTGCCGGCGCTGGCCTTCGCGCTGGGCATGTACCTGCCCATGGAGATCAACATGCCCGTGTTGCTGGGTGGTGTCCTGGCCTGGGCCGTGCAGCGTCAGAAGTCCGGTGAGGACAGTGCTCTGCCCAAGATCAGGCATCAACGGGGCATTCTCATCGCCTCGGGTCTCATCGCCGGAGGGGCGCTCATGGGCGTGTTCAACGCCATCTTCATCGTGTCCTTCGGAGAAGAGCGCATGGCCAATCTGCACCTGCTGAATGATCACGCCTTCCACGGACCACTGGGCGAGGGCATTGCCATCGCCGTGCTGGCCGGACTCTGCGTGCTCATGGTGACCTGGGCCAAGCGAGCCAGGGCCTGATGAATCCTCACCGGGCATCGGCCGGTGATCTGCTCCGGGCCCTCCTCGTAGGGCTCGGAGCATTCTTGGCCGTGGGCCTGGTGGAGACGACGCAGGTGGCCTGGTCGCTCACCCAGGCCGGAAAAGAGACCAGCTGGTGGTCGGTGGGCTCCTACAACCTGGTCTACTGGGGGTCGGCCGGATTGCTTTCGCTGCTCGTGGTCTGGGCTGCCAGCCTGCTGCCCTTGACCGGCGAACGGCGGTGGCGTCACGGCGTGGCCCACCTGTTGCTTTCCATCGCTTTCGGTGTCCTGCACATCTTGCTCTACATGGGCATCCGGCAGCTTCAGGGGGAGGTGGATCCCGGCAAGTTCTGGGTCATGGTGCGCAAGTACAGCATCGGCAACATGGACCGTGAGGTCCTGATCTACGGCGTGGTGCTGGCCGTGGTCACGGCGCGTGACTACTACCGTGGTCTGCGAGCCGAGGAAAAGGCCCAGGCCGAGTTGCGGGCCTCGCTTTCTGAGGCACGACTCGAATCCCTCAAGATGCAGCTCCAGCCTCACTTCCTGTTCAACGCCATGCACGGTGTGTCCACGCTCATCAAGCGGGGTGACCAGGACGTGGCCCACGACGCCCTCCTCAAGCTCAGCGATTTCCTGCGCCTGACCCTGGAGGACGCCGGCAATCACGAGGTGGCCCTGGCCCGGGAGTGCGAGGTCTTGCAGGCCTATCTCGAGGTGCAGCAGGCACGTTACGGCGACCAGCTCACCCTGGAATGCGATCTCGACCCCGAGGGCCGGCAGGCGCTGGTCCCTCACCTCCTGCTGCAGCCGCTGGCCGAGAACAGCCTGCGTCATGGGCTGGGAACCTCGGGTGGTCCCGGTCACCTGGTGTTGCGGGCCTGGCGCACGGACGGACGCCTCCACCTCGAACTCACCGATAATGGACAGGGCCTGCCCGAGACCCTGGAGGAGGGGCGGGGCCTGACCAATGTCCGTCAGCGCCTCGAGCAACTCTACAACGGTGATTTTGCCTTCACGATCCAGAACGTCGAGGGCGGTGGTGTGGTGGTCCAACTGGACCTTCCCTGGAGGGTGGCATGAGCGCCATTCGCACCATCATCGTGGATGACGAACCCCTGGCTCGCGAGAACCTGCGTCTCCGGCTGGCCGACCACGCCGACGTGACCGTGGTCGCCGAATGCAGCGGCGGCCAGGACGCGGTGGCCGCCATCGAGAAGCTGTCGCCCGACCTCGTGTTCCTCGACATCAGCATGCCCGACCTCGATGGTTTCCAGGTCCTCGAAAAACTGTCCCTCGAGAAGATGCCCGTGGTGATCTTCGTCACCGCCTACGACGACTTCGCCCTGGAGGCCTTCCGGGTGCATGCCCTGGATTACTTGCTCAAGCCCTTCGCAGACGACCGCTTCAACACGACCATGACCCGGGTGCGCGCCCACCTCACCCTGTCTCGCCAGGAGCCCGAGCCGGATAACTGGAACCTGTCGGGCCTGACGACCGGCAAGACCGATCGCCTGGTGGTCAAGGCCGGTGGCCGGGTTCTCCTGGTGCCGGTGGTGGACATCCGTTGGATCGAAGGTTGCGGCGACTACGCCCGCGTCCACACCGAGGATCGTGCACTCCTCCTGCGCAAGACCCTGCAGGACCTCATCACCTTGCTCGATGCGGCCCGCTTCGTGCGGGTGAATCGTTCGGCCATTGTGAACCTGGACAAGGTGGTGGATCTGAGCCCCTGTTCACGGGGTGAATACATGGTGCGCCTGGTGGGCGACGAGGAGATCAAGCTGACGCGCACCTTCCGCCAGGAGCTTGAGAACCGGCTGGGCCAGTCGTTCTGATTTCCGCCGTGTCATTTCGTCGATCCCCTGGACATTCTGACCGCCTTGACGAACGCATTGGTCGCAAAAGGCCCATTTCCCCGTAACCAACGCCTCCTATGCACGCATTTCCTCCGTGTCATCCAAGCGCCCCACGGAGGTACCGTCATGTCCAGACCATTGTTATTCACGTTGATCCTGGTCTTGCTGACCCTGGCTTCGACGCTCACGGCCGGCGAAATCCATCTGGCCGTGGCCCAGGGCGACGTCGCCCGAGTGCAATCGCTTCTCGAGGCCGACCGTAGCCTGGCCAACCAGCCGGACGATGCCAGCGAGTATCAAGACCTGCCGCTGCACATCGCCGCTCGCCACGGTCATCTCGAGGTGGCCGAGTTGCTGCTGAATGCCGGGGCCGAGGTCGATGGCGGCGACAGCGACCAGTCCACTGCCCTGGACGTGGCCGCGGTCATGCGCCAACCCGAGATGGTCGCGTTGCTGCTCGAAGCAGGCGCTGATCCCAACCATCACGACAACAACAATGCCTACTCCCTGAGCTTCGCCGTCTCGGCCGGTGACAGCCTCTGCATCCAGCAGCTCATCGATGCGGGTGTCGAGGCCGAGAACATCACCTTCGTCAACGGCGCCACCATGCTGCACCTGGTGGCCCGTGGTGGTCAGACCTGGATCGCCCAGCCCCTCCTCGACGATGGCGCCGACATCAACGCCCGCAGTGGGAACGGCCAGACGCCGGTCCAGTACGCTGCCGGTGGTACGCAACCCGAGATGATCGACTGGCTCGTGGAACGCGGCGCCGACATCCACACCAAGGACAACAGTGGCACGGGCCCCCTGCTGACGGCCTGCTGGCGCGAACGCCCCGAGTCCGTCCGCCGGCTCTTGGCCCTGGGCTGTGATCCCGATCAGGCTGACTGTCACGGTTGGGGTCCTCTGTGTGCTGCGGCCCGACGGGGCAATGCGGACATCGTGAGCCAGCTCATCGCCGCCGATTGCAATGTCGACCGACGCTGGAATCAGGGCTGGACGGCCCTGGGTTATGCTGCTCGCAACGGGAATGAAGAGATCGTGACCATGCTCCTCGAAGCCGGCGCGTGCCCCCAGAAGACCGAGGACGACTTCGGCCGCACGCCGTTGCACATGTCCGCCGTCAAGGGCTTCGGTGACATCTCCACCACCCTGGTGACCCATGGGGCCTGCTGCGATACCAAGGACTGGAACGGTGACACGCCATCAACGCTGGCCGCCCGCCATGGGCAGACCGGTGTGGTGGCTTGCCTGGCTGCGGCTCAGGGCAAGAAGGTCAATACCTCCAAGACCTGCCAGAAGTCCGCGGCCTGCGCCCAGGGCAAGGGTGTGGCCTGCAACAGCGCCACGCTGGCGGCGCAACCACGCCCGGCCCAGGGCGAGGCGGTCACCTGGTATCTGGGTCACAGCGGGTGGGCCATCCTCACCCACGACCATGTCCTGATCTTCGACTACTGGGAACATGATCGTCAGGCCGATGAGCCCGGCCTCGCCTGCGGCAGCATCTGCCCCGAGGAACTCGAAGGCCGCAAGGTCGTGGTCTTCGCCTCCCATGATCACGGTGACCACTGGTGGCCCGGCGTGCTGGAGTGGCGCTCCCAGGTGGAGGACGTGACCTACGTGCTCGGTTTCCAGCCCGAAAATGTCGAGGGCTACGAGTTCGTCGAGCCTCTTGAACACTATCGCTACGGCAACGTCAAGGTGACCACCACCCGCTCCACCGACGCGGGCGTGGGCTTCATGGTCGAGGCCGACGGCGTTTCCATCTTCCATCCCGGCGACCACCACAACCGGTCCGCCAACCTGGATGGTATCTACCGGGAGGACATCGACTGGCTCGCCGCTGCCGGTGCCCGCCCGGACCTTTGTTTCCTGCCCATCAGCGGCTGTGGTTTCGGGGATCTTGAACCGGTCCATGCGGGGGCTGATTATACCCTCGAGACCCTTCAGCCGTCGGTGTTTTGCCCCATGCATGGGGGCGATAACTCGAAGCGCTATTTCAACTTCGTGGCCGAGCGTCAGGATCGTTTTCCCGGAGTGAAAATGATCCCGGTGACCGACCGTGGAGATCGCGTCTTCGTCGGCGGGAAGGTGGTGTCGGCCCGTTAGAAGGCCCTCCCTTCGACAGGTCAACACACCAGGACACCGCCTGGAGCTGTGGGGGCTCCAGGCGGTTGTTTTTGTTCATAAAACGGCACAATTGTGTTAAAATAATGGATCATCACGGGGGATCGACCATCAGAATTTCCAGGGAAAGAACATGGCTCGTCTTGCTGCTATCTTGATATTGCTGTTGACCTTGGCACCGATCATGGCGGGAGCCGACGTCCTGGATCTACGGATCAACGAACTCCAGGCCGACAATGAGAGTACGCTGGCCGATGAGTATGGCGAGCATGACGACTGGTTCGAACTGGTGAACACCGGGGACCAGATGGTCAGCCTCGAGGGCCTGTTCGTGACCGACGACCTCGATTACCAGGACCTCGTCCCCCTGGACGCATCGTTGAACATTGCGGTCGGCGGTCGCCTGATTCTCTGGGCGGACGGCCAGCCCGGGCAGGGGCCGGCCCATCTGTCGCTGCGTCTGTCATCGACGGGCGAGAGCTTGGCCCTGTTGGCGGCCGATGGGTTGACGGTCATCGATTCCGTGGTCTTCGGGCGACAGTTCACCGACCGGGTCTACCAACGTTATCCCGACAGCACCGGCGACTGGACCTGGGGGCGCGATCCCTCGCCGGGTCTGGACAACCTCGAGCCCATGCATTGCGGGTTCTTGATGCTCAACGAGTTGATGACCGACAACACGGTCACCGCGGAGGACGAGGCCGGCGATTTCGACCCCTGGCTGGAGATCGTCAACCCCTTGCCGGTGTCCATCGACCTCGCCGGCGTCACGGTCCAGGATCTCGCCGGCGCCAGTCACACCTTCACGAGCGTGACCCTGTCCGGCCTTGACCACCTCCTGCTCTGGGCCGACGGCGAGCCCGAGGAGGGGTGGAACCACGTCGCGCCCATGCTGAATCCCCTGGGTGGCGTGCTGTCCCTCACGGATTCCGATGGACAGAGCAATGACCTGGTGGTCTATCCCGCGCTTACTGCAGATCAGGCCTACGCCCGCATTCCCGATGGTGGTACCTGGAAGGCCACGGTCATGGCCACCCCGGGGGAGGCGAACCCTACGAGCCTGGAGCCGCCCGTGGTGATCAATGAACTGCTGGCCAGCAACCAGACGGGATTGGCTGACGAGACCGGAGCTTTCGAGGACTGGCTCGAGCTCCACAACCCGCGGGAAGAGGCGGTCTATCTCTCCGGCTTCACCCTCACCGACGACCTGACCATTCCCGACAAGTGGACCGTGCCCGACCAGGTGCTGGAGCCCGGCGGCTACCTGGTGATCTGGTGTGACAACGACCCCGAAGACGGCCCGCTCCATGCCAACTTCAAGCTGGCGGCCGGTGGGGAGGACGTGGCCCTGTACCTGGGTGACGAACTCATCGACCATGTGAGCTTCGGTGTCCAGACCGCCGACATCAGCTATGGCCGAGAACGCGACGCCGAACTGCCCTGGGTGTTCTTCGAGGTGCCGACTCCGGGTGAGACCAATAGCCCGCCCATTGGTGTCTTCGACCTGCCCACGTCGGCGCTGCACCTGGCCACGCCGCATCCCAATCCCTTCAACCCGCAGACCACGGTGACCTTTTCACTGCCCACCGCCCAGACCGTTCATCTGGCCGTCTTCGATGTCCGAGGCCGACGCGTGCGCACCCTGTATCAGGGAGCACTGGAGGCCGGCCCACACTCCCTGCGCTGGAACGGCCAGGATGATGGAGGCCGCAGCCTGCCCAGCGGCATGTATTGCGTCAACCTGGTGGCCGGCGGCGAAGCCCGGAATCGGCGGGTGATGCTCGTTCGCTGAGTCGGCCTCGACGCCGGGTGGATGACGTGCTATGTGTTTCAGCACGTCGAAGCTTCTGTCCATCCGAGAACCGTGGAGAGCGTGGTGCGGGCAATTCTGTTTTCCCTCGTATTGTTCGGTGTCCTGCTGACCTCGGGGACCGTTTCCGCCGGCGAGGTCCAAGTGGCGGTGGCCGCCAATTTCCGGCCCTGCCTCGAGGAACTGGTGCCTCTTTTCCAGGCCCGGACGGGACATACCGTCCAGGTGAGCGTGGGCTCCACGGGTCGGCACTACGCCCAGATCCAGGCGGGTGCTCCCTTCGACATCTTCATCTCCGCCGACGTGCAGCATCCCCGCATGCTGGATAAGGGCGGACTGACCGTGCCGGATTCACGGTTCACCTATGCCCAGGGCCGGCTGGTCCTCTGGGCTCCTGGGCTCGAATTCACGGCCGATGACTCGTTGACCAGTATCCTCGACGATCCCGGCCTCACTCACCTGGCCCTGGCCAATCCCCGGCTGGCTCCCTATGGCTACGCTGCCCGCCAGACCATGCGGGCACTCCAACGCTGGGATCGTCTCCAGGACGTTCTGGTCCAGGGGCAGAGCGTGGGGCAGGCCTGGCAGTTCACGGCCTCAGGGAATGCCCAGGCCGCCTTCGTGGCCCTGGCCCAGCTCGATGAGACGAGCCGGCAGCAGTCCCTGCTGGTGCCCGAAATCCATCATGACCCCATCAACCAGCAGGCAGTGTTGCTACTCAAGGGAGGCGAGAATCCTGCAGCCCAGGCTTTCCTCCCATTCCTCCGGAGCGACGAAGCCCGGGCCGTGATCGCCGCCCATGGTTACACCCTGCCCACACCGGCGGGCCGCTGATGCTGACCGCTGCCGACTGGACCGCCTTCGGCCTGACCCTGCGTCTGGCTCTGGTCAGCACCGTCATCCTGCTCCTGCTGGGCACACCGCTGGCCTGGCATCTGGCCAACACCCGACGACCCTGGCGCCCGGTCCTCGAGGCCCTCGTGTCCTTGCCCCTGGTGTTGCCGCCCACGGTCCTCGGTTTCTATCTGTTGATCCTCATGAGCCCCACCGGTCCCCTGGGTCGCTTCATGGAGATGGTCGGCGGCCAGCCCCTGGCCTTTTCCTTCGCCGGCCTGGTGATCGGCAGCGTGGTCTATTCCATGCCCTTCGTGGTGCAGCCCATCCGCGACGCCTTCATGGGTGTCGGTCGCGAACCGCTGGAAGCTGCGGCCACCCTGGGCGCCGGCCCCTGGGATCGATTCTGGACCGTGGTGCTGCCCCTGTCCCGCCGTGGATTCTTGACCGCGGCCACCCTGGGATTCGCCCACACCCTGGGCGAGTTTGGCGTGGTGCTCATGATCGGCGGCAATATCCCGGGCAAGACCCAGGTGGTGTCCATCGCCATTTACGACCATGTGGAGGCCCTGGACTACGCCCGCGCCCACTGGCTGGCCGGGACCCTGCTCGCCGTCTCCTTCGGCCTGCTCCTCATGGTGCATCTGGTCAATCGGCGCTGGTCAGGGGTGCGGCCATGAGCCTGTCCATCGCCCTCAAGCTGGCACGACCCGGCGGCTTCACCCTGGATGTCGAACTCGATCTGCCCGCCACCGGCTGGACCACCATTCTCGGCCCTTCCGGTTGTGGCAAGACCACGCTCCTGCGCGGGGTCGCGGGACTGGAACCGGACGCCACGGGTTGCGTGGTTCTGGGCGATCGAAACCTGCAGGACGATGACCAGGGAACACGCATTCCCTGCCATCAGCGACGCCTGGGCTATGTCTTCCAGGACGGCGCCCTGTTTCCGCACCTCACGGTGGCGGGCAACTTCGCCTACGCACGTCGGCGAGCGGCCGACCAAGGCCTCACCGTGCAACAAGACGAGCTCCTGGACCTCCTCGATCTGGGTCCTTTAATGGACCGGCATCCCCAGCGGCTGTCCGGTGGTGAACGACAACGTGTGGCTCTGGCCCGGGCCCTCCTGGCGGCGCCCACCATGCTGCTCTTGGATGAACCACTGGCCTCGCTGGATCGCCCGTCACGCCGGGCCATCTACCCCTACCTGGAACGCTTGCACCACTGGTTGAAGCTACCGGTCCTCCACGTGACCCACGACCTGGAAGAAGCGGCCAGACTGGGCGATACTCTCGTGCTCATGGATGGAGGGCGGGTGCAGGCTCATGGTCGCCTGGGGGAGATCCTGACCCAGCCACCGCCCGGCCTGGCCATGGGGTCAGAAGCCTGTGCCGTCATCGAGGGCACGGTCACCGAAAGCGACGACACCGATCATCTGGTCACCGTCTCCCATGGCCATGGGCAGTTCCTGGTTCCCGATTCCGGTCTGCCTGTCGGCTCACCGGTCCGGATCCGGGTGATGGCCCGGGATGTGAGCCTGGCCATGGAAGCGCCTCGGCTGTCGTCCATTCTCAACGTGCTGCCTGCGCAGGTAATCGACATGCATGAGGAGGGGGCGGCCCGGGTCCTGGTGAGGCTGGCTCTGGGGGAGACGGTGTTGCTGGCGGCGGTGACTCGCCGCTCGGCTCTGGCCCTGGATCTGGCCCCGGGCAGGGATATCTACGCCCAGATCAAGAGTCTGGCCCTGCTCTAGCCCGGCCCACGTCTTGTCACCATTCGCCTCCAATGGTAGAATCATGTCATGGATAAGAACACCCAGCTGCGCGACCTCTTCATGCTCCGCGACGATCTTGCCTTCCTGAACCACGGCTCGTTCGGGGCCTGTCCGCGACCGGTTCACAATCAGTATCAGAATCTGCAACGTGAACTGGAGCACAATCCCGTGGCCTTCCTCGCCGAGGACCGCGAGTTTCCCGAGCGCATGCGGTCGGCCCGGCAGGAGCTGGCTCGCTTCGTCGGTGCCCGCCGCGACGACATGGTTTTCATTCCCAACGCGACATACGGCCTGAACGTGGTGGCCCAATCCATCGGCCTGCAACGAGGCGACGAGGTGCTGATCACCGATCATGCCTACGGCGCCGTCGACCGCACCTGGACCTATGCTTGCGAGCGGCAAGGCGCCCATCTTGTACGGGCCAGGGTCGACCTGCCGGTGGAGTCGGCCGAGCAGGTGGTCGAGGATATATGGTCCCAGGTCACCGACCGGACCCAGGTGATCTGCCTCGACCATATGACCAGCTTCACGGCCTTGATCTTTCCGGTGCAGGAGCTGGTGAAACGGGCCCGGCGCGCCGGCATCATCACGGTCATCGATGGAGCCCACGCCCCGGGTCATATCGACCTCGACCTCGATGCCCTCGACGCCGATTTCTACGTGGGCAATTGCCACAAGTGGCTCATGGCTCCCAAGGGCGCGGCCTTCCTCTGGGCCAAGCGCGAGATGCAGCCTCATCTCAAGCCCCTGGTGGTGAGCTGGGGCTGGCGCAGTGACCGACCCGGTCCCAGTCGTTTCGTGGATGAGCAGGAATGGACCGGGACCCACGACCCCGCCGCGGCCTTGGCGGTGCCGGCGGCCATCAAGTTCCGTCGGCAGCATGACTGGCCGCGAGTCCAGCGGCAGTGCCATGGCCTCGTGCGCCAGGTCCGCTCGGAGATCGCTCGCCTCACCAGTATTCCCGCCATATGTCCTGACAGTACAACCTGGTACGGCCAGATGGCGACCATGCCGTTGCCGCCCTGTGATCGGACCAGGGTCCAGCGTGAGCTCCTCGAGCATTACAGGATTGAGATCCCCGTCATCGAGTGGCGAGAGCGCGCATACTTGCGGATCAGCGTTCAGGGGTACAACACACGCCACGATGTCGAACAGCTGGTCATGGCCATGACCCAGCTCCTCAACGATGCCCGGTTCTTCACGCGGTCGTTGAAGGGTTATTCCTGACCCCAGCGGGGATCACGGTCCAGGGCCAGCACGACCTCGCCGCTCCGTGGCATGGTCACCAACCCCACTTCGAATCCCGGTCCCTGGTAGCCCTTGGCCACCTTGATGGTTCCGATCCTGGATGACCAGTTGATCCGGTTCATCAGGTCTTCGGGTAGGCTCAGGTCGATGGTCAGCTGAAGGGTCTCGTGGTCCTGCTGGAGGTCGCGGACCGAGAGCTCGACCCCATACTTTTGCCAGTCGTTCTGGATCTTGATGGCCCCTCGGGTGGTGCTGTCGTTAGGGCTCCAGGTTTCATCGAGGTTGATGGTCAGGGGATGGGACCAGCGGTCGCCCGGGTGCAGGTGCGTCATGACCTCGCCCTGGAGTTTTCCTTCGGCCAGTAGTCTGGCGATGGAGGGGTCGCTGGCGTCGTTCAGGAGGGGTTGGCCCATGGTGGCCACGAGCAGAGGATCGGGCTCTTGGGGTGCGGGTTTGTGGTCGATCATGCCGATCCCGTAGAGGCCCCCGGCCAGCAGGACCACCATGATGAAATATTTGCCACTTGAACGCATCGCTCGATCTCCTGGACAGAGTGTTGTGTACTGTCGTTATCGGTGGGGAGCGGTCCAAACTTGACCCCGTGAGGCCGGGGAGGTTGAATGGGCGAGACGAAAGGTGTGCCATGACCCTCGCTATACCTGATTTCACGGCGATTCAAGAAGCTCATCGCCGGATCCGTCCGCTGATCCATCGCACTCCGGTGGAGCGCTGCCGCACCCTGGACCAGCTCTGCGACGCCGAGGTCTACTTCAAGTGTGAGAATCTGCAGAAGGTGGGGGCGTTCAAGTATCGGGGCGCCACCAACGCGGTGCAGTGCCTCGACGAGGTCACCGCCGCCCGTGGCGTGGCCACTCACAGCAGTGGCAATCATGCCCAGGCGCTGGCTCTGGCGGCTCGGACGCGGGGGATCCCAGCATACGTGGTCATGCCGAAAAATGCGCCCCAGGTGAAGGTGGATGCGGTGGCCGGATATGGTGCCACCATCATTCCCTGCGAGCCCACCCTGCAAGCCCGTGAAGAGACCCTGGCCGAGGTGGTGGCCGACACGGGCGCCTACTTTGTTCATCCCTATGACAATCCCCAGGTCATGGCCGGCCAGGGCACGGCCGCGGTGGAGTTGCTGGAGGATGCGGGGGCATTGGACGTGGTGATCACGCCCGTGGGTGGTGGAGGGTTGTTGAGTGGAACGGCCATTACCGTGAGCGCCCTGGCGCCCGAGACGCGTGTCCTGGCCGCCGAGCCTCTGGGAGCCGATGACGCGGCGCGGTCGCTGGCCGCGGGTGAGCTCATTCCCTCGGTGGACCCCGACACCATTTGTGATGGACTGCTCACCAGTCTTTCCCCACGCACGTTCACGGTGATCCAGCGCTCGGTGACGGCCATCATCACGGTGAGCGATGATGCCGTGAAGCGAGCCAT
>Ga0209475_10004681_pt1 | contig 11651 bp, 11 predicted proteins | sample tdDd471_FD_187128 | JGI IMG/M metagenome (GOLD analysis project Ga0209475, IMG submission 187128) | Marine sediment microbial communities from the Atlantic coast under amendment with organic carbon and nitrate - tdDd47.1 (SPAdes)... | ecosystem: Environmental > Aquatic > Marine > Coastal >...
TCGGAAGTACTTCTCAGACCGGTAGGTGTGCCTTGCGACTGGGCTTCAGAACCCCCGCGGGAAGCAAGCTCTCCATCAAGCATTTCTCCTTGATCGCCTGGAGCCACATCGGCTGTGGTTTGCTCTTCTTCCTCACCGCCGCAGAGCCCCCAGCAGGTGAGCATATCGTGGACTATCGCATTTACCATTCTCTTCCTTCCTTGATGCATTCACATAGTTAACTGTAATAGTATAGCAGCTGTTGGTATATTTTTCATGTATAATAATTTTTTTAGAAGTGTAAGGTATATGCAAATCTCATTTTTTGATATACTGTTATGTCATGACAAGGAGAAGGGAATAAGAATGGCAGCTGCAGCAGCAAGTTCTAGAAGGGTTATCCCCTATACGGCGTACATGCGCCCTGAAGACTCAAATGAATATAGAGAAGATATAAGAGAGCTTGTACTTAAAGCTATAACAGGGAACCTCTTGGAGAGCGCTGAGAGAACAACCGATAGTGAAGTGTATACTGTTCACACTTCAAGCGGAACGCCCTGGATTGTAAAACGAGTAATCGATCCTCGAGAGGGATATTCTGCGAGCGAAGCATCTCGTTTAGGGATCGGTCCTTATGTACCGCATGTTCACCATGATGGTCTGTGTCGCACCATTATTATGGAGGCCTTCGACCACGATTTAACGGGGATCGAGGAGGGAAGTAGTACTGATGAGTTCAAAATGGAACTTGTCGTTCAATCGGTATACCGAGTTGCTCAGCAACATTTATTCACAGGTCCTCATGGAGATATCAAGCTACAAAATATTGTAGTAAGAAGAGAGCCTATGGAGGTAAAACTCATAGATTTTCCAGGAAGTGGATACAAGTTTACAGTAGAATTTCTTGCTCCTGAGAGGGCTCTTGCCGGCATGCGTGGTGAAAATCTAGAGGACTCTCACATAAAAAAAGCCGACGTATATAGCATTGCAATGGTTGCATTTCATATTTTGACAGGAAAAGTTGTTCCTACAAGAAGAGGTGATAAGCCAGCTACAATACGGTCAATCTATGATGTTCGTTCCGATCAAAAATTCATTACTGCGTGGATCAAAGAATCTGTAGCTGAAGCATCAAGTTTTTCATCTGAGCTCTCAACGCGAATTGAACGGATTTTTACAAGGGCGCTCCATCCTGTTCCGAATTGTCGATATACGGCTGGAGAATTTTTATCTCAGCTTATAAGCATATTACCAAAAGATACGAAAGCAGCTCTCGAACTAAAAGGGTGTAACTTCACATATATTATTGCAGCGTCTCAAAGACGAGACATTCCCAGCGTTGATGATTCGTGTTGTTGTGCTGTTATGTAAACATTGCAAATAATTCCCCGTATTCTACATACTGTCTCCTATTTTTTGTGAAAATGGGTTCAAAATGGCAGCAACAATTCCGACAGCTTGTGCATCACATATGTCCGCTTCAGCACCACCGGATTGTGATGCTGTATCTGGAGTTGATCGTTTTAGAAGGAGTGTCATTGAACTTAAAGGGATGGCGACTTCCGGCAGCTTATTCGACACTGAAAGTGGTGACTCCACGGTTAAGACAAGTGATGGAAGAGCTTGGTATGTTAAACGGTGTTCAAAAGATGAAGCTACGAATGCAGTAGCTCTAGGACGGCTTGCTATCGGTCCACCAATTGGCTTGCACGTTGTTGAAGGGGATGCACACACCGTTGTTTCTGAAAAATTTCCAACTGACCTTAACTATTTTTTAATGGGAACAAGGCACATTCCATCTGCGGAGCGTGTTTTAATAGCATGGAAGATTGCTCAGGTTGGCAAACGGTTTTTTCAGTGTTTTCGTGGTAATCCTCACGGTGACATGAAAACCCCCAATCTCATTTTTGATCGAGACACACACGATGTTCGAATCATCGATCATGAAGGGGGTAGCAAAGATAAATTTACTGTGGATGCTCTATCTCCTGAACGTTTGATAAAACTGCTTACCCAAGGAAAAGAAACGGAAGAAGAACTACAACATGCAGATAGGTATGCACTGTACGTTGCGATGCATGAAGTACTGTTTAGTGAATCTTTCTTTTGTCCTGAAGGAACGTTTAAGGTAAGTAGAACTCAGCATGCTGAATATCTGCTCAGACACCGCGTCTCCCCTGAGACCGTTTTTAGGGCGATTCGGGGAACATTTGATCGAACGAAAATTTATCCTCCGACACATAGAACGTACATAACTCAAATGGTATTTGCAATGCTGAATCCTAGTTGCGATAAACGTCCATCTTTTGATTGGGTTTCTGAAAGATTGCGCGCTTTAGCTCCTACTCACTGCGCTTATACTTCACCGATTGCATTGAGAGTGCAGCATATACCTGCTGAGGTTATCACTTTTCCTAAAGTAGAGATGCTAGGGCCTTCTTTAGATCACCCTGACGGTCCGATTCAGAGGCCAGTTGCGCATCAGGAAAAGGGGGAGGATAAAAGCGAGCTTATGAAGTTAGATGCAGCAGAAAGCGGGAGGGAGCCTGTCCGGATTGCTAGCAAGACATCCTTAGCAAAAAAGGAGAGAGGCTATTCGCCAAGAGGTATTTTAGTCGTTGCTGCATTGATAATTGTAGTAGTTGGAGGTTCATGGATATACATAACGAATAACAAAGAGTAACCCCATCGTCGGAATGGATCGTAGGAATATTTCGATCGATGTTAATCTTTTCTTTTTTCCGGGTTTTCAATGGCAGCACTTTCTGGATCCCCAGAGTGGGAACCCGGTTTTTTTCGAGGGGGCGGGTACTTCGCCCCCAAGATATATATAATCTTTATTTTAATTTCCGGTAATACATCTATTTTTTTAGCAGTTGTGGTATAATGTTTCAGAGAGACAACGAGGAGGAGAAGCGTGTCTACTATTACCGCAAGGCTGAGCGATTTATCAGAATCTGTAGATCGATTTGTTGCTGGAGACGATCGTTATCGTACCCATATAGAAGAACTTACGGACGAAATTCGGGCGACATGCCTATCAATGCAAGGCCCTGGAATCGAAATCGATCCAACACTTCTCATTGATGCTATAGCACAGTGTGACGCTGCGAATACGGTTTTGGCCGGTGGAGCCCCTATGGTAGAGGGCGGTGGTGGCAGTTCAGGTGCAGCAGCGGCTGCAAGCGCGCATTCTGGTGGTCGTAGGGCAGGGGTAGCAGCATCAGCTGTGCTTGGAGCTCCGGGAGAAGCCATTCCCGTACTTCGGGAGTCGGGCAAGGGATCTCAAATCGCAAAGCCTGTACGTTTTTTAGGAACAGAATCAGAGACAAATTCTAAAGAAGTAAAAAGAGTAAAACTCAGCTTATTGAATACTCGATATGATATGAGATTACCTGTGAAAGGCGAAGGAGATTGTCTTTTACGCTCTACCATGCTCGGACTCCTTTTGACTAATAAATTAGATGTGATCGAAGGATTCATGACAAGGTATAGAGATAGCGCTGCATTCAAGGGCCTGAGTGCGAATGGTGAATATGAAGCAGTTGCAATTACGCCTGATTCAATAGATGAATTTATTAAAATGATCCAAGACGTGAAAAGTGGAGCGCTTCCACTTCATGAAATCTTTTTCCTTTCCGAACACCCATTTGATACCGCTTTTTGCAATATTATGCGGAGTGCAATAGCTCAGAAAATTGAAGAAGCAGGGTTTGTAGATGGAGGGTTTGCAGCTCTCGTTCCTGAGTGGAGTGAGCAAGCCACAACTCGAAAAGGGTATCTAGGTGACGTTCATGGAAGAGCGCTCGCAACTTTATTAGACATCCGTATAGCTCGCGTAATGGTTGATGAAATGAAACCATACGAGGGAATCGCTGATGGTGTAGATGGAGCGTTTGGAGTTTTTGTAGATGTTTTAGGAGCTAGTGATAAAGAAGAAGAAGATGTCACGCTTTACTATGAAGGTGATGGCCATAACCACTACGATGTGCTTCTCTCATCTGATGATAAAACCGGTATTGATGTCGTTCGTTTAAGCCTCGTTATGACACAGATAAAAGATGCTCTAGGTGGGGCAGATCTAGAGTACGATAGAGCGAAAGATCTACTACAACAGGCTTATGCTTTTGTTCCGGTTACTAGAGAAACGTTAGCAGATCCAGTTGTTAAAGCCGGAATGTTGAGGTTTCGACGGATTATTGATAGCATGAAAGCGCGCATTGAAACACGATTGAACTGTTCGATTGTTGATATAGAAGAGTTAGATCCTAAATATGCTGTGAAAGTGATCTGTCCGGAGTTACCAGCTGATTCAGTTGATCGGAAACATGTGATTCCACTTGGGGAACTTGTAGAGGTTGAAGAGAGTTTATTTGCCCTCAGGGTATTAAAAAACAAGGATGCGGCTGATATGTTTTTGCACCACCTGAACGTCTATTTTTCACACGATGTTCGAGCAGAGGTGTATGAACGGTACTCTGGTGCAATGGAGCCGATCGATGTCGGCGGATTACTGCACGATACCATTGAAACCATCGTTTCATATGATGGAGAGAAAGGGGACAAAATGGGCACTCTTCTAGGTAATATTTACCGTTTACTTGGAGAGTCTGATAGAGAGGAAGGGTACGCTTTCGGAAGAAACCACCTTTTCGAATCTCCATACTTTTTCGCAAAAGCGCTAAGTTCTAAGTAATGTTCTCACTTCGCTCCGGTTACCCCGTAGCGAAGTGTTCTTCTTCTGTACAAACACCACCACCAGAAGCGGCACCACCAATTTCATAGGCTTCCTCATACTCTGAACTAATTTTTTCAAGTTCTGAAACCCATTGATCAATCGTGATTCTTTTTTCTGGATCATCTATCAATGCGCGAAAGACAAGCATTTTGATTCGTGCATGTAAGCTGTGATCTATTCCGAAATTATTTGTAAGGGCCCTGTCAATCGTGTCGATGAATGCATCATGATCTCGAATACGAGAGAGGACAGCTTCCCGACTGTAATCATCAAAAAACCGGGTGCCAGAAAGAAACTCGGCGAGGGTCATAGCTAAAGCCCATACATCTTTTTTCATCCTATTTTCTTCAGTTTGCGTTGAAAGATCCTCTAGACTTGTGCGATCGGCATAAATATGCGTTCCAGTCGAGGGGCGTCTACTCAGTCCAAAGTCGATAAGGCGTATTTCTCCCGAGCGATTTCGGACGATATTTTCAGGCTTTACATCGTTGTGCGCAATCTTGCACTCACGATGCATTTTTTGAACAAGCTTTGCTGTTTGAAGCATCATGTCAAGGCATTCGGGAAAGGAATACGTACGTGTTTGCAGTACATCAAAAAGAGATTCATCCATCTTTTCTTCGATAAGAAGGAATTCATACTTATCTCCTTTCCCATAATATGAGATGTACGCTAAACAGGGGGCTATCCCGATTTTTGCTGCGTCGCTTGAGACTCTTAATTCATTTTTAACACTCTCTTTACTCCCTTGAAAATATTTTACGATCCATCGACTTGGATCGACTCCAAAGAGAGTAAGTTTAAGTGTGTAAATATTTTTAAATAATTTTTCTCCCCGTACCTCTTTTGGAACATGAAATCTATGAAGCCGAGCAAGAGATCTGAAAATGTTGGTTGCTTGATCTTCTAATGTTTGTATGCAAGGTACTACGGGAGTTGATTCAGCAGGGGTTGATTCTGCAGAAGATGACTCTTCTGGAGATAGGTCCCCGCAAGCTAGTGCTGCTGCGTGAATAGCAGCAACATCGGCATGAGCATGCCGTTCACAACGTATGGTCGCCATTGAAACCTCCAAAATGGTTTTGAAGAATGTTCATTGTATGGATCTTAGGATTTATTGTAAGAATTTTTTTGGATTGAAAAGAAGGGGGCAGAAAAGCCCCCTTCGTATACCTAAAGCATCGTTTTATAGTCTTTGTCAGTTCTAATACCAGCGATTTCCCGAATGGTTGCGCCCTCGCCGACAAGTCTCTGAATAATCTCAAGGCGTTCTTGCATTCGAGCTATCTTCTCATCGAGAACTGTGCCAGTTGCTTTCTCATTTCGATCAACAAGTTCTTTTCTGAGCAGGGCCTCAAGGGCCTTTGGGTTAATCGATAAGATCTTTCGCTTCATTGGCTCTGAAAACTGCGTATTGGCGTGTGGCATCGTATCCCAAAGGTACATATACCGAATAGACAGGTATTCGTTAAGCCATCCAAGTGCACGCTCAATACGGCGTCCTCTGTGCGGGTGCATTGATGGAAATGCAGCTCCTTGGTCGATGGCAATGATATCAAATGACCCATCTGTTTTTTTGTTCAACAGCCAGTTTTCAAAATGCCTATCGATATTTCCCACCAACATATCAAAGAATGCAAACTCCTCGAAATTATTGAATCGCACTTGCGCCATATCTGACTTTGAAAACTCTTGCAGAAGCACTTGTCTTTTGCCTTTTTTCAAGTGTTCAATTCCAAGAGCTTCACATGCCTCTTTACCTTGCCCAAAAAGCTGGAATGAGCCCCGCTTTGTCTTCATTCGGCCGCTAAAGAAGTCAGAGGTAAACTCTGCTACTTCAGTATGTGGTACAATACGTAAGCCTAGCATTTTATCAAGCGCGCTTGATGCAGCCTCAGAGAGGTGAGCATGTTCCATATGGACCCCTGATCTTCTTGTGAAGATTTTTTTAACATCATGGGGAATGCATGCATACCGTTCTGCCATTGTTTTCAACCTACCTAGTATTTTTGGGCAGTTAATGCCATCTGCGGATTCATCGGTAGGTTTGAATACACCGAGAGGTTTTCCTGTGCGTGCTCTCATTAAATAGGTTCCACTTACCCCATTTTGCACGAGGCTTGGTTGGACTCCTAGACGTATAGCAAATTCCGTCTCAACTTTTGTTTCTGAGATGTTTCTGCTCGTTACGCTGTCTTTACTTCCTCCAAATCGAACTGAGCCCAATTCTGGTGCAAGTATAGCTTCTAATGAGCTCCAACGTTTGATGAGGGATCTATCGTATTCGGTTGGAACTAGTTGTTCAAAAAAGATCTTGTTTACAGTTGTTGCGTGTTTAGCCAGAAATGAGCTGTCTAAGCATGCAATCTGTTTCACTTGTGCATTGAGATACTTTCTCACTGCGTTATTATGACTTGTACTATTTATTATATAGAGAAATGAATCCCAAGCTCCTTGTACCTTTTTTAAGGCACCATTTTCGACGACAACCCAGTCAGTTTTAAAATTTATTTGACTGAGCTCTCGAGAAAGAGCTGAGATGTCCATTGTAGCTATTGTTCCCCTTTTATTCTTACTCCCGTAAGTATTATAACAGAAGTAATGAAAAACAAAAAAGGGGGGTATAAATTTTAAATATAATAATTATAATTTTATTTATTATATTTTTAATTAAGCTTGCTGAGCTTTACTTTCTTTAGAAGGAGACCGTGTAATGTAACCCTGCCTGAGCTCGGCCTGGTACACAATAAAAAGACCGCAGCAGACAATTCCAGTGCCCAAGAAAATCATCCAGTTAGGGGATTGTCCTAGGATTAACCACTCGTTAAATGATGCGAAAATAGGGCTCAAAAGACCCATAAATGAGAGGAACGTTGCAGTAAAGCGACGTAGCATAAACCCGTACAGGTTAAAGCAAATAATATTTGAAATCAGGGTCATCAGCAGGATGCCCTTCATGAATGAAGGAAAATGTTCTGCTGAGAAGGGCATAGGTACAACACTCTCAACGAAAAATGAATGTACAAGAGCCATCAATCCACCTACAACCATACTTATGCCGTTTGCTGCAAGGGGAGATACGTCATTGCCTCTGACGACGATTCGAAGGAGGATCCATCCATAGACCGAAAAGGCAGCAGCACCCATGACCGCTATTTCTGGCCAGCTTACAAAGCCAACAGCTGAAAACAGCTCTTCTGCTCCGCTTTGCGTCGCGAGGACAGGGATGAAGCCCAGAAATCCGATCGCCATCCCGATAAATTTTGTTTTATTAATTTTCTCGCCAAAGTGAAAGTAGGAGAAGATTGCAGCTAGGAAGGGAGATAGAGAATAGATAAAGCATGTTTTTGCGGCAGAAATGTGTTTTAAGCCCCAAAATTCACAGATATTTGTTAAGTAAATACTGAAAAAACCAAGAAGCAGTAGTGGCCAAAAGTGGGTTTTAAACACTTTCAGTTCTTTTCGCTTCATCAAGAGCAAATATCCGCTTAATAAGATACCGGCAAGTAACATACGAAACGCAGTCAGAAATACGGGGGGAGCGTGTCCTAGTGCGTCTTTCCCAAGGGCAAATACGCTCGACCACAACCCATACATAAAAATGACAACTAAAATATACATTCGCTTGCCTATCTCATTTAGCTTCCTGAAAAAAGCGTATCAAATGGGACTTTAAAAAGATAGCGCAATCTAGATTTCATTATTAAGGATTTTTTGACGGTAATCCTTCATTAACTCCACCATAAAATGGAGGTTATGGATTGAAGCAAGTGTCATGCTAGTCAGCTCTTTAGCCTTAAAAAGATGATGTAGGTATGCAATCGAATAATGGCTGCATGTAGGGCAGGAGCAGTCCTCTTCAATCGGACGGAATTGCGTTGAAAGAGATGCCTTTGTGAGCTTCACATTACCTTGTTTTGTAAAGACAACACCATGCCGAGCCGCTCTTGTCGGATACGAACTATCAAAGGTGTCAACACCATAGGGCAAGCAGGTTTTGAGTGAAGCGAGGTCGCCAATGCCCAAAAGATGGTTTGGCTTCTCTTTCGGAAGTCTTGGGAAAGTAAATTCAAGGAGTTCGAACATCTCACTTTTTGTTTTTCCAAGCGAGCCTCCAACAGCAAAGCCATCGAATGCAAGGTTTGTGAGGAAGTCGATGCTTTTCTGACGGTTATTTTGGTCGACACCACCATGAACAACAGCATACATCATTTGATCATTTTTATTTCTCAGGTGTTCGTTGAGAGATCGCTCTTCCCATCTATGAGTTCTGTCGAGTGAGGCTTTTAATTTTTTAGGGCAAATATGATATGGAGGGAGTTCGTCAAATGGGATAATGATATCCGCTCCCAAATCCTTTTGGGCTTGTACCGAAGTTTCAGGAGTGAGGAGTACTTTTGATCCATCTCTATAGGACCGAAAAAGAACACCATCCTCAGTGATTTTTAGTACTGACCCATCTGTTTTTTTTGTCCCGCGGCTCTTGAGTTCATCAGCCACACCACCATAGGCAAGGCTGAATACTTGAAATCCGCCCGAGTCGGTAATGATTGGAAGATCACGGCCTATGAATTTATGGAGTCCACCTGCTTTTTTGACTACTTCCGTTCCTGGCTGAAGCATCATATGGTAGGTATTACAAAACATGAGCTGGAGGCCAATCTCATTGACAAGTTTATTTTCCAGCGATTTCAACGTGCCGTTCGTTCCCACTGCAACGAAATTTGGCGTATCGATAATACCATGCGGTGTGTGGATCCGTCCAACACGTGCATTCGATTTTTTTGAGGTATGGATGATTTCAAACATATTTTTTTCTAAAAAGCCTCAGCATTCCCAGAAGGGGGCCCATGAAGGCTATGGTTATCACTTTTATTGCATAACTCATCACAATGATGTGAACGAGGTTATGCATGATACCATACAGGCCTAGAATACTGAAGAGAGAAACGTCAAAAAATTGTATTACAAGAAGAAGGATGGTTTGTCGGATGCCAAATGAGACATTAGGAAACCACTCTTTTGTTTTTCTCAAGAGGTAAATATTCGCATAAAGCATTGATACTGCAACAACCACAGAGGTTAAGAAAATTCTCGGCGAGGGGGCGAGGATTTCATAGTAATGGGGGTGGAAGGTATCAACCGCATGTGGGACATAGATGATTTGGTACAAACTCATCGCGCCCAAGAAAACAAGGGCGAAAACCATAGAAGCAAGCGTTTTATCTGCATTTTTATCACCGTAATATTCCTGCATAAGTCCTAGGGTGAGCATGGCTCCGATCGAGTAGGGCTCAACAGCTGTAACAGTAAGTCCGAACAAGGAGATCTGTTTCAAGACAAAAAAATTGGCCATAACGATCATCATGATAAACAGTGCATTGAGCCCTGTTTTACCGAGCCGTAGTGCAATTCCGATCGATACGAAGACTGCCGCGAAGTGAGTGAAAAATATTAACTCGTTCATTGATGAACAGGAACTCCTTCAGAGAAATGCAATGTTCGTGTCGGGAAAGCACATTCAGCGCCATGGCGAGTGATGATTTCTATGATTTTAAGGAAAACATCTTGCTGGATCTGTTGAAATTTTACCCAGTTCGTCGTTTTGGTAAAGCAGTATACCTGGAAGTTCAGTGATGACTGACCGAATTCTATCAGATTCACAAATGTGGTCTGGTTGTTGTCGATCTCTTCGTGTTCGTTCAGCATTTTCTCACAGTCGAGTAAAATCTCTTCTACTTTTACAGCGTCATCATATCGAACGCCAATATCTGCTTTGATACGGCGATTGGTCATTCGAGAGGGATTTTGAATGCTAATCGACGAAAAAATCCCGTTAGGAACATAGAGGGGACGCTTATCGAATGTTCTAATTCGAGTCAGTCTCCATCCAATGTGCTCAACGGTGCCCTCAACTTCTTTGTCTGGGGATCTGATCCAATCTCCCACAGAAAATGGTCTGTCCAGAAAGATCATCAGTCCACCGAAGAGGTTACCAAGGAGCTCTTTTGCGGCTAAGGCAACGGCCAAGGCCCCTGCACCACCAAACGTCAGAACGGCAGAGACGGAGACACCCATTGCTTGCATCGCAATAAAGCCTGCAAGGAGAAGTACGATAATTCTAATAAGCTGTGCAACAGCTCGAACAGAGGTCTGGTCTACCTCTTGCCCTTTCTCTATTCGGATCCGAACAATATCATTCTCGAGAAAGCGGATAAACCGCATTGCAAACCAAATAAATAGAGACGTGTATGCAAGGGTCTCCAGAGTATCCATTGAGAGGGGGAAGGAAACTGTGTGGACATGCTGTGTAGCAATTCGGATAGAATGAAATACTGCCCAAAAAATAACGAAATAGTTAAACGGCTTCCCTAGGGCTTTTAGGAATGCTTCGTCCCAAACAACCTTCGTTTTTTGTAGTCGAGGAAGGACGAATTTTAATATTCGTTCGACGAAGACGTACATAAGAAATGCCCCTAGCAAAATAAAGGCAACTTCTACAATCCAAGTATAATTTTTAAGAAATTCTATGACTGCATTCATTCTGCTAATAGTGCTTTCAATTCACCGTTTTGAAACATTTCTGTTACAATGTCACAGCCCCCAATAAATTCTCCACCAATATATAGCTGTGGTAGTGTTGGCCAATCTGAAAATTCTTTTATAGCCTGTCTGAGTACATCATCTTGAAGTACATCGCGCGTTTCAAACGGAACTCCAAGTTGGATAAGGATATCGACCACTCGCGCAGAAAATCCACACTGAGGCATCAGCTTATTTCCTTTCATGTAAAGGACAACTTTATTAGAGCTAACGTCGTTTTTGATAGTGTCAAAAACTTCTTCTACTGAGTTGGTCATAAATATTTCCCCTTTTCGGTTTCCCAAGCATTTGGAGTAAAGGTTTTCAATCCGAGTGCATGAAGACTTGTGTC
>Ga0209475_10004682_pt1 | contig 11650 bp, 10 predicted proteins | sample tdDd471_FD_187128 | JGI IMG/M metagenome (GOLD analysis project Ga0209475, IMG submission 187128) | Marine sediment microbial communities from the Atlantic coast under amendment with organic carbon and nitrate - tdDd47.1 (SPAdes)... | ecosystem: Environmental > Aquatic > Marine > Coastal >...
AACACGCCGCAATCTTTCTGACCGGCCTCATCTACATTCCGCTAAACTTCCACTTTTTCCTGAATTTCAACCGTTTCGAGATTCTTCTCGTCATCGGAGCTGCCGCCATATCCGACACTGCGGCCTTTTATTCCGGCACCTTGTGGGGCAAAAAGAAAATCTGGCCCAAAGTCAGCCCGAAAAAATCGTGGGTCGGCAGCTTAGGCGGTCTGAGCGCGTGCATAGCAGGTGTCACCATCTACGGCACAATGTTCGGCACAGCAACCTGGTGGCAATGGCTCCTGCTCGGAGCAACTCTGAACATCGCCGCCCAACTTGGCGATTTCTTTGAATCAGCCCTGAAACGGTCACTGGACGTAAAAGACTCCGGTACCATCCTGCCCGGCCACGGCGGTCTTATGGACCGAGTGGACAGCCTGCTTCTGGCAGTTCCCGTTTATGGCCTGGTCAGCATGTTCCATCCGTTTTTCTAGTAAAAACGATAGCCCCCTGAATACTCTTGAAAACATACATTTCCCCCTGGCCAGAGTCGGCCCCCTTACCTCCTTTCCCTCGCTCCATATCAATTCTTGGAGCCACCGGGTCCATCGGCGCAAGTGCTCTCAAGGTCATCAGAAAACACCCCGACCTTTTCAAAGTCACGGCCCTGGCCGGAGGCCGCAACGCCAAGCGCCTGGCCCAGCTCTGCACGACTTTCCAACCGCCTTTCGTGGCCGTTCTTGACGAGCAGACCAGAAAAGATTTCATCGCCTACCTGCCATGCGGTTACAAGCCTGAAATACTGACCGGCCCGCAAGCATACGTGACCCTTGCCACCCTTGACGAAGTTGACACGGTCCTGTCCAGCATCGTTGGTGCGGCTGGTTTCGAGCCTACACTGGCCGCAGCCAAGGCCGGCAAGATGATCGGGCTGGCAAACAAGGAATCTCTCGTACTTGGCGGGCACATCATTCGTCAGGCATGCCACGAATCGGGAGCGACAATCCTGCCGGTGGATTCCGAGCACAACGCCCTGTTCCAGGGACTCATGGGACATGGCAAGAATGACGACGAATTGAAACGCCTGATCCTGACTGCATCCGGAGGCCCCTTCAGAGGCAAAGACAGAGCATTTCTCGAAACCGTCACCCGCGAGCAGGCCCTGAATCATCCCAACTGGGACATGGGCGCAAAAATTTCCATCGACTCGGCCACCCTCATGAATAAGGGGCTGGAAGTCATAGAGGCATGCCACCTTTATGGCCTGCCCGTCTCTGATGTCGATGTGGTGGTTCACCCCCAATCCATCATCCATTCGCTGGTGGAATACATCGACGGCTCACAACTGGCCCATCTGGGCATGCCCGACATGCAGGTGCCCATCGCCCACTGCCTCTGCTTCCCCAACCGGGTTGAAGTAGAAGTGCCGCAGCTCAATCTGGCACAGGTGGGCAACTTGACCTTCGAGGAACCTGACCTGGAAGCTTTTCCGTGCCTGCGCCTTGCGCGCGAGGCCTACGACGCCGGACCGAGTCATCCCATCGTACTCAACGCGGTCAATGAAATCGCAGTGGCTGCATTCCTTGACGAGAAGATCCGCTTCCTGGACATCCCGGCCATGATTGAGTCAGCCCTTGACCGACATGTATCCGTCGACGTATCCACGCCCGAGGCAGTCCTCGAACTGGATCGGATTGCTCGCGACGATGCTGAAAAAAGCCTCTAGCCAGATTTCAAAAAGTTCTTATATTGACTTAAGCCGCCTGCCAATTTTAAACCGGAGCGGCCATAAAAGGGACACATGATTACAAGCACCATAGCCATTATTCTGGTCCTCGGGGGCCTGATTTTCTTCCACGAACTCGGCCATTTTTCCATCGCCCGCCTATTTGGCATGGGAGTGAAGGTCTTTTCTTTGGGATTCGGTCCCAAGATAGCCGGTTTCACCTCCGGCAATACGGAATACAAACTCTCAGCCATCCCGCTTGGCGGGTACGTCGCACTGGCTGGCGAACAAGGCGAGGAAGAGGAAGACTTCCCAGACGACGAACTTTTCTCCAACCGTCCGGCATGGCAGCGCCTGTGCGTTGTGGCCGCTGGCCCGATCTTCAATTTCCTGCTGGCATTTCTGATTTACTGGGTCCTCGCCCTGAGCCAGGGTCAGGGAATTGTCCTGCCCACGGTGGGTGGAGTGCTCCCTGACGGCCCAGCTTATTCCGCAGGGTTCCAGAAAGACGATCTCATTCTCGCCATCGACGGCGTTAATATCGAATCCTGGTCGGAGTTGGTCGAATCAATCCGAGCCGGAGAAGGCAAACCGCTGAGCATCGCAATTGATCGAAGCGGTGAAAAACTCACCTTGCATGTCACCCCCGTGGTCAACACGTTCAAGAACCTGTTCGGCGAATCGGTGACCGTCCCCATGGTCGGCATCAATCAGGGCGGGAAAATCCTCTACAAACCAATTGACGGCATTGGTATCCAAATCGCCCTGAAACAAACATGGATGATGTCCAAGGTTGTACTCAAAGGCTTTGTCAGCATCATCGAGCGACTCATCCCCATGGAGCAGATCGGCGGCCCGATCATGCTCGCTCAGATGGTCCATCAAAGTGCCCAGTCCGGCTTCTATGACCTGCTCGCCATAATGGCCATCATCTCCATCAACCTGGCGATCATCAACCTGCTACCCATCCCGGTTCTGGATGGCGGGCACATCGTGTATTTCGTGCTTGAAATGATCTTCCGCCGCCCTGTCAGCGACAAGTGGAAGGGACATGCAACCCGCATCGGCGTCCTTCTCCTGCTGGCGCTCATGAGCCTGGCGATATTCAATGATGTCCGCAGACTGCTCTCATAAGCCAGGCGACCTCATCCTTGCCCTGTGCGGGACTGAGGAGAGGCTGCAACTGATCCTGGGCCAACCCGGTCCGGGCGGCTATAGCCTGCTCGCGTCCCGGCAATGGACCGTCCCCGGTCAGTCCATCCGATTCCTGACCCCGGGTCTCAAGGAGATGCTGGACGGCTTCGGCGTTGGGGTCGAAGCCATCGGGAAAATCGCATGCGTTCGCGGCCCCGGCAGTTTTACCGGACTGCGCCTGGCCCTGGCCGCCGCCCAAGGTATCGCAGCCGGACACAACATTCCCCTGGCAGGCATCGATTATCTTCCGTTGCTGGCAAGCGGCCCCGCCCCGCTCATCGACGGGACGCTCCATGTCCTGACTTATGCCAGACGCGGACTTGTCTACCTTCAGAGTTTCAACGCCCCTGACCTCGCCGAAATCAATCCGCTGGCGTCCCTTTCTCTGGATGAAGCGGCAGCTCGCATTGTCGAACTCGGCTCCACCGCTCACCTCATGGGCAGCGGATTGCGCAAGAATCCGGATTTCTTTTCCGACCTCGCCGCCAGCCATGACGGCTATACCCTGCTCGGTTCGCAATGGGAGAACCCATCTCCTGAGACCTTGCTTGCAGCCGCTGTGAATGGCGACTATTCAGGGGCTACCGTTGACCCCGTTTATGTGCGTCCCACCGACGCCGAGGACAACCTGCCGCAGTTCGCAAAGAAACGCGGCATGGACCCGGGCAAGGCTGTTGAGCGGTTAAAAGAACTCCAGAAAGGTTAGCCCTAATGACGGTCAATCCCATCCTCCTCGAAGTCTTCAAAAACAGATTTTCATCCATTGCCGAGGAGATGGGCGTCACCCTGACGCACACCGCATTTTCCCCCAACATCAAGGAACGGCGAGACCTTTCCTGCGCCGTTTTCGACGCAAATGGCGACATGATTGCCCAGGCCGCGCACATCCCTGTCCACCTCGGCTCCATGCCCTTGTCCGTGAAATCGGCCATGGCTGCCATGAAGGAAAACGGCGGCTTCGACAAGGGCGACATGGTCATGCTCAACGACCCGTTCAAGGGCGGCACCCATCTGCCGGACATCACTGTTGTTGCACCGGTCTTTGCCGAGGATGGCGATACTCCGGTCTTTTTCGTAGCCAACCGCGCCCACCACGCAGATGTGGGTGGCATGGCGTCCGGCTCCATGCCCCTATCCTCATCACTTTTCCAGGAAGGATTGATCATCCCGCCCGTCAAAATCATCCGGCGCGGCCAGATGGACAGCGAATTGATGCGACTCGTCCTCAACAACGTCCGCACCCCGGCCGAGCGTGAAGGAGACTTCTCCGCCCAATTCATGTCCAACGTCACCGGCGTCAGGCGCATGCGCGAATGCATCGAAAAATACGGACTGGATACCTGTAACGACTATGCCTGCGCCCTCATGGACTACTCGGAACGCATCACCCGTCAGGCCATCGCAGACATCCCTGACGGCAAATATGAATTTGAAGATTTTCTCGACGGCGACGGCCTCGGGGCAGCCGATATCCGCATCCATCTCACCCTAACAGTCTACGACCAAGTCGCCAGACTTGATTTCACAGGATGTGATGATCAGGTCCAAGGTAGCGTCAACGCTGTCCGGGCAATCACCCTTTCCGCCGTGCTCTATGTGTTCCGCGCTCTGGCCGCCCGCGACATACCGGCCAATGCAGGCTGCATGCGGCCAGTGGATGTAGTGACGCGCAAGGGCAGCATCGTGGACGCAAACTTTCCGGCAGCCGTGGCAGGCGGCAATGTGGAGACTTCACAACGTATCGTGGACGTCATCCTTGGCGCACTGGCCAAGGCCATGCCCGACCGCATTCCGGCAGCCAGCCAGGGCACCATGAACAATGTCACCATCGGTGATGCCCACAGCGTGGAAAGCGCACCATTTGCCTATTACGAGACACTGGCGGGCGGCATGGGTGCCAGCCCGAAGCAGGCCGGAGAATCAGCCGTACATTCCCACATGACCAACACCCTGAATACTCCCGTGGAGGCCCTGGAATACGCCTACCCATTCCGAGTAAGAGAATACAGTGTCCGACGCGGCACAGGCGGTGCTGGCGTGCATAAGGGAGGCGATGGAATGGTCAGGGAGATCGAACTTCTATCCGGTTGCGAAACTACCGTCCTGTCCGAGCGGCGTACCCGCGGTGCATTCGGTGTGGCTGGCGGTCAATCAGGCGAACCGGGCCGCAATATTCTCATTAAAGACGGTCAAACCGAAGACCTGCCCGGCAAGTTCCACCGCGCCCTGAAAAAAGGCGACCGCATCCGCATCGAAACGCCTGGCGGCGGCGGATTCGGCAAATCTGAATCCTAAGACAAATCTTCCAGAAACCCGGCCTTGAACAATTGATCGACCAAGGCTGCAAAAGCGAGAAAAGACATCCCCGTTTTCTCAGCATGATCGCAGATATCCTTGTAGGTCCCACCAACCTTGATCATTTCAAGCACCGATTGTTTTGATTTATTGCCAATACCGAGATCATACCGCTTGAACCGGGAAACAATGGATGAGGATTCTTCCGCAAACTCCAAGGACAACCCCTTGCGAAACCGAAGCAAGTCTTCCACGCCCAATGACACAGGCATGTATAACCTGATCATATCCAGCAGAATTTGCTTATACTCTTCAAGACCATCGAACGAATTCTCGGCATGAACCCGGTAGCCTTTCGGATATCGAGAAGAAGCACGACACGGGCTGACCAGCCTGACCGTCCTTTCCGGGAGATTTACGAGAAATCCACAAACACAGGCTATGGTTACCTGATCCGCCTCGTTTTCCGGGATATCAAAATTACGCCCGGCCCTGACAAAATGACTGTCTCCATCCTTTTCGTACTGAAGAAGCAGTTTGACGTGCACCAGATCATCGGGAGTAAAAGTCTGGTGTACCCGATGCAAATCATCCTCACTCAAAAGGGAAAAGCGGTCACTATTAGTCGGAGTATTTTTGCGTAGCTCTATCAACCGATGGGTCCAAACAAGACTGCGCAGAGGAGCAGCAGTCGTGGTTTGCGGCAAGACACCGTACTCGGCTATATAATCCTCGATAAATTTGAAATAATCAGGACTGTCAGCCGGCTCAGTCGCATGATACAGACAGCCTTTCTCTGCAGAATCCCCAAATAACTCGTGGTTGACCCGAAGCATTCCCTGCCAAAGAAAAGCCAGTTCGTCATGTCGGCCGACCTTTGTCAGGCGGAGAGCATCGAAGGCGCAAAAAGGACATTGTACTGAACAGCCACTGTTGAGCTCGAAGGCGAAAAGCGGCGAATAATGCTCTTTTACATTAAAGCCGACTTCCCCGCTCAGACGACTCAATTGTCGCTGCCGCCACATCGTCAGAGCAGGATTATCAGATTCGAAATCAACAAATACAGCTCGCGCCTTATCGTTAGCGTCCCTGAAATCAAGCCACTCTGAAACAAGAGGATATCCTGTGCTGGCTTCCTGTTCCGGAGATGGCGTCACACCCTGCTCAAAAAATGGAGAGAACTCTCTGAGATGATGGGGGAATCCACGCTTATCCAATTCGGCTTGAGCCTTGCCCCACTCCTCCTTATCAATCAGGGCACGGAATTCCTGCCCACCAATAAGGAGTTCAAAAAAACGTTTGGTCCAGGAGAACCGCATTCTGGACTCTTGGGAAGACCAATGAAAGGGAGTTACGAGATGATCACGCTGCATACGAACTATCACTCGCTAATAATCTAAAAAACCGCCAACCTGTTCACCTGAGGCGTAGTAATTACTCCTTCCGCCAGCAACGCCGCGCAACTCTTCTTCACTCAACTCTTCGTCGATTGAAAAGTCAGAAACGGATAGGGAAAAACCGCGCTGAGACGCAAAAGTCGCGATTGATTTGAAGTCGGTCCCCATATTCTTGACTTCATTTCGTGCAACCTCATCACCACTCAACATCTCCGAAAACCGGATCATTTCAACTTTGCTCATAAAACTCTCCATTCGCCACGGTTTCTTAATTATAATGAGAATCAAAGTACCCAAGCATAGTGAATCTGTCCAATAGATGCTTCACAAGTGAGAATAGTTTCAGATCATATAATATGAATAGACGCTCATTAGAGTCGTGCATAAAGCAAGCAGGCCCCTTGCGGGGCCTGAACACTTCCTCCTGAAAAAGAATCCGTTCATATGACTGATGCGTCATCAATTCCGGGAGAACATGTGGGGGGCTAATTAAGGTGTGAGCCTCTGAGCAGTATTTTCGATCTGGCGACCGAGAGGCGTCTGCATGGAAATTTCGCGTTCTACTTTGGTAATGCCTTTGAGGACCGTAGAGTGCCTGCGGCCAAGTCTTTCGCCAATGGCCTTGAGTGACAACTCTGTATGCTTGCGGGCCAGATAAAAGGCAGTATTGCGAGCCAGGACGACCTGATGTTTGCGGCTCTTGGACTTGAGCTCGTCTTCGGACAGGCTGTAGCTCTTGCAGATAAATTCGACGATATGCCCGAAATCGGGGGACGAGTTCTGGACAGCGTAGTTGTCGAGCACTTCCCAGGCCAGGTTCATGGTCACGGCCCGGTTTAGCAGGCGCGCCTTGAGTACCAGGTTGTTCAGGCAGCTCTCGAGCTGACGGATATCGGTGGTGATGCGCTCGGCCAACAATTCGGAAACCTCGACCGGGACGTCCACCTGAAGCTTGCGGGCCTTTTCCTGTACGATGCGGCGACGGGTTTCCATGTCGGGCCTGTTGATATGGGCCAGGAAACCGGAACAAAATCTGGAAACCAGACGATCGTCAACACCGGAAAATTCCTTGGGCATGAAGGAGCTGGTCAGGACCACCTTGCAATCGCGTTCACGCAAAGCTCCCAGAGTACAAAGCAACTCTTCCTGCATTTTCTCCTTGCCCTGGAAGAAATGAACGTCTTCAAGCAGGAGTACATCAATCCCTTCCCGGAACTGCGCCTTGAACTGATCCACCTGACGCCCCTTGATGGCGAGCACCATGCGGGTAGCGAAGTCCTCGGACGAGAGGCAAGCTACTCTCAGGTTCTTGCGGTGAGCGGAACTGCAAAGATGCTTTCCCACGGAATGAAGGAGATGGGTCTTGCCCAGGCCGGGGCCGGAACTCAGGAAAAGATGGTCCGAATTGAATGCGCTGCTGCTGATGGACTTGCTGGCGGCACATGCCAATTCATTGGACGAGCCGACAATGAAGTCGTCAAACGAAAAACGCCAGTTCTGAACGGCAATAGGCTTTGGAGCCTGAGCAATGGGAAGTCCGAGATGACTGGTTCGGGGTTCGGGGTTCAGCGGTTTTGTCCTGACCTGTTTGGGGACAGGCTTGGCGCTTTTCTCTGCGCGGGCATTGATCGTGATCCTGGGATCACCACCCATTACTTCTGACGCAGCTTCCCGGATAACCTGGAGCAAACGGTCGCGCACCCAGCTAGCGACAAACTCGTTGGGCGCGGAGAGCGTGAGCCGGTTCCCGTCGACTTTACCGTGCAGGGGTTTAATCCATACGGTAAATAAACCGGGGTTAAGGCTCTTCTCAAGAGAGTTAAGAATTTGCTTCCAGGCAGTTTTCATCATGAGGAGTGAGATAGTTGATTGCGGTATGGGAGACAATTCTTAAATTCCAAATGTGACCTAAAAGACCAGCTCAGGTTATCTACACCCCCAGCCCCACTCAAGTACTTAAAATAACTAATAATATAACGAAACTCATACACCACTACGTTTCCCGCCTTACCCCGTTAAAAACACCCGCCCATCAAGGGTTCCGAGGCTCTTGATTTTTTCTAGAGATAGTAGTTATCCACAATTGGTGAAAATCTTTTCCACAGCATCAAACCGCGACATCTACAAATTACTCAAAATTACACTTATTTTCTTTTTGGTTGACATTTTTTTATCACGGTCAAATTCGGACTTTTATAATCCGAAATCACAACTTGTCGCGACAACTACCTGATATATCAGCATAACTCCTATCAACAACCATTCTCAATATCATTTCCGTTTAATTGCACTCAGTACTTGACCTGCATAAAGCCCCGTCTCCCAAGGGCTGGCGAGAAACACCCTTTTTTGAACACCGCAAACACCCTGAAAACACAAGAGAAAATTCCCTTGACATCAGAACATCAAGAAGCACGGGGCATGCGGAGGGTAGGAAGATTTCCCGGCCTTGGGAAAAATAATTATGCGATTTTATCTCTGGTAGGGTACTTGCCGCAGGCGAATTTCGGCGATTCCGGGCAATATCCGAGCTGTTCGCACCGAGCACCGGCATTGCCGAAGATCGCGGGAAGCTTTTCCTTGCAGATGGCGAGCATCTGATCTGCCATGGCACGGACTTCCCACTGGGCACGGTTACAGCAGCGCAAATGGAAGAAATTATTCAGACTACGACAGTTCATGGTCATGACTATCTTGGTCTCGGCAGCCTGGGGAAGGACGAACCGAGCATCTTCGTTGGCTTTGGACTTACGACCATGCGAGACAAGAATCTCGCGAAGATCACCATACGCACTCTGCACCTCTCCCATGAATTGCTCGAACCGCTCCCGCGCTTCCGGAATCTTGGCGATGGCTGGTGGAAGGATGTATTCCATGTCGTTTTCAGCCACGTACCGCTGACTCTGTTGGGAATAAGAGGCAATCCGGTGGCGTACGATCTGGTGGGAACAGGCGCGAGAAATACCTTCGATGGCAAATGTCAGAGACACATGCTCTACTGGACTGTCGTGGCCAGACTCCATGGTCTTGCTAACGAAATCAGCCTGAACATCGCGATCAACCTCACCGGACAGGAGCTTGGGCCACATGTCAGCCACAAAACCGGCATGATAACACTGGCGAAAAGCGGCATAGATAAGAGACAGGGCATCGGGGGTCATGGTCATGAATTCTACCCTGAGTTTCTTTTCCGGCATCTGCAAAGCTCCATTATAATAGGTAATGATTGAATTGGGTCCCACTGTTTACCTCAAAGCGAGAGACATGTCATCAGGCAGCTTTGTGCAACTTGACGTCAGCGGGGGAAAAGGCCTAACCATTCAGTATGGATACTACAAATCTCGTGACCATACTCCAGGCTTCTATAGCTCCATTCGTGCTCATCTCTGGCATCGGACTCCTGTTATTGTCCATGACCAACCGGATAGCCCGACCCACGGACATCATTCGCCGCCTGCTCATGGAAGTACAGTCAGCACCGGAGAAAGACAAAGGATCGCTCATCCGCCAGATCGACCATTTGCGAAAGCGGTGCTCAATCCTGCGCACGTCCATCTTCCTGTCCATTCTGGCCATCGTCTGCGTCAGCGGCGTGACCCTGCTACTCTTTGCCAGCCTGGTCTTCGAGGTCAGGCTGCACTTCCTGGTGCAAATCCTCTTCGGCGGATCCTTGATTAGCCTCATAGCCTCCCTGCTCTTTCTCATGCAGGACATCCGAATCACGCTCCACGCGCTGGACCTGGAAATCAAACGGCACAGTGATTAACTAAAACGCTACCTTTTCAAGGGTATCGTCGAGCAGCTCTTCTGGCGACCGACCTGCCTGCAATATAAAGTGAAGCACGGAATAGAACTGAGGTTCCATGACGGCCAAACGGGCAGACATATCGCGCCAAAGTTGCTCTGCATCTACATCGCTGAGGCCCTCGGCAACCCTGGAAGAAAGAGTCTGAGAATCAGTCATGAGGTAAAACACCTTTCCTGCCCCGTGGACAACAGGTTGCACGGTCACGTCCTCGACCAATTCATCGCCAAGAACTATGATCCGCCCGCTTCCACCAAGAAGCTTAACCGCTTCTTCGGGATTGGCAGGAGTGAGCACATTCAACCCGGTGCGTTCTGACAGCAAAGCGGCCAGTGTCGACTTTCCCGAACCTGCCAACCCAACCAGGACAACGTTGCCGGTATCCTGCCAAGCATCGGCATAATCACCGCGTTTTTCTCCCCTACCGAAACTGCGCTTGGCATCGAGTTCTTCCACATCATATTGCTTATCGATGAAATGTTTCGTCATTATACTTCCTAAACGGACAGAGTTTTCTTTTCGGGGCGGACGTTATCAAGTAAGGTGACGGGAACGCAAACAGTAAAATGGACTACGCATGCCCAAGGAATTGATCCACTTCAAAATCGCCGAGCGAACGGCAGACCTACTCCGGGAAACCAGATTCGCCTCATGCCTGGACGCCCATCCTCATGGCCTTCTGCTTGGATCGGTATTTCACGATGCTCTCTTCTATGGAGTGACGCCCTCAGCCATCCCCTTGGAAAAATTAACCCATAAACTTCACGGGGCAGACGGCCAGGATACATTCACTCTGATTCGACTTCAGGCAGAACATGCTGCATCTGCAAAAGACAAAACGCTGCCATCAGCAATGCTTGTGGGCATGATTTCACACGTCTTTGCTGATGCGATCATGCACCCCCTGGTCTGGCATTTCACCGGCGATTATTATGCAGCGGACAAGGGCGGAAGAAGCCGCGCCCGGCAACGCCATCGCGCCATGGAGTCGCTCATGGACATGGTTGCCTGCCCCGAAATGCTTGGCAGCTCAAGATATTCATTACGCCTGTTACTTCGGCACCTCACAAAAGAGCTTGCAACAGGAACACCTCTGAACAATTTAGCCAAACTGGCTGACATTTCACCGCAAAAAGCGAAAAAAGGCCTGCGCTCCGCATGGCGTATTTTCGCAGGATTCCAATCGCTCTACCCCATAAAGCCTCTGGCACGCAGCCTCTTTGCCATGCTGCCCTGGCTCCCGAAACCGGCTGC
>Ga0209475_10004689_pt1 | contig 11630 bp, 8 predicted proteins | sample tdDd471_FD_187128 | JGI IMG/M metagenome (GOLD analysis project Ga0209475, IMG submission 187128) | Marine sediment microbial communities from the Atlantic coast under amendment with organic carbon and nitrate - tdDd47.1 (SPAdes)... | ecosystem: Environmental > Aquatic > Marine > Coastal >...
AGCCAGCGTTTTGATATCTGCATCAGATAAAAACTCAGCATGATACGCCAGGGCGGAAGGAAAAGCAGCCGCAAAGTAATCGGGATGTTGCAATAGCAACTTTTGAGTCATATAGCCTCCATTCGAACATCCACCTACATAAACTCGCTTCTCATCGATAGCTGGATTATTCTTTACATAGTCCTTAATCAGTGCCATTAAAGAGACATTGTAGATATCGTTGACATTACCTCGGGTATAATTCCCGCTGGCACTCTGCATCCAAAAGGTAGGGCTTTGAGGGACCAGAACATGCGCCCCGCCAAATATAGCCTGAATTTCCGGGGAAGCATAGTTGGCCGCTCGATTAGCCAAAAGCACAATGCTCGGATCGGTGCCTCCCTCTCCTCCACCGTGCAACCAAATAATAAGCGGTACTTTCCCCTTTGCCTTTTCTGGCTTGAAGGAGGCGTAAGTTAAGGTGATATCATCATTAAAGGCAAATTTGCCGCTTAAATCGTAGTCATCAATGAGGGGGATAATTCGATCAGCTTCTTGATTCCAGCTCGCCTCACTTCCCTTATGGTTAATCGTCAGTTTATAATCGACCCATTGGTTACCATTGCAACCTCCACTGAAGAAATACTGTATTGGTGCTTCTAGTCCAATGTAAGGCCCTACCTCCAAATTTAGGGTGACGTACTTCCCTTCAGCCACTCGCTTACCCTTAGCATCCGAAACATAGGCGTAGACGATATCCCGCTTTCCTGAGGTATTAGGTCCACCAGCGGGTATACAAGTAGAGCTTCGCTGAACCGACACCTCAAAATCGGAAGCTTTGACTTCGCTTACAGGCTCTGCATGTGCAAAATCGCCTTGCTAGCCGCAGCGCCCCAATCAAAGCCTTCTACTACAAGTGTATATTGGGCTCCAGATTCCTTTTGGGCATAGCCAATATTAAGTAGCAAAACCCCTAACAGGGCTAGGAACGAAAATCTTATTACACTGACTTTTTTCATAATTTATAGAAGAATTTATAGTGCGGCTCATTGAAAGGGCAAGCCCCCCTCGCAGGCTCAATCTACAAATTTCTTCTGATTATTGATTAGACTTCATTCTAAATAATTTAGAATGGAGTCCATTAGCGTTCGGCCAATTTATCGAATTATTCCTTGCGTACTTTCACCTCCTTGAACATGAAGGGATTATCACTGACTCTTAAAGGCTTGCCACTGGCCGTTGTCACCTTCTTAAGAATAACTTCCTTGGTTTTGACATTGGGAAACTTTTCCTGGTAGGACTCATCCTTCATTTTTGAATTAAAATCTCTGAAAATAGCTGCTCCTTGATACCCCTCCGGATGATTAGAATCATCAATGTGAAGATTTTCAATCGTGATCCGTTCTGGCATATAGCAGGTGTAGCCAAAATCATGTTGGCCAGAATAAGAGCCGCTGATCAGGGAGGCACTTGTTGACCTACCGCCCGCAGGTACAAAAATGCAGTTGCGGATAATAACTTCTCCCCGCCAAGTGCTGCCATAGTCGGAGCGCAGGTTGATCAGGCTTCTTCCGCGAATAGTGGTATTCTCTACGGTCAAAAGTCCGCTGCCAATCGCATTGATTCCCATATGTCCTAGCGTCGAATTTCGGATGGTGGCATTGGCCACTCCTTTGTGTGCATCGAAGCGAGAAAAGGTACAATTGTCATACAACAGATTCTTGCAATAGTTAGACCCCAGGATTCCCCAGTAGGTGCGGTCATTGATATCATTGGTCTGGCTGCAGTTGACAAAAGAGACATTTAGCGCACGATTAACGGAAAGATCATAGGAGCCCATCGAGACTGGCTTGCCGGCTGCGCCAATGGTTCGATATGTTTTATGTCCGGTCAAGATGGTATTCTTTACCAGGACGTAAGAGCAATCACGGGCACTGATGAAGCCCCTATAGGGTGCACCATGCTCTCCTTCACCGGTGATGCGGTGTTCCAGTCCGTCGACCGTAACATTAGAGCGTCTAATCTCGAGGTTTCGGCTATGATAATTGTATTTCGATTCCGCTTGATTAGCGATGGTTGTAAAGCGTCCTCCGGTGATGTTCAGGGTCTTCTCGTCGATAGGTAGCGCGGTAATTTCCGTGATCTGGTCGAAGTCCCAGATGATCGGAGCGTCCATATCCACATTGCCGTCTTTATCAACGACAAAGATATCCGTTTTAGCAGAGCCATTGTTTTGGTTCAGACCGAATCGGATATAGTGTTTCACCTCAGAATCCGTAACCGTGATCAAGCAAGGCCCTGGCAAGCGTGCTTCAATTTTCTGCTGCCCCCGCTTTAAAGAAGATATGTCCTCCAATTTGAAGGATTCCAAACTAGAACTGACCATAAAGACAGATGCACTACGATTTTCCACTTCGGTGTCGTCAATAATAAAGGCTGCGGTCCCAAAGTCTGTATCCGTCTGGATGATCGCTGTACGTGCTTTTCCTCCAATATAATAGGTCGCTCCCTGATCCGCTTTCACCGCAAGGCCATGCTGATTGGCAAAAGCATGGGTGGCGGCGATTGCATCTATGTCATCCGTTTTGCCATTGCCCTTAGCACCGAAATCGCTATAGCGGACGGATCCCACGGCTTTAAATTTACGAATCTTTCTGGGGGATACATTTACCTCTAATTCCCCCTTTTCATTGCTACGTACCTGGGTTTTCTTCTTTTGGGAGGTTATTACTACTTTTTCGGTCGAGGCTCCGGTCTGTCCTTGTGCCACAAATGCACTGGCCAGTAGGAGGAATAATAAAAGTCGGTTTTTCATGATGAGCGTATTTTGCTGGAAATCAATTTTAGAATGTGGTAATTAGTCTCTGTGTCTGATCTTGTTTCTACATTCAGCATGAGCTGATTTGAGGAAATTGGGTTTCAATTATCGAAAAATGAGTTGCCCGAATTTGGAGGGTTGATGAAAACTTCCTTGTGTGGGCCGCCATGAGAGGTATTTGAGCGGACTGGCATCGCGATTGATCCGATAAAAGTTGATTTTCCACTTGGCTAGTGGCAATTGGTCTGGGCTAAAATCTTCGGCGATTTCCGCAAAAGGGATCGCCATCTCTACCGTCCAGTTTTGATCCTTGTCTTTTCGGTTATTCACCGTTCCCTTTACCTTCACTGCCGTTTTAATCGCCTTCAAGTTGTACTTCAAGGTTTCCGGTACATCAATCTTGACGGGATCAACAATGTAACTATCGTAGAGAATATTCTTGGGAGACACCTCTAGTTCGACATAATTTTGGGCTTCATTATCCGTATCAATAAATACCTCTACGGCCTCTTCTTCCCAAAGGTGTTCATCCCTTTTGCTAAAACTACTGTGGATATCCTGGTCATTACAACTAAAGGCTACATACAAGTAGGTGTCATCGTAGGCCACTTGCGCATAAGTTTCATAGGCAGGGTCACTGGTCAGCTCCCGCGTCAAGCTATTCTTCAAGTAAATCCTTGGGGCTTGCGCATAAATTGACTCCTCCAGCAGGCCATCTATTTTCAAGGGTGCCTCCGTTTTCACCGCCTTTACCGAAGCTGGGCTGCCGAGCATTGGGAATAATTTCCGAATCTCCTCGTGGGAAGGCTGTCGGCCATATTCACAAATCTCAAAACCTTCCGCATACTGAACGTCTGCTGCCACTTCAGGGCCATACCATTTTTCGACGATGCTTTTCCATGCCGGCTTCAACTTCCAATTTCGCACGCCGGCCAGCCATTGTTTCCGAGCCGCCTTACCCTCGGGCACCTGATCCAGGGAATTAGAGGTCCAGGGCAGCCATTCATAAAATTGAGAGACATGGGCATCCATTCCGTCAATCTTGCGCTCAAAGACCGGATCGATATTGACGACAATATCTGGCTCAAAAGGATTCGGTTTCTGAAAGTGATCTTGCGAATATATAAAGACGGGATTCTTTTTTAACGGCGGCGTGTCAGAAGCCACATTGGGCACAATTACCATATAAGCCGCATCTTGCACCACTAATCCCGTATTGCGATGATCCGGATGATAATCATTAGGCCGCGGTAGAATCACAATATCTGCCTTCCAGCGCCGAATCCGCCGAATCACCTGCAGCCGCACCTCCAAAGAGGGAATCAGTTCTCCATCATGATTATCCAAGGTTTCATATTCCATAATCCCTAATCGGCGGGCTGATTCCTGGGCTTCGGCTCGCCTGCGCTTGGCTAGCGCACCGCCCCCCTGGCTTTGATGCCCCGCATCCCCATTCGTTAGCGACAAGAACTTGACGTTATGGCCTAGGCTGGCCCATAGCGCTGCCGTCCCCCCGGCATCGAGGTCGGCATCGTCGGGGTGCGCACCGATTACTATGATTTGTAGGGGCTTTTCTTGGGCTCCTAGCGAGCAAAAAAGTAAAGTATACAGACAGGAGGTCAGGATTAACCTGATCCGATAGGAAAGATTCATTGTTGTTGGTTTTTGTTTTCTTGTCTTGAGGTAGGAAGTTACGGTTTTTGGGGAGATGGGCCGCATATTTCAGCTACATTTATGAGAAGCAGTCCTACATTTTTTAGATAATGGCAATTTGAAGGTTTGCAGGAGAGAAGATGGGTTTCACCCTAAAAGTAGGACTATTCAACAAAGGATGAAGGAATCTATAGTGTCCTAAATTTCCAAATAAAGTTCTGATTCCCGTTTTAATTGAGCAAATAGAATGATATATTTATCAAATAAAAAGAAAACTTCTCAAACAGATACAATATCAAAAATTTATAATGTAATGACCGAAGAACTCTCAAGTCTAGATTGGGAAGATATTTTAGATACACTTCAACAACAAAAATGCATTCTGTTTCTTGGCAGTGGTGCATACAAATCACCCGGTACTCCTAATATCGAAGCAGCCTTATCAGATTGGTTAGATGCGAAAAACCCAGATAACCCCTTGATTCATTTTTATAGTTCTGATGGTTTTTTCCTCTTCAGGAAAAACAGATTTAAGCGTAGAGTAATCAGCAAGATAAAGGAATTCTATAACCAACCCTTTCCAGAAATAGAAGAAGAGTTCAAAAAATTGGCACAGATACCATTTAATATGATATTATCTATAACTCCTGATAATATCCTTACCCGAACTTTTGACCTTGCTGGCTTTGATTATCACTCAGATTTCTACTTTCGGCATAGAAAAGCACCTGACTTCTTTGAAAAACCAACCAAAGAGAAACCACTCATTTATAACTTGTTAGGGAATATCGAAGAACCGGAAAGTATTATTCTGACCCACGGGGACTTCTTTGATTACCTGAATTCTGTTTTCATAGGTAGCAGCATGAACGCAGACTTGCGATTTGAGCTTGAAAATGCTGAGCGATATATATTTCTTGGTTTACCTTATGAAAAGTGGTACTTTCAATTATTACTTCGGATTCTCTCGATGCATTCAGATAAACTAAAAGAAATTGAGAGATTAGCGCTGACAGAATTTGCTCATCCTCATTTACGCGAATTATACACGGAGGAGTTTAAGATCGAGTTTATACCATCGAACCTCTCTCTATTTATCGAACAGCTTCATGCAAAGTGTGAAGAAGCTAATATATTGAAGGAGAAAACATCCAATACTCCGACAAATGAAGCGTCACACCATATCTCAATTAGTAGCATTAGGGAACTGATCGGCAAAAATCAAACGGAAGAAGCCATTAATAATCTAAAAATCATATTCAGTTCTGGGGGAACAAAAAATCAACAAAACTTAAACAATCTAACGATCTTACACAATCGCTTCAACATCTTAAAGCAACGCTATAAGATTGGGACCATTTACCACCAGGACTTTATGGTCGAGAATAACCAGGTAGTGGAACAGCTAATTGGCCTTATTTCAAAAGTAGAATTAGCATGAAAGACGAAAAAAACACAGTGCAGTATCGATATCCGGGTGTTATTCCATTTTCCACCGCACAAAATCATCTATTTTTTGGCCGTGAGCAAGATACAAATGACCTTTGTAAACGCATCTATAGAGAACAATTAGTGGTAGTGTACGGCAAAAGCGGATTGGGAAAAAGTTCTTTAATAAATGCTGGGATCATTCCTAAGATGATTAATGATGGGGAATATACCCCAACATTGATTCGCTTCGGTACTTGGACAGCGACCACAGAAAGAACACCCCTTGACATAGCGAAGGATGAATTAAAACCCAAAATTCAAGCCAACACTTTCCTATCAAACTTGCTACCCGAGGATGACACCCTATGGTTCCATGCCAAAAATAGACAATGGCAGGGTAAAGGAAAGCCCCTACTTATTTTTGATCAATTTGAAGAATTATTCAGTTATCCAGAAGCAGAACAAACGGAATTTAAAAAAGGATTATCCGAATTGCTATATACAGATTTACCACTACGATTTAGAAGGAAATTAGAAATAATTGAACAGGAAAAAGGCTTTGCTAGTGACCAAGATGAAGACCTGCTTGAACTTCCACTTAATGCAAGAGTTTTATTTGCCATAAGATCTGATCGACTTCATCTACTAGATCGCGTAAAAGATTTTTTACCAGGTATCTTCCAGCATGCTTATGAATTAAAAGCTTTAACGATTGAAGGTGCCAAAACCGCCATTACTAGCCCTGCTAGAATATCAGGAAATTTCATTACTCCAACCTTTGAATTTACAGATGCCGTAGTAAAAAAACTATTGGACTTTCTAGTAGATAAAGAGGATAATCGCGTAGAAGGAATTCTCATTCAAATGCTCTGTGATCATTACGAGAAAGAACAGGTGGGAAGGATGGGGATTCGAATTTTGGACTTGCCGCAAGTAGGAGATCCCAGCAATGTCATTAAGAACTATTACGATAAGAAAATAAATTCCTTACCCGAAGCGAATCGACTGGCTGCTCGTCTACTAATAGAAGATGGCTTGGTGACTGAAGGAGAAGGCCTGCGACTAAATTTGCATGAGGCATTCATCTTTAAGGAATACAATATTGATAAAGAACTTTTAGAAAGACTGGTTAATAACCGTTTGCTGCGAGCAGAACCTTTTATTCGAGGTGGGTATAATTATGAACTTGCACATGATCGCTTGGTCCCGGCCGTTCTCAGTGCCAAAATGCATAGAAAGGAAATTGAAGCAGAAAAGAAACGTTTAGCGGAAGCAGAACGAATAACAAAGCAAGCAGAGTTAGACAGACTAGAGAAAGAAAATGCAAAAAGCCAATTACGAATTGTACGTTCTTTATTGGTTATTGTTTTCGTCGCCTTCTTACTAGCAGGCTATTTCGGTTTGCAGGCTAACTGGGAAAAAAGAGCTGCCTTAGTAGCTGAAGACAAAGCGAATACGGAAAGAAAAAGGGCAGAACAAATATCAGCCAAATGGCAGTTAAAAGAGTTCAATTCCCATGAAGAAAGGATTCGGCAGGTCAAGAACCAAAACATCGATAATGCTCCGCCTAAAGGTCTATTACGAGAAATGAGGGAATTTGCCAATACCTACCCTGATACTACATTGACATTCAGATTGAATCAACTCATCAAGCAATATAATCTTCAGGAATGAAACAAACATTATCTTTTTTAATATTTATATTCTTCATCAGTATACTCAGCGCCCAAAGCAATTCGGAAAACTATGAGATTTTCGTTAAAAAAGGGGATGAGGCACTAGTAAATAGATCCTATAAGGAAGCCATACAATACTATTTTGCTGCTAGAGGGTATCTTCCTTCCAATAAGGCCACTATTGATGTTAAAGTCAACAATGCCCTAGATCAAATAGAGCAACTTCGCCAGACGGCCGAAAAAAATGAAAGGACTGTTAGAGTAGCACTCCGAAAAGTAGATAAAAGCAAGAGTCAACTAGCGTTGGCGGTGGCGGAAGCGGAAGCAGCTAGAGACGAGGCAGAAAAAGCTAGGCAGGAAGTCGAAGAAACCAATATCAAACTAGCAGAAGAGAAAGAAAAACTGGAAATTGCCCTTGATAAGGTAGAACAGGCAGAGTTCCAAGCTCGAAAAGCTTTAAGGAGTGCTAGGAAGCTAATCAAGGCTTTCCATTTCTATGATGACAAATTTGCATTGGCCTTCAAGGATGATAAATTTTACTTCATAGATAGGAATGGCAATAAAGTATTAAAATTAGGAGAATGGGACCAGGCAGAGCAATTTGATAGTAGGGGCTTTGCCAAAGTTCGAAAAGAAGGCACGGAAAGGCTCCTTGATACACTTGGTGAAGACTTCCTAGTTGCTTATGACATTAGTGATTTAAATCGGAAGGTAAAAGCTTTAGATTTATCCGAAAAAAATCTTACTAAGGTACCTACCAAGGTTTTTAAAAATCCACAATTGCAAGTTTTACTCTTAGATAAGAATCAACTCAAGGACTTACCTGCCGACATTCAATCCTTAAGAAGCTTGCAGTATTTGGACATCAGCAACAATAAATGTACGAATTTACCGACCTTAACTGGAAAACTATTAAAATTGAGGTTCCTTAATTTAAGCAAAAATGACTTAAAAAAGCTACCCCCTGAAATAGGCGGATTAAAACATTTGGAGCATATTGACATAAGTCATAACGACTTGGCTGATTTACCCGACCAAATTAGCAATATGGTCAAACTAAAATCCATTAACCTCAGTTCCAATGCATTCAAATCACTCCCTGTGGGTATTAAGGATTTAACAGAGCTGACTACACTTGAGCTAAACAATAATGTAATAGAGAAGTTACCAACTTGGCTCAAAGAGTTAGAGAACATCAAACAATTAGACCTGTCTAAAAATAGACTTTATAAGCATTCTATTAATGTGGAATCCTTGACCAACTTAAGATCATTATCATTGATGGACAATGACTTAAAGCAACTACCTTTAAAATTCGTTGAACTTAAATATTTAACTACTCTAGATCTAAGATACAATCAATCATTACAAGTAAGACCTCTAGAAGACGAGATGCCATGGTGTAAGTTTGTATTGTCAAATGATGAATTTGAAGATAATTTTTTCGAAATCGGATACATTGCCTTTGAGAGCGGAAATTATAAAGAAGCCCTGGCTTCTTTTTTAAAAGACATCGAAGACCCGAAGTCTCCATTTTCTAATGAATACGCTGGTCTTTGTTACTACTATTTGAAGGATAATAAAAAGGCGGTGGAATACCTTGAAGAGAGTCATACTCTAAGACCTAGTCGCCTTTCAACGGTGACCTACTTAGCTAATATCTATTTTGAGGAGAAAAACTACCTGAAGGCCTATGAATATGTAGTAAAAGCCACAAACCTTGATAATGTAAACAGTAAAAGTTGGAACGAATTAAGTCGGATGGCTTTGTATGCAAACAAGCCCAAGGAGGCCATCAAAGCGGCTCAATCATCCTTAAAGATTGACAAAAGGGATAGAACCATTGAATCCCTTTTAGCCATTGGGTATATTCTTAATAATCAATGGGAAGAAGCGAATCGAATCTATAAAATGTGGCGTGGACAAACCTTTTTTACGGATGGACAGCCCCAAGCCTGTGGGCAGGTTTTTATTAATGATATTATGGCTTTAGAAGGCGCAGAAATTAGCCATCAGGATTTTGATAAGGTGAAGAATATGTTTCGAAAATATGTAGAGCGATAGAATATTTCCGTGCCTGACTCCTAGGGCATGCGTGGGCAGTACTTTTGAGGCTTATCGAAGTAGTTTATTACGGTGCTTCACAAAAAGAAAAACATTCGAATATTAGAATGGGCGATCTTTTTACTTATCTCGTTATTCCTTAGTTTTTTTAGCGACCGGTACAAATGATTAGCTACCACTTGATAAGAAATGGAAAACACATCGGCAATTTCCTGTATACTCAGGTCATGGTAATATTTCAAGTAAATAATTTCTCGTTGGCGGGAGGGTAACTCATTCAATAACTTTAAAACTACCGCTTTATTCCAAGAATTGGACTCTTCCTTAATGATCAGATCTTCCTTACCGATAACAAACAATTCAGCCATCGCTAAATCATTTTTTTCTAGCCGCTCCTGTCTTAATTTTAGCCGATTTCTTTCCTTCAAAAGTCGTCTGCGAAAAGAGGCCAAGAGGTACGAAATTGGAAAATCGACTTTTTCCGCTAAGCTTGTTCTATTTTCGAATAAATAGAGGAAAAAATCCTGGATCACATCTTTAACCAATTCTTCATCTCTAACCAGCTTAAGTCCATAATTATACAAAGAACTATAAAAGGCAAAGAAGAAACGGGAGAAGGCCTCTTCTCCGCCGAATCTGAACGCCGTCCAGATCTCCTGATGTCTTCTATTTTTATTAGCCATTCTTTGTCTTTTCCTCTAAAATTACGCAAAAAAACAGTTGAATACTAGCGCTAAGAGTCTTTCAAACCTAATAATTATTCTGTGGTTTTCTCTTTTTTACTGATTAAAATGTTTTTTTTAAGAGATTTAGGTTAAAAAATTTCAGTAGCACCCTCTTTATAAATATACAAGCTAATTATGAAAGAAAAGGACTACGATACCTTGGAGGATTTATTAGCGGATGACTCCTTCCGGCACTGGGTAATGAACGATTCGAAAGCCGACCACTCCTTCTGGGATAAGTGGTTGGCCGAAGCTCCAGAGCGAAAGGCCCTGTTTGAACAGGCGATCGGCATTTTGCAACAACTGCCCTTTACATTTAAGGAACAGCAGCCCGACCAGAAAATGATACAAGCGGAATGGATGAAACTGAGCAAGCGCGCAAAGGGTAATACCCAAACGCGCCCCACTCCGTCAACAGCATCGGGGAAACGCCGGTTCTTATCGAGAAATTGGGCCATTCGAGCAGTAGCCTCCGTTGTCCTATTGGCAACTTTAGGTTTTTTACTGCAAAACTATGTGCTTAATCCCCAGATTACTTTTCGAACCCCCTTTGGTAAACAATTGAGCCTCGTATTGCCGGATAGCACAGCCATTACCCTAAACGCCAATTCAGTCCTGACCTATCGTAAAGGAAACGAGCGCAAGGTTTGGCTGGAAGGTGAGGCATTTTTCCAAGTACGGAAGAAACCACAAAATAATGCCAACTTCCTCGTATTGACTAATGACCTGACCATCGAAGTTTTGGGAACGACCTTTAATGTCAATGGAAAGGAAAATAAAACAGAGGTCGTTCTCGAAGAAGGTCGCATTAAATTGAACCTCAAGCGGGATTTTGAGCAAGAGGTGTACATGGACCCCGGCGAGTTTGTAGCTTATTCTGTGCAAAAAACCGAAACAATAGAAAAACGACAAATTATACCCGAACAGCTCACTTCCTGGAAGGATGGAACACTAGAATTTGAGGATGTAAAGCTGAGTGAGGTGATGAGGAGAATAGAAGAGATTTATGGTTGGCGCCCTATCTACCAGCAAGAAGAATTGGTAAATAGAAGAATTTCGATGGGCTTACCATCCAATGATTTAGTAACTGCCTTAACAATGCTTAGCCGGGTTATCGGCATAGAGATTGAACAAGTGGAGGAAAAAAGGACATTGCTGCTGCATTAAAGCGCCCCAACACAAAAACTAAATAGGATCCGGCAAGGTACCAGGCATCGATATGCCAAACCTTTACTGTAGATATTGTACCCATCTGCACTGGGAGGGCTATGTCTGGTTCTACAT
>Ga0209475_10004695_pt1 | contig 11625 bp, 9 predicted proteins | sample tdDd471_FD_187128 | JGI IMG/M metagenome (GOLD analysis project Ga0209475, IMG submission 187128) | Marine sediment microbial communities from the Atlantic coast under amendment with organic carbon and nitrate - tdDd47.1 (SPAdes)... | ecosystem: Environmental > Aquatic > Marine > Coastal >...
CCGGCGCGGTCATCGGCCGGCCTCGGCGATCGTCGTGCCGTGCCGCTCCAGATAATCCTCCACATGATAGGCGATGGCGGAGCGCGGATTGCGGCCGTCGCGGGCGATCTCGATCCAATCCCGGACCGCATGCGCGCAAAGCGTCGACATGAAATAGCCGAGATACCGGCGCTCGAACCGGTGCCAGGCGGTCCGGCCCAGCGGCGCGTGCATCAGTTTCAGCAAGGCGCGGACCGGCGGCAGCCACCAGGGGCGCAGGCGTGTCGGATTGACCGGAATGTCGCGCCACACGCCTTGCCAATTCATCCGCAGCAGCGTGTCGCGATACAGTTTCTGTCCCACTTTCGCGGCAAGCGGCTGGGTCTCGTAGAAGTCGATCAGGTCGCCGTGCCACAGCGGCAGGTCCCAATCCAGCCCCAATTGTTCGTAGGACCGCTGGCCGTTCACGACATATTTGCTCTGGCGGTCGATATATTCCGATGCCTCGAACAGGCCGTATAGCCTGGCGGCGTCGTCCTGGAAGCCGCCATCGGTGAGGCTGTCGAATTCCACCGCCAGCAAACGGCCGATCACGCCCCGGTTTTCCGGCGTCTGCATGTGTCCCCACAGCGCGAAGTGCTTTTTCAGCAGGGCCGCGACGACGGCGCCGGTATCCGGTGTGTCTTTGGTTTCCGTCCGGGCCAGGGATGCCGGGATATGGTTGCCTGTCAGGAAATCGCCCGATTGCCCATTGACCATGACGGCATCGGACGGAAGCGTACCATTCTTGAGCAGGCCGGAAACCGCGACGAAATCCTGCGGGAAGTGGACGGCGGTCAGGCTGTCCGAATAGTCGATGAAGGCCTGATAATCCGTACTGGCGAACGCCTTGCGCATGGTGTCCATTTCATAGGGATGGAACACCCAGCGATATCCCAATTCCTGGGCGATCTGTTGCGCCGCCTGGGCTTCCCGGTTGCCCTCCTGGCCGTAGGAGAAGCACAGCACATTGTCGTAGCCGAGTTCCTTCAGGCCGCTCGCCACATATCGGGAATCGAGCCCGGCGCTCAACGGAACGGCGATGCAGCGGCCGTCCGCTTTCCGCACCGTGTCGCGCAGGGCGCGGAGCAGGATCTCGGCGAGTTCCTCGCCGCTTTCCGCCTCGCTCCGTTGCCGGGCAGGCGAGTCCATCCAGGGCCGGTACCGCCAATAGGCATGGACCTCCGGCGCGTCGTCGCCGGCGATGTACAGGCATTCGCCGGGCAGCAGCGCGTGGACGCCCTGATACAAAGTGTGCGGGCCGACCGTGTAGCCCGACATGGCGACGGCGAGGGCCTGATCCTTGTCCGGCGCTGGTTTCGCAACACCCGCTGCGGCGAGGCCGTCGAACAGGTCGGTTCCGCATTGGGCGATGACCGCCGGGCCGCCGTCTTCCGCCGTCCAGATCAGGGGGATGCTTCTGATCTTGTCCACGGCGCAGAAGGTTGCCCCGTCCGTCTCGGCGACAATGGCGAACTGGCGCGGAACCCGGCGCAGGATATCCGACGCCGATTGCAGCGGTTCGGCCGAGGCCAGGGCCGTCACCAGGGATTGCGCCAAATTCCGATCGGCCGTGCCGGCGCACCGGACGGCCGCGCCGTCGATGTCGTAGCGGCGCCACAGATTGTTGTCGGGCAGGCGAATATCCGGCGCGCTTGTCATGGTTCCAGCATCGCCCAAGCGAGGGGGGTGCCCTTCTCGATGTCGGCGGCGGCGCGCCGGCCCAGAACTTCCGGCAGATGTTTCGGGGCCAAGCCGTATCCGGGGCGGATCGAGCGGCAATTCTCCGGCGTCAAAGCCTCGCCGGCGGCAATGTCCCGGACGATATAAAGCGATCGGCGGAAGATAGCGGTTCCCCGCTCGCTTTCCTTGATCCCATAATCGGCCGCGCCGAGGGCCTGCCAGGCGGTCGTGGTATCCGCGACCAGCCGGCGCAGTTCGTCGGGTTCCAGGGAGAAGGCGGCGTCCGGCCCGCCATCGGCGCGGGCCAGGGTGAAATGCTTTTCGATCATCACCGCGCCCAGCGCCACGGCGGCGACCGGAACGGCGGTTCCCAATGTGTGGTCCGACAGGCCGACGGTGCAGCCGAAGGTTTGTGCCATGTCGGGTATCGTCCGCAGGCAGCTTTCCCCGGCCGGCGTCGGATAGCCGCTGACGCAATGCAGCAGGACGAGGTTTCGATTGCCGGCCGCCCGTACGGTCGCGACCGCTTCGCCGATTTCCTCCTGGTTCGCCATGCCGGTCGACAGGATGATCGGGCGGCCCGTTTCGGCGGCGAGGCGGATCAACGGCAGGTCCACGCATTCGCAGGAAGCGATCTTGATCGCCGGCACGTCGCACTCGTCAAGAAACGCGACGGCGGTCGGGTCGAAAGGGGAGCTGAAGACGGCGATGCCCAGTTCCCGGCCGCGTTCCATCAGCGGACGGGTCCATTCCCATGGCGTGCTGGCCCTTCGGTACAGGTCGTAGAGGCGCTCGCCGTTCCACAACCCGCCTTCGATCACGAAGCCGGGTCCGTCATGGTCGATGGTGATCGTGTCGGCGGTATAGGTCTGCAGCTTCACCGCATCCGCGCCGGCCGCCGCGGCGGCTTCGAGGATACGAACGGCCCGCTCGAAATCGCCGAGATGGTTGGCGGACATTTCCGCGATGATGTAGGGCGCATCGGTTGTGCCGATTGCGCGCCGGCCGATTTTCATCCGCTTTCGCCGTTCACGTGCCTTATTGGGCCGGCCGGTCATGCTTGGTGATCAGGCCGACATCGTGGAATTTGTCCAGGTAGCGGGCCACGGTTTCGTAGGGCAGGCCGAGTTCGAAGGCGATATCCACGACGGATTTGTCGCCTTCCAGGGCCAGCATGATTTCCTCGATCTTCAGGTTGAGGTCCCAGTCTTCCCGCCAGTCCACCCACAGACCGTGCCGCGACAGCATCACCGGGCCCTTGAACTGGCGCCGGGGAAAGTAGTTCCGGTTCATGATGTCGAAGACGTCCATGATGACGGCCAGGGCCTCATCCAGATTCTCTTCCGACACGATGTCCGGGTTGTCCGCGCTGGTATGGTATTCGGGATAGGGCCACCGGGTTAGCGACGGGGTCGGAATTTCATAACCCGGGCCGTCGGTGATGATCTCGTCGCTGGCGACCACATAGCGGAATTTGCCCGTCCGCTCTTCCCCATGTTTCCGATGCGACCGCATTGCAGTCAGGAAGGCCCGGTCGATCATGGTGTCCGCCTCCCGGGAAAGCTGGAGGACGAAGGAATTGTCGTTGCCGACCATTTCGCAGAACCAGGCGTAGTCCAGCTTGTCCACTTTTTCCTGATTGTTCGCGAACCAGGCGATTGTGCCGATGGTCTCCGGCACGATCAGCAGGCGCAGGCCGTAATAGGACGGTTCCGGACGCGCGAGCAGCTGCCGCGCCATCTCGACCCCGACGACCAGTCCCGCAAGCGAGTCGTTCACCTGCATCGGGTGGCAGATATTGGTGAGGAACAGAAGGTCGCGGCCGCTGGTGCCGGGGATATGAAACTCCCCGACCGGCAAAGGCGCGTCCTGAAACTCAACATCGATGACGCCTCTGACGGTCGCGGAATCGTCGAACTTGATCAGGTCGTTGTGCCGCAGGCAGAAGCCCCAACTGCGTTCATAATATTTGAATTCCCAGGGGATGTCGTCGGGCCGGTCTTCGCGGCTCCAGATATGATTCCTGATCTCGCCCAGCGTCCCCTCGATCTTCTGCGGCAGCGAATAGGACAGAAGGTGCAGTGGGTTTTCCGCGAAATCCGCGACACGCTCGCCGTCGATTTCCAGCCAGGCCTCGTTCACCTTGTAACGCTCCGGCACCCACCAGGTCAGTTGGTCGGATTTGGCCGGATAGCTGTGATACTCGTAACCCGGCGCACCGATATAGGCGTCGCACATTTCGATCGCACGCTCGATATCATCCGAATTGACGGTCCGGTGCATCGGGTAGAGGGCTTTCATGAAGCCGAGCATTCGCTGACCGCTTGCGGTCGACTTTTTCGTCTCGAAAGTGTCAGGCAAAGGCATCACCGCCCTTTCATTTTCTTGGTAACTCGGGACTAGGCTGCAAATCGGTTTGCTGAACCGAAGGCAAGGCCCTCAAGCGCTGAAGCGCCGTTTGCCCCACAGTTTTCCGGTCCGAAAATCATGCTGCTTAGAAGTTCTTCACGGAATTCGGCCATGCTGTTCCATGCTGCCGTCAACTCGCCGTAGTCTCGGTTGGCCAGATGGATCAGTTCGGCCGTCCAGTCTTTTTTGTCCGTGTCGATGATGAAGACCGATTTCTCCAGCAGGTTCATGAATCTTTCCTGCAAGGGCAGACATGACTGCTTGAGGTAGATGATCGGTTTTCCGGATCCGAAAGCCCATCCCAGGGTGCTCAGCGGGGTTTCCAGAATGATGATGTCCACGCCGGCGCGCAGATACCGGAAATCCCCGTGTTTGAGGACGCGGACATGTTCCGGCGGTCTGACGAGGTCCAGATACGGGTCGGGATCGCGGTAGCGCCGGGTGGCGTAAAGTTTGGCGACAGGGATGCCGGCGACGTTGGGAAGAACGTCATGGAGCATTTTGTGCTGCAAGGCATGCACTTCGTGGTCTTCGGGAGAATACGGCAGGTTGCGCAAGTTATTCTGAACGGACCGCGCCAAATACATGACGACGCGCTCGCCTGGTTTCGCTTTCAGGCGCTGGCGCACGATCAGATATTGCAGGGACTTCAGGGGAACTTTGCGCGTTATCTTCGGCATGCCGGCCGCAATCAGCGTTCGAGAATTGTAGGTGGGGTCGGACCCGAAGAAATGGACCGCCTCCGGCGATGCCGACAAATAGGCGTCCCCGTTCGCAGCTTCCGAATAGGGGCGGGTCCCCTCATGAAGCCGCGAAAGGCCGGCGGAGACACCATGCTCGACTACCGCGCAGCGGATGCCGCCTTCACGCAGGGCCGAGATCAGCGCGACATGTTCGATCGACCCTGGGCTGTTGGTCGCGACGACCGCATGGCCCTTCATTGGTGTAAGTGACGACACGAAATCGATAGCGCGTTCGCGCGCGGCGGGCGCTCGCCTGAAACTTGCGGCAAGCGGGCCTTCGATCAGTTTCGCGATCATCCCGGCCTTCGTGCCGAGGCCGTGACTGTCCACGGCTTTCTGCATGTGCTCTTCCAGCCGAATGTCGATCCGCATGTCGTTATTCTCGGGAAGGCCTCGCGCCGCGGGCAGGTCGATCATCCGAACCCTGGCGCCCTTCCACAACAGGTGCGGCAGGTATTCGCGGATGGCTTCGTTTTCCTTGAGGATCAGAACGTCGAATCGTGGTTGCCGCAGGGCAAGCGGGCGACCTTTGCCGAGATATTTCAGCCAACGCCAAACCAGTTGCGCGATGTCAAAGTTCAGCAGGGAAAGCAGCCGGTCCAGCGCGATGGGGCGGTCGATGTCGGCCAGCAGTGTGGCCCTGTCGACATCCGGCTCCTCCAGAAGCGTAACTCCTTCGACCCTGCTATGCTCCGCAAGCGCGAAGAGCAGCGTGTCGTACATATCGAGGCTGATATTGTCCGAGACGATCGGCCGTCCGGACCGGGTGCCGACGACGGTCAAGTCGCCGCCGGCTTCCGCGATACAGGCTTCCAACACGACCTGTTTGAAGATCAGCGACGTGATGGAGTTCCTCAGACGGCGGCACATGAACGCCGCAAGTTCCGGAAAGCCGATCGCTTCCGAAACGCTCTCGATCTCCGGGCGCAGGGAATCGAGCATGTCGTTCGCCGCCAGGCCGATCCTGTTGGGCGTTTCCGCTCCGATGATACGGTCGGCCCAAATCACCGTATGACGCTGAGACGCAAGCGACTCCACGACATACGGGTTTGAGGTGTAGAATACGCATTCGTGCTCAGCGGCGCTGCCCAGCGCGGCGGTGACCCCGGCACTGGATTCGACGAGAAAATGTTTCATGAAACGTTTCGTGTTGAAGTGAGTGCGATCAGGCAATCGCTTTCTTCAAGTCGTCTAGTTCGGATTCCGGCGCCACCCGCACCTTCATGTCGAAGGCGCGACAAAAGATCGTCGGATCCGAAAAGTCGTAGACGCCGCGCGGCAGGTCGGCATTCGGGTCCATCGCCAGTTTCACATACATCTCGGCGAAGCTGTGTTCCCCGACGAGGTCGAAATGGGTGATCGTCTGTGGGAAGCGGCCGATGTTGATCTCCGTGACAAAAGGCTTGCCGGCGGAGTCGCATTTCAGATCGGCCTGGAAGAAACCGTGCGGCTTGACGTTGAACGCGTCACAAACCGCGCGGATCGCCATCATACCGGTTTCGATCGGCTCCGCGTCGGCGATGCTGCGCGCGGTCTTCGGTGCTGATCCCATTTCGGAAAGGGTGACCGCGCTGCCCATATAGCTAAGGCGTTCATAAGCTTTCCCGACACAAAGCTCACCATCCTGCCACATCGTCGAAACGCAGAAGTCGCGGCCGGGAAGGAACGGCGCGATTACATAGTCCGTCAACGGAACGCCGCGCATCTCGTACCACAGCGACATCCATTTGCGCGCCTGATCCGCCGTTTTCAGCCAGGTCGCCGCGATGGAGCCCGAGCCATGCCGCGCGCGGATCCAGTAGTATTCCTGGTCGGAATTCAGTTCGGCGATGGCGTCTTCCATCGCATCAGGTCCGGAGATCGGCACGTTCTTCACGGCATTGCATCCAGCCTTGTCCAGGATGCGGTGAAAATGGAACTTGTCCTGGACCGCTTCCACCATGTCCGCGTTTGGCAGAATTGAATGAACCGTCAACGGATTGGGGCTGGACGCAAAAGCGGCGGCTTCATAGTCCGAATTCGGAATCAGGACGTCGACTTTGTGTTTGGCGAAAAGGCGTTCATGCGCCGCGAGGTAACCCTCCAACTCTTTCGCCCTCGGAACGATGTAACGGTGGTCCGATTCCGCTTTGATCAATTCAAAGGGGTCGAAATGTGTTCCGATAATTTCCACGCCGGTTCCAAACCGGTTTCGCAGCATATCGGTCAGATTGTTGGATCCCGAACCGCCCGCTGACGTGATCAGAATTTTCAGGGTCATTAGAGTTTCCTTTTTCTACGAATTCTTCGGGCCGGGTCATGGCCGGCCATGGGCGCGGCCCCTGAGCGGGGCCGCTAATCATTTTCAAGCAGCGGTGGCTTCGACCACATAGGCCGAACACAGTGCTGCGCCGCGCGGATCGAAGGGGTTCTTTTCCATTTCGAACGCTGCTTCACGGAAGGTCTTCGGATCCACCGCGCTTCCTTCCAGCATCGGGAAGGTGGGGTGGAAGTGATACCAATGGATACGGTCGAACTTGAACCCGGCTTCTTCGAACAGGCGCGGCATGTCCAACGGATTGTGCATTCGGGCTTGGATGGCGTCGTATCCGGGCTTGCCGGCTTCGGCGGAAACCCTGAGCGGAGGCAAGTTCATTTCGAGGCGCTTTTCCAGCGCTTCCCCGGTCTTCTGCTTGATGCTTTCGGGTGCGTCGGCCAGCAGTGTGTCCATGATGAAGGCGTGGGTGAACCGGTTGAATGTGAACAGATTGAACAACTGGTTCCTGAATTCAATATAGGCCTTGCCGCCCGTGCGCAGGGCCTTGTGCAGGTTCGCCAGGGAATTCACCTCGCTGTTGACGTGCGGCATGACGCCAAAGCAGACGGCGGCATCGAACGGCTTGCCCTCCATGAGGGATGAGAAGCTGTCGAAATCCTCAACATCCGCGCGGATCGCCCAGTCGGGGTCCAGGCCGTTGGCGGAGAAGCGTTCCTTCGCCGCAGATACCATCTCCTCGGTGAAATCGAAGCCCCTGATGTCATGACCGAGTTTGGAGACCTCGAGGAGCGGCGTGCCTTCCCCGCAACCGGCGTCCAAAACCCGTTGTTTCGAGCTTTTCCCCAGCGCCGTCAGCAGGTTTTGAAGACGGAAATACTCCGCGGGATAGGTCGGACTGGTCCACAGATTGTTGGGGTCGTAGTGATTCGTATAGGTCATGGCCGACACACTGTAATGGTCGCGGACTTTGTCCGTTGGTTCGTTCATCGGGAGAATCTCCTCGGTATTTAGGTTGGCTTTGTTTCGAGATCGATTGGTCGCTGCCTGAAGCTACGGTTTCCGGAACACCGCTTGGACCATCTCGCCATGGAGATGGTCCGCAAGGTCGCCGCTGTCCAGCCCCGCGCGAATCACGTCCAGCGCCGCCCCATAGGCGTCGAGCGTCACGGCGACGTCTTCTTCGGTATGGACGTAGGAGGGCGCATGCCATCCGGCGGCGAGCACGCCGCGCGCATTGCCTTCCTGTTGGAACAGGCTTTTCAGCAGCAGACCGTCATGCCCGTCGCCCTTGAAGCCCATGACGTGCCGGGCGGGATAGCCGGTCAGGTTGATATGGTCCTGCAGCCCGCGGTCGGCGACAAGCGCGTTGAACCCGTCGACAAGACCGGTGCCGATTTCCGCTACGCGGTCGAGCACGGGTTCGGTCTCCAGCACCGTCAGCACGGCGTTGGCCGCCGCGACGCCCAGCATGTCGCCGCCGAAGGTGAAGGAGAAGAAGACCTCGTCGAAAACGTCCATCACCTCGGCCCGGCCCAGGATGACGGAAATCGGCACCCCGTTGCCCAGCGCCTTGCCGAAACAGGCCATGTCCGGCGCGACGCCGAATTTGCCGTAGGCCCCTTGCAGGTCGATGCGGAAGCCGGTCCAGCATTCGTCGAAGATCAGCACCGCGCCGTGTTCGGTGGCCAGCGCCCGGACCCCTTCCAGATAACCCGGTTGCGGCGGGACGATGCCCATCGGCTCCATGATGATCGCAGCGACCTCCCCCTTGTGGGTTTCCAGCAGGGATTTGAGCGCGGGCAGGTCGTTATAGGGGAAGGGTGTGGTCAGCGCCTTTACCGCGTCGGGCACGCCCGCGCCGCGGGTCGTCGTGCCGATGAACCAGTCCTGCCAGCCGTGATAGCCGCAGCACAGCACCCGTTCCCGCCCGGTGACCGCGCGCGCGGCGCGCACCGCGCCGGCGGTTGCGTCGGACCCGTTCTTGCCGAAGCGGGCGCGTTCCGCATAGGGGAACCAGTCGATCAGCCGTTCCGCGAGGCCGAGTTCCACCGTGGTCGGCAGCGAGAAGGCGATGCCGTCCTGCATCTGCTTCGTCACCGCCGCGTTCACCGCGGGATGGTTGTGACCCAGCAGCAGCGGGCCCAGCGCCATCGGCCAGTCGATGTAACGGTTGCCGTCCGCGTCCCAGACATGGCCCTTGTCGGCCCGGACGGCGAAGACCGGCGCCGCGCCGCGCGGATACTGGGTCCAGGATTTCGAGAAAGTTTGCGCTTGGGAGGGGATCGCTTTCTCCGCCCGCGACAGCAGGTCGAGGGATTTGCGGTAACGCTCGGTGAATCTGTTCGATGCGGTGGTCATCTAAGTTTTGCTTTCATTGGAAGAAATTCCCGCCGTCAGGGCGGCATCCTCGGCACGGCTCTTGGCCAGGCCCGCGTCGCGGGCGATCCCGGCATTGATGCGGCCGATGGCGGGGCTGTTGCGCATGACGTCCAGGATCTCCCGCCAACCGGCGGCGATCAGTCTCTCCGCGCCCAGCTCCGAACAGAGCGCGCGGAACATCAGATAGTCGGCTGGGTCGTCGATGGTCCAGCGCTCGGCCGACAGATCCTCGGCGCAGGCCATGTTGGCCGCCTTGAACCGGTCCCCGCCATGCAGGGTGCAGTGCTTCCACATCCAGGGCACGACATGCTCCCGTTCGGAAGGAAGCGCGGCTTCCTTGTCGGCCTGTTCCAACACGTCGCGGGTGAAGACCGACGCATCCAATCCGTCCGGCCAGGTCGGCGGCAGGACGTTGCAGCAATAGTCCAATCCCTGCTCTTGCTGCAGGGTCAGCAGTGCCGCGATCACCGCGGGGTCGGAGAAGGGACAATCGCCCGTCAGGCGAACGATCCTGTCCGCCGCCGTCGCGCGGGCCGCGTCGGCGAAACGCGACAGCACGTCCTTTTCCGATCCTTGAAAGGTGGTCACGCCAAGATCGCCGGCCAGGCCGAGCAGGACCGCGTTCGCCGGGTCGTCGCCGGTCGCGATGACGATCTCGTCGATCCCCTGCGTGCGCCGGATGCGGTCCAGCATGAAGGCGATCAACGGGCGGCCGCCCAATTCGTACAACACCTTGCCCGGCAGGCGTTCGGACCGGATGCGCGCCTGGACGATGGCGACGGTCTTCATGTTCTCGCCCCCGCGCCGAAACTCGTTTTCACATCCGCGCAGATCGCCTGGCGCAACGCCTTCAGGATGCGCTTGTTCGCGCGAAAGCCCGTGCCGAACCGCGGCGTGCCCGTTTCGCGCGCCCGGATCGTGACCGGAACCGTCTTCACCCGCGCGCCGCGCAATATGGAATGCAGGGCGAGTTCCGTATTGATGGAACTGCCGCCGTCGAACCGGCCGTGCCGGCGGTACAGGTCCATCCTGTATCCCTTCAAGCCGCAGACGATGTCGCGAATGCCGAAGCGCAGGCGGGCATAGATGTTGAACAGCGCCTCGCCCAACCGGGCCGCGCCGGGCCGCCGCCCGCTGGCCGAGGGGGAGGCGGACCTCGTCCTGGGGCGGATCACGTTTTCAAGATCCTTCGGGTCGAACTGCCCATCCGCGTCGAAAGTGACGACGGCGGCGGCGCCCAGGCGTTCGGCCTCCGCAACGCCGGCATCCAAGGCGCCTTCATAGCCCCGGTTCGGGGACAGGCGCAGGACATGGGCCCCGGCCTTCTCGGCTTCCGCGGCGGTGCCGTCGGATGAGCCGTCATCGACGACCAGCGGTGTCGCATAAGGCAGGACGCCCCGCACGACGCCGGCGATCGTTTCCGCCTCGTTGTAACCAGGGATCACGACGATCACGGGAAAATCAGGAAACATCGGCAAGGCGTACGATGTCCCCTTCCGGTATGTCGCGCGTGACGGCTTTGCCGATGATTTCGCCCTCGCGATAGGGCGGAAGCGCGTCCGCCGGGCAGGGGCGCAGCGGGATCAGCATGTCCTTGGTCAGGACCGTGCCCGCCGGAATGGGGTTGCGCGCGCGGATGCCGCGGCGCTGCAGGACGACGGTTTCCGTCTCGTTGTCCATGACCCGTTTTTCCGTCGGGCCAAGCGCCAGTTCCAACTCGCGCGTGCGGTCCATCATTTCGCGCCAGCTTGCAGGATCCATCGAGAAACCGTGGTCCGGGCCGACCCGGTTGATGTCGTCGGTGAAGTGTTTTTCGACCGCCCGCGCACCGAGCGCGACCGCGCCCAGCACCGTCGCGCATCCCGGCGTGTGGTCGGACAGGCCGAGCACCGTACCCGGAAACTTCTCCGCATAAGTCTTCAAGACGTTGAGCGCGATGTGCGAGAAGTTCTCCAGCGATCCGGTATAGTTCGTATTGCATTGCATCAGGCACAGCTGGTCCGTATGGGCCGACGCGACGCCCATCGCCAGTTCGACTTCCGCCATCGAGGCAGCACCCGTCGCGATGAAGAACGGCTTGCCGTCCTTTGCCATCCATTCGATGGAGTCGTGCCAGGTGATGTCGCCCGATCCCAG
>Ga0209475_10004696_pt1 | contig 11623 bp, 9 predicted proteins | sample tdDd471_FD_187128 | JGI IMG/M metagenome (GOLD analysis project Ga0209475, IMG submission 187128) | Marine sediment microbial communities from the Atlantic coast under amendment with organic carbon and nitrate - tdDd47.1 (SPAdes)... | ecosystem: Environmental > Aquatic > Marine > Coastal >...
CGGCGTCTGCTCGACCGGGCGTCAGCAGTGCACCTCCGGGTCGCTGGTCTGCATGGGCTCGACCGGGCCCGACCCCGCGGGCGAGTCGTGCAACTCGCTCGACGACGACTGCGACGGCACCATCGACGAGGGCAACCCCGGCGGCGGCGGCGCGTGCGGCATCACGGTCGGCGAGTGCGCCGGCGGCACCGAGATGTGCCTGGGCGGCGCGCTGCAGTGCATGGGCGCGACGGGCCCGGTGATCGAGACGTGCAACACGCTCGACGACGACTGCGACGGATCGGTCGACGAGAACTTCGACCTCGCCAACGACCGCAACAACTGCGGCGGCTGCGGCACGGTCTGCTCGTACCCCAACGGGATCGCGGGCTGCTCGATGTCGATGTGCGCGCTGGTCGCCTGCGCCGACGGCTTCTTCGACGCGGACATGGATCCGTCCAACGGCTGCGAGTACGCGTGCTCGTTCCGCGGCACCGAGATCTGCAACGGGATGGACGACGACTGCGACGGCACGGTCGACGTCGGGCTCACCGCGCCGCCCGACTTCTGCAACCCCAACGGGGTCTGCATGGGCACCACGCCCACGTGCGGCGGCGCGATGGGCTGGCAGTGCAGCTACGGCGCGGACTACGAGCCGACCGAGGTCAGCTGCGACATGCTCGACAACGACTGCAACGGCGTCGTCGACGACCCGTTCCCCGGCGTCGGCACCAGCTGCAGCCGCGGCGCGGGCGCGTGTCGGACCACGGGGACCATCCAGTGCACGTCCGACATGTCGGGCACCCGGTGCACCGCGCCCGCGCCCCCGATGGGCATGCCGGTCGAGGCCTGCAACAACGTCGACGACGACTGCGACGGCACCACCGACGAGGACCTCCCGAACAGCGCGATCTCGACCGTGGACATCGGCGGCGGCGTGCTCGTGATGCAGTACGAGGCGTCGCGCCCCGACGCGGCGTCGGGCGACGCGGGCACGGTCGAGACGCACGCGTGCAGCAACCCGAACGTTCGCCCGTGGACCAACGTGACGTGGCCGCAGGCCCGGGACGCGTGCTGCGCGCTCAACCCGAGCGGCACCTGCGGCGCCCGCGGCTGGCGGCTGTGCGACTCGAGCACCTGGGAGCAGGCGTGCGAGGCGTCGGCCGGGACGTGCAGCTGGAGCTACGCCTCGAGCTGCACCACCTCGGCGCCCATGACCTGCAACGGCGAGGAGTTCGACTCGAGCGGCGCGCCGGGCGATCAGGACGCGGTGTTCGACACGATGTCCACGGCGTTCCCCGCCTGCTACGCCAACTGGCTGGCGGCGGGCCGCATCTACGACCTGAGCGGGAACGTGAAGGAGTGGACGAACACGTCGCCGACGGCCGGGGTTCACGAGATCCGCGGCGGCGCGTACAACAACGTCGAGCAGGGGCGAACGTGCAGCTTCGACTTCACCGTGGGCGACAACTCCTTCCTCTTCCCGAACACCGGCTTCCGCTGCTGCTACTACCCGTAGCGGTCGCGCTCGCCGGCTGCGGGGGCTCCGAGCCCCGGGCCGAGGAGCCGCCGCCGGCCGAGCCCGTCGCCGAGGCGCCGCCCGCGCCCGACGTCGACGATCTGCGCGCGCTCGCCGCGGGCTCGCGCGACGCGATCGACGCGGGCCGGGGCGTGGTGTTCGTGGTCTACGCCTCCGATCCGAGCGACGAGGATCCGCGCGCGGACGAGCACGGAATGATCCGCACCGCGGCCCGCGCGTGCGGCGCCGCGCTCGACGCGGAGCTCGAGCGCCTCGCGGCCGACATCGAGCGCCGCCTCGACGACGAGGCGTGGGCCGCCGAGGTCCGCTGCGGCGGGCGCAGCTGCTCGATCCCCGCGATGGGCGAGTACGACCTGTCCGGATCGCTGACGTTCGAGGGCGGCGCGCTCGTGAGCGTCGTCCGCATCGAGGGCGGCCCGGTGACCGAGGACTTCGTCACCGCGGGCGAGGAGTACGCCGAGGCGCGGCTCGCCGAGCTCGCCGGCGGCCGCTGCGAGTAGTCGCCCTCGTCACCGGTGCGCGGTGGCCATCGCGGGCGCGCGCAGGCTCCGGACGTACGCGGCCGGCGTCACGCGCATCCATCGACGGAACGCGCGCTGGAACGAGCGCGCGTCGACGAACCCGAGCCGCCGCGCGACGGCGCTCACGTCCTCGTGCGCGAGCAGCTCGAGCGCCCGGGCGCGCCGGACGTGATCGAGGCGCTCGCGGAACGAGGTGCCCTCCTCGTCGAGGCGCCGGCGCAGCGTGCGCTCGGACAGCCCGAGCCGCCGCGCCGTCGCGCGCATGCAGAGCCCGTCGGCGAGGTGGTCGCGGAGCAGCGCGTCGACCTGCCACGTGGTCGCCGCGCGCAGCCCCTCGAGCGAGGCCGCGAGCTGACGGCGCAGGTACTCCGCGATGCGCGCGTCGGCGCCGCTCGGCGCGCGCCGCAGATCGCGGCTGGCGATGCGCACCCGCGCGTGGTCCGCGCCCGGCTGCGCGTGCACGCCGAACACGCGGGTCGACGAGCCGTTGAGCGAGCCCGGCCCGCGGCCAGGCAGCTCGATCGCGATCGGGATCACCGACGCCTGCCGCAGCGCGCCCACCAGCAGCCCGACGAAGAACGCCGCGAGGTGCTCGTGACCGGGTCGGCGCTCGCGCGGATCGTCGACCACCACGACCTCGGTCGCGTCGCGAAGTGTCCGGCGCTCCAGTCGACCGGAGCCCACCGTGCGCCAGAAGGTCGCGGCGAGATCGAGCTGCCCGGCCACGTCCGGCGCGGCGCGCAGCGCGAGCGGCAGCGCGGTGGCGGGGCGCTCGCCCGCCTCGACGCCGGCGCGCGCGGGCACGGTGGGATCGGCGGCGCGGACCAGCGACTCCAGCAATTCGGCCAGCTCCCGGGTGGGGATCCGCTCCGAGGGCTCGGGGGGCGCCGCCCGGCGGGCGCCCGGCGGCCACTCGTTCGAGAGGCGGAGGCGCTCGGGCACGCTGCGGTGGAGGTACCAGGCGATCGCGAGGGATTCCGACGACATGCACGTCGGTATTGGCAACCCACGTGCCACCGAACGAGAACGGGGGGAGGGAATCTCTTCCCTCCCCCCGCGAGGCCCTTCGGTCGACGTCTTCAGTCGACGTCGATCGGGGCCTGTCGAGGCGGCGGCGGCGGCGCCTTGCTCGAGCTGCCCCCGAAGTTGTCGGTGAGCATCTTCGGGATGTCGACGCCGGTAGCCGCCTTGATCTGCTCGTTGGCCTTCACCAGCGTGGTGGCCAGATCGGCGTCCTCGGACGACCCGTTCCCGCCGCGGCCGATGACGGTGAGCTTGTCGACGCGGATGTCGCCGATCGTGCTGCCCACGGAGCGCAGCATCGGCACGAGCTTCTGCATCAGCAGCACGTCGCGTCCGCTCGTCCCGCTCCCGCGGTAGGTCGCCGACAGCTCGGTGAGGACGTGCGCGGTCGCGCGCCCCTGCTCGATGATCGTCGCCGCGTCGGCCTTGGCCTGCTCCTCCGCGAAGCGGCGGGCCGCCTCGGCGGGCTCGACCACGTCGGCGCGGAGCTTGAGCTTCACCTGCTCGATCCGCGCCGTCTGCATGGAGATCTCCGCGGTGGACTGGGCGATCTGCGCCTGCACCTCCGCCTGCTCCTCCGCGATCATCGCCTCGCGCTTGGTCTGCGCGTCCGCGATGCGTCGCTCGTTGTCCTTGCGCGCGACCTGGATCTCGGCCTCGAGCTTGGCGACCTCCGCCTCACGGGTGTTCGACCACTTCTGGATCTTGGCCTGGGCCTGCGCCTGGGCCTCGGCCACCTGCGCCTTGCGGCGGATCTCCGCGCTGCGCATCCGGCCGATCGCGTCGAGGTAGCCGACGTCGTCGGTGACGTTCTGGATCTTGAGGGTGTCGAGCACCAGGCCGATGTTGGTCAGGTCGTGCTCGGCCTCCTCGGTCAGCTTCTGCGCGAACGCCTCCTTGTCCTGGTTGACCTGCTCGGGCGTCAGGATCGCGAGGACACCGCGCAAGTTGCCTTCCAGGGTCTCGCGCGCGACCTTCATGATCTCGCTGCGGGACTTGCCCAGGAAGCGCTCGAGGCTGGCGTGGATGAGCGGCTCGGTGCCGGGCACCTTGATGTTCGCCACGCCCTGCACCGCGAGCGGGATGCCGCCCTTGGAGTAAGCGCCGCGGACCTGCAGCTCGATGATCATGTTGGTCAGGTCCATCCGGTCCACGGTCTCGAGGATCGGGACGCGGATGGTCCGGCCGCCCTTGATGATGCGGTAGCCGAGCTCTTTGCCTTCGGCCGTGCGGTTCTTCGCCCTACCGCTGAACACCAGCACCTCGTTGGGCTGGCACACGTAGAGCAGGTTCTTGACGAGCAGGACGATCGAGACCGCCCCGATGAGCGCGATCCCGGCGAGCGCGAGTAGCAGCGTGAATTCCATGGCTCAGACCCTCCTCGACGGCATGGACGAAGGACGGCGCGGCGGCGTGGGGGCGGCCCCCCCGTCGCCTCCGTCGCCGGCGAGGATCCCGGGCACGTCGACGCCGGTCGTCTCCTTCAGCGCCTTCATGACCTCGGCGACCATCTTCGGGTACGTCGCCGCGTAGCTGCTCAGCCCCGCGCCGTCGCCCTGGTCGAGCACGTGCACCTCGTCGACGGTGATGTTGTCGAGCTGCGACACGACCGTGCCGACGATCTCCTCGAGGTGCTGGATGACGTAGAGCTCGCGCGCTTGCGGGCCCATCTGCTTCCAGGCGTCGCTCATCATGCGCAGGACCTCGACGGCCGCCGCGCCGTTCTCCTTGGTGGGCGCCGCGAGCCCGATCGCCTCGATCGCCTTCGCCTCCCGATCGAACTGAGCGGGGATGACGACCTCGGCCTCGAGGCGCAGCTTCTCGGACCGGGCGCGGATCTGCTGCAGCTCCTGCTCGGCCTCGGCGCGCGCGGTCTTCGCCGCGGCCTCGGCCTCGCGCTCGACCGCGGAGGCCGCGCCCTCGAGCTCCGCCGTCACGCGGCGCAGCTCGTTCTGCTTCTTCTGTACGACCGTCTGCGCCTCGGCCTTCGAGACGTCGGCGGCCTGAGTCGCCTCGGCCTGGGCCTGCGCGATCTCCTGCATCGCCTGGTTCTCGGCGTTCTCGGCGTCGCGCAGGGCCTGCGCGATGATCGGGCGGCCGATCGAGTCGAGGTAGCCGGTGTCGTCCTGCACGCTCTGGATCTTCAGCGTGTCGAGCTGCAGGCCGAGCTTGTCGAGGTCGTCCTCGGCGACGTCGATGAGCTTCTGGGCGAACTTGAGGCGGTCCTCGTTGACCTCCTCGGGGGTGAGCTGCGCGAGCACCTCGCGGAGCGCGCCCTCGAGGGTCTGCTGCGCGACGAGCTGGATCTCGCCGACCGGCTTGCCGAGGAAGCGCTCGATCGCGTTGGTGATCAGGCGGTCGTCGCCGTGGATCTTCACGTTCGCGATCGCGTGGATCTGCAGGGGGATGTTCCCGCGCGAGTACGCGTTCTGCACCACCACGTCGACGGGGATGAGCGTCATGTCGATCCGGTCGACCTGCTCGATCACCGGGAACCGGAACGCGCGCTTGCCCGACCGCACGACGCGGTAGCCGAGCTCCTCGCCGTCCTCGGTGGTGTAGCTCTTACCGCTGAAGATCAGCGCCTCGCTCGGACGGGCGATGCACAGCAGCTGGCGGGCTATGACGACCAGCGCCAGCACCCCTCCCGCCGTGACCATCGCGCCCAGCACGACCATCCACAGAATGGGTAAATCCATCGTCTCGCTCTCTCCCTTGTCCCGCGGTGTGATCCCCCCAACGGCGCCGCGGGGCACCGCCTTCGTGTTGCATCTAGGCCAAGAAAGGGCCGGCTAGCCGGCCTTGGATTTCGTATCGAGGCGCGCGACGCGCGCGCGCGGACCGTCCATCTCGACGATCAAGACCTCTTCTTTGCCCGCGAAGTCCCCGGGCTCGATCCCCGTCGCGAGCAGATCCACGGACTGGCCGCGGATGTCCACCCGGACCTTGCCCACGGCCTCGCCCTTCATCGGGACGAGCACGCGTGCGGTCTTGCCGACGTAGTCGCTCGAGGTCGCGGTGCGGGCGGACGTGTCCCCGGCGAGCCAGCGGATCGCCGACGTGGCCGCGAGGCCGGTGCCCAGGCCCATCGTCACCGCGGCGCCGAAGCCGACCCACTGCGACGCGAGGCCGAGCAGGTCGATGACGATCCCCGTCAGGCCGAAGAAGGCCATGAAGAAGATCCAGAACCGCAGCGACAGGAAGAGATACAGGAACCCAGCCACGTCGCCGTGACCGCCGACGTCCTTGTCGAAGCCCTCCGCCTCGGCCTCGAGATCGCCGTCGGCGTCCAGATCGAGGTCGGCGTCCACGTCCGCATCGGCGTCGATGTCCTTTCCTCCGAGGAGGATGGACGAGGCGAGCAGGATCCCGCCTACGATCAACGAAAACAGATACAGATACGTGAGCACCGAAGTGTTCGACCCCCCAGGTTCCTTCCAGCCACGGAACCCGACGGGAGCATAGGTCATTCCTCGAATCGGCGCTCGGCGAGACGGCGGCGTTCGCTTGACCACGGCGCGGCGGTCGGTGATAGCTGGTGTCGCCATGGGTGAGTCCTTGGATCTCCTGAGGAAGACGCGGCTCGCCGCGATCGTGCAGTCGCCGGATCGCGACGACCTGATCGCGCGCGCCCTCGCCGCCGCCGAGGGCGGCATCCAGCTCCTCGCCCTCCCGATCTCGGTGCCCTTCGTGGCCGAGATCGCCGCGGAGGTGGCCGACGCGGCGGACGTGACGGTCGGGCTGAGCGACGTCGTGCTCCCCGAGCACCTCAACGTCGCGCTCGCGGCTGGCGCGGAGTTCGCGATCTCGCCGATCTTCGATCCGGAGCTGATCGAGACCGGCCGGGCGCGCGGCCTGGACGTGCTCTGCGCGGTGACGACGCCGAACGAGCTCCGCTCGGCCAGCCGGACCCACCACGGCCCGGTCGCGGTCGCCCCGGCGTACGGGCTCGGCGGCCCGGACTACGTCGGCTGGCTCGCGCGCGCCTTCGACACCGAGATCGTCGCGCTCGGCGGCGTCGGGTCCGACACGGCCCCGCAGTACCTCGAGGCCGGCGCGGTCGCGGTCGTGGTCGACACCGGGCTGTTCCCCGACGAGCCCGACCCCGAGGCCAACACGGTGATCAGCATCCGGGCCGAGGCGCTCGTCGAGCTGTGCGCCAGCGTCGTCGTCGGAGAGCGGCAGAGCGTGAGTTGATCGCGCGCGCGGCGGTCGCCCTCGCGCTGCTGCTCGTGACGACCTCGGTCGCGCGGGCCGAGTGCGCCGGCCAGACCGATCCGCGCTGGGTGGGGCACCACTCGCTCATCGCGCTGCTCAACCCGATGGGCGCCGAATACAACGGTCGCGTCGGCGTGTGCCTGCCGCTGTACGACTCGAGCTCGGCGTTCTTTCGGCTGAACCACCTGGAGATCGGCGCGTCGGCGTACCTGTCGCCCGTGTACTTCGTCCCGGGCGGCTACGTGCAGCTCGCGCCGGTGAGCTTCTTCTACGTCCGCGCGGAGCTGCATCGGCTGTTCGTGTGGCCGATCCCGCTGTCGGGCGCCGGGTTCTACCTGCGCGACGGATACGACCAGAGCTGGCAGCGCGACGATCTGCCGGCCGAGGACGGCGAGGCGGTCACCGGCTGGACCGCGAGGCTGCGCGCGACCGTGCGAGGCGCGATCCCGCTCGGCGACGAATTCGACGTGGCACTGGTGAGCCTGCCGTGGATGGAGATCAACGTGCTCGACCGCGGCGAGCACTGGGTCGACATCCGCGACGACGTGATCGCGGCCAACGGCGACTGGATCGTCGCGAACGAGGGCGTGCTGCTGTTCGGCTGGCACATCCCCGAGGGCCCGACCGTGCGGCTCGGCGCGTTCACCGCGCTGCGATGGGTCCCCGCGTCGGGCTACCTCGGCCACCGCCTCGGGCCGTTCTTGACCGCGTCCTTCGCGCGGCCGGACCGCGTCGTCGAGTCGGTGGACGTGTTCCTCCGGCTGGGGGTGTATACGCATCACCGGTTTCGGCAGGGCACGGTGAGCGCGATGGCGGGGGTGGGCGTCGATCTCGACCACGGCGCGGCGTTCTGAAAAGAACGCCGCGCCCCCTGCGCCTGCGCCTGCCCCCTGCGCCTGCCCGGTTTCGATGGGTCCGATCGAGCGGGGCAGGCGCAGGCGCAAGCGCAGGGGCAAGGGGGTAGCGCTTGCGCTTCGCGCGGGCGCTACCTCGTACAGATCGAGCTGACCTGCTGCCGATAGAACGGGAGCTCGTCGCGCCAGTACTCTCCGTCGAACGGCCAGATCTGGTGCTCCTCGTCGACCTCGACCTCGAGCCCGCCCGCGTTCGCGATCCGCTCGCGCTCGGCGCGCTCCTCGGCGGTCAGGCCCTCGCGGCGGACCCGGTAGATCTCGGCCTCGACCAGGTCCATCTGGGTCATGAGCTCGTCGAGCTCCTCGATCAGCCGCGCGAACCGGCCGCGCACGAGCTCGCCGGCGCGGTCGATCGCGAACGAGCGGGTCACCGTGACGTCGGCGCGCAGCCGGTCGCCGAGCGCCGAGTCGCGGAACACCTCGGGCTCGCGCGACAGCCGCGACAGCTCGGCGTCGAGGACCCGGACGTAGTCGAGGTGACGCAGCAGCGTGCGGTCGGACAGCGCCTCGGCGACGACCCCGCGGATCCTCGGGGGCAGCGAGGAGGCGTCGCCGCGCACGGCGACCAGGAACTCGTACAGGGCCGTGTTGTCCTCGAGCCCGCCGAGCGTCTGATCGAGCTCGCTGCGCACCGGATCGTAGCGAGCGTGGAACTGCTGGATCATCGCCATCGCGTTCTCGGTCTGGCAGGCGCCGAAGAACACGACGGCCTTGATGACGAAGCTCTCGGGGTAGTAGGCGTCCTCGAAGTACGGGCTGTGCAGCGTGAAGAGGTTGCCCATCGCGCGGCTCTCCTCGTGCGCGACGTACAACCCCCAGGCCTGTTCGAACAGCGCGTCGAGCCAAAGGTCGCTCTCGGGCTCGACGCGATCCCACGCCGCCACCGCGTTGTCGAGCAGGAGCGGGTCCACCGTCCGCTCGCCGCGCTCGTCGGTGCGGTTGGCCGCGGTGTAGTAGACGCGCGCCAGCGAGATCCAGGCGAGGTTGCGCATGCGGTCGGCCTCCTCGATCGTCCCGCGCTCGGCCGCGTCGAGGACCTCGCGGAACGCCGCGATCGCGGGCTGCGCGTGGCGCTGTCGGACGTGGGTGACCGCGGCGAGGAACCGCGCCCGGCCGTAGTGCGGCGACCGCTCGGTGACGCCGTCGAGGCGCGCGATGGCGCGGTCGAAGTCGCCCTGATCGTAGGCGTGCCGGCCCGATAGATAGAGCAAGTGATCATGCACCTCGCGCGTCTCGTCGCGATCGAGCGTCTGGACCATCGCCTCGGGGTAGCGCCCGACGAGCTCGACGATGCCCGCGCCATCCGGGAGCTGCGTCGCGAGCTGCGCGAGCCACGGCAGCGCCGGCTCGAAGTACCGATGGGTCGCGCCGGCCTGGGCGATCTCCTCGAGGAGCGACAGCGCGCCCCGGTAGTACCGCAGGTGGTAGAGCGACTTGGCGAGGAAGAACTGCGCCTTGTGTACCCCGCCGGTCGCGTCGTCGCTCTGCCCCGACACCACGCGCGCGAGCTGCACCGCCGCCTCGCGATGTCGCTCCGCCTGATAGAGGCGCAGCCCGTTGGCCAGCGTCTCCGACGGCGGCGCGTCGTCCGCCACCGGCGCCGGGGGCTGCCCCGTCTGCTCGACCGTGAAGACCATCTCCTGAGCGCACGCCGGCCCCGCGCTCGCGACGAGAGTCACGGCGCCGAGCAGGGCGGCCCACGTCGCGCGATCGCACGCCATGTTGCACCTCCGCTTTCACGAGGAGGTGTCCAGCGCCGGGCAGACTTCTGAGCCGATCGGCCGGCGCCGAGGCGGCTACTCTATTGCAACGCCGGCGGTGGACACCGGCTCGCTAGGGGGGGCGGCGATCAACCCGCTCAGGTGGCGCAGGACCTCGCGCGCGGCCTCGACCGTCACGGTGCCCGCCTCGTGGATCTCCTTGGCGACAAGCTCGACGTAGTCGCCCCGGGCGCCGGCCGCGATCGCGACGCTGCGCGCGTGCAGCGCCATGTGGCCGCGCTGGATCCCGTCGGTCGCGAGCGCGCGGAGCGCCGCGAAGTTGCTGGCCACGCCGACGCAGGCCGCGAGCATCGCGAGCTCCTGCGCGGAGTCGACCCCGGCGACCTTGAGGCCGAACCGCGCGCCGTCGTGCACGCGCAGCGTGCCGCCGACCGTGCCGAGCGCGATCGGGATCTCCATGAAGCCGACCAGCGCGCCGTCGTCGCCGAGGCGCCAGGTGCACAGAGGCGAGTACTGCCCGCTGCGCGCGGCGTAGGCGTGCGCGCCGGACTCGATCGCGCGCCAGTCGTTGCCCGTCGCGATCACGACCGGGTCGACGCCGTTCATCGTGCCCTTGTTGTGCGTCGCGGCGCGGTAGGGGTCGCGCTCGGCGAACTCGCTCGCCTTCACGATGCGGTCGCGGACGTCCTCGCCGGAGTACCCGCCGAAGGCCAGCGCTTCGACGGGGATCGCGCACCGGACGCGCACGTTCCGGCGGTCCGACAGGTTCGACAGGATGCGCAGCCCCATCCGCCCGCCGGCCAGCTCCGCGACGCGATCGGAGAGCGCCTCGGCGACCGTGTTCACCAGGTTGGCGCCCATCGCGTCGCGGCAGTCCACCAGCACGTGCACGACGAGCCATCCGTCGCCCAGATCGCGGATCTCGATCCCCCGGGCGCCACCGCCGCGGGTGACCAGGCCGGGGATCGACCGGTCGGCCAGGCGCAGCAGCGCCTCCGTCTCGGCCTCGATCGCGCGCGCCGCCGCGACCGCGTCGGGCACGCCGTCGAGCTGGATCTGACCGATCATCACCGGCGCGTCGGCCTCGACGTCGAACCCGCCGCCGGCGCGGATGATCTTGGAGGCGTTGGACGCCGCCGCGACGACGCTCGGCTCCTCGACCACCATCGGCGCGAGGTAATCGCGCCCGTTCATCTGGACGTTGAGCCCCAGCGCGAACGGCATCGCGTAGGTGCCGACCACGTTCTCGATCGTCTTGTCGGCGCGCGCCGCGTCGATCCCGCCAGTCCCGATCGCCTTCTCGAGCTCGCGCACGTCGACGCCGAGCGCCTCCGCCGCGATGCGGCGACGCTCCTCGAGCGTGAGCTTGTAGAAACCGGGTAGACGCGACGTGACCATGGGGCTCAGCTCTCCTCCGAGCGGACGCCTTCGGCGCCGAGCTCGATACACAATACGGGTAGGCCCGCGTCCGAGCACGCCGACCGGAACCCGGCCGCGCCCTCCTCACGGTCGAAGAACGCCAGCGCGACGTCGCCGCCTCCGGCCCCCGACGGCTTGCTCCCGCCGCCGTGCGCGCGGGCGAGCGCGGCCGTCCGGGCCAGCTCCTCGGTCACGATCGGGGCGCCGGCGGCGTCGCCGAGGGCGCCCATCGCGCGTCCGTGCGCGTCGGCCGCCTCGACCGCCGCGGCGGCGTCGGCCGCCTCGATC
>Ga0209475_10004701_pt1 | contig 11615 bp, 10 predicted proteins | sample tdDd471_FD_187128 | JGI IMG/M metagenome (GOLD analysis project Ga0209475, IMG submission 187128) | Marine sediment microbial communities from the Atlantic coast under amendment with organic carbon and nitrate - tdDd47.1 (SPAdes)... | ecosystem: Environmental > Aquatic > Marine > Coastal >...
TCATCAAATATTTTAGCTGCCGATTGGGAATTTGCGTGTAAAGCAGGAACAGAAGCTGTTCAAGCGTCAATTGGTATTGTTGGTAGTGGTATGGCGAAGTACACAATGAGTATAGGCATGGATACAGCCCAAGGAAGACCTGGGGATGCCCTAGAATATACTGCTGCTTCTGGTGGAGCCGCTTTTATTTTAGGCGCGGCGGAAGAAGCATATGCTATTTATCAGGGGAGTTATAGTTATGTGACTGATACACCTGATTTTTGGCGGCGGGCTGGGGAAGCCTATCCTAGTCATGGTGATCGATTTACAGGTGAGCCAGCATACTTTGCACATATAACAAGTGCTGCATCGAATCTCATGGAAATTATGGGATCATCACCAGAAGATTATACATATGCCGTTTTTCATCAACCTAATGTGAAGTTTCCCTTGCGGGCGGGTAGTATGCTTGGCTTTAGTTCAGAACAAATGCAACCGGGATTACTGGCAAACGAAATTGGAAATGTATACTCTGGCTCTTGTATGATTGGTTTAACAGCAACATTGGATGTTGCTCAACCTGGAGACCGTATTCTTATGGTTAGTTATGGGAGTGGGGCTGGTTCAGATGCATTTGATTTATTGGTTACAGATAAAATCAAGGATAAGCCCAATACCTATATAACCACTCAAAACTATATTCAACGACGAACAGAAGTTGATTACGCAACTTATGTCCGTTATCGCGGAAAATTAAAGGAATAAGAGAATGAGAAATGTTTCGATCATTGGTGCGGGTATGATACCGGTTGGAGAGCATTGGGCGACTAGTTTACGAGAATTAGCTGCCGAAGCTGGTGTTAAAGCCTTAGAGGATGCCGGAATTCAGACAGTAGATGCGATTTATATAGGAAATGCTTACGCTTCTACTTTTAATCAACAAACTCAATTAGGTGCATTAATCGCCGATTTTATGAATTTGACAGGTACGGAAGCCTATACTTGTGAAGCAGGGGATGCTTCTGGCGGTGTAGCGCTCCGTAATGGATATATGGCAGTTGCATCCGGAGCAATCAAGTCTGCGTTAGTAATTGGTGTTGAGAAAGCTACAGATATTGTAGGTAGTGCGCGAACATTGGCACGATCTATCAGTCTGGATGCTGATTTTGAATCACCAAATGGTGCAACCTTAACAACAATGGCTGGCTTATTGATGCGACGCTATATGTATGAATATGATGTTGAGATTTCTCAGTTTGAAGGGTTTAGTGTGAATGCGCATCGGAATGGTAAACGTAGTTCTTATGCGATGTATCGTAATACGATTCGTGAAGGTGCATTTGCTAAAGCTCCAATGGTTTCTGACCCCGTTAGTTTGTTTGATAGCGCACCTGATGGTGATGGTGCAGCGGCCGTTGTGCTAGTAGCTTCTGATCATGCTAAAGATATGGTGCCACAACCGATAACGATTAGTGGTAGCTCTGTAAAGACTGATCGATTGATGTTACAAGAACGAGATAATATTCTCAAGTTAAATGCTGTTTCTCAATCTGCCCAACAAGCACTAAAACAAGCCGATCTAAAAATATCTGATATCAATTTAATGGAGTTGCATGACTCATATACTATTTTAACTACACTATCATTCGAAAGTTTAGGTCTTGCTGAATTAGGCAAAGGTTGGGAGTGGGCAAATAATGGTGGAGAACAAATAGATTTGACGGGTAAAATGCCGATCAGTACATTCGGTGGATTAAAAAGCCGAGGAAATCCATGCGGAGCAACAGGGATTTATCAAGCTGTTGAAGCTGTTCACCAACTTCGAGGTATTGCTACTGACAACCAAGTGATAGATGCGCGTCATGCGTTTATTCAGAACTTAGGAGGTTTAGCAAGTACCGTTGTGACACATATTTTAAGTATAGAAAATGTGTAGCTTGATAGAGTCTGGCAGTTTCAAAAGCTATCATGATAGCTTTTGATAGATGGTAAACCCTAGACTACAGTTAGGTTTGTGCAAAAATGCACATATATATGATGACATGAAAAATGAGAGGAAACACAATGCAGGTCGCAAAATATTGGCGCAACAATCAACTTCGCTATCGCCTTCAGGGTGTGGTTCAACAGAAAATTCAACTCTCTCCAGATAAAAAATCTGAAGAAGCTCATAACGATAAATTGTCGAGTATTCCAAAGCAATCGACACAAGTAAAAGTAGCATAAGGACATTTTCATGGTGCAACAGATAAACATGATATCTCATGAACAGCAGCATAAATTTTCCGGAAGAGGAATTATTTATAGCTATACAATTGTTCAAGAACCACCTGCTGGATTTGACGATCAAGCCCCATATATCATGGCTTTAATAAAACTTGATGAAGGTCCATTGGTGACTGCTCAATTGACTGATGTAGATGGGACTGTTGCAATCGGTGATTCTGTTGAAATGGTTACTCGTAAAATTACAACAGATGGAACACGTGGTATGATCGTTTACGGGTATAAATTTCGCCCAACAATGTAGCATTTAAGTAGGAAAAATATTGTATTAAAAAAGCCACTGTTTAAAGTGGCTTTTTTAATTAATTCGATGATAACTAAACTTTCACTTTGTCTTTAGATTCATATGCTAGTGAAATCTCAGTATCTTTATCAAAGATGTGCATGTTATCAAGGTTAATTGTTACATCTAATGTACCACCGACTTGTGCCGCAGTACGTGGGTCGGTACGAGCAATAAAGTTTTTACCACCAGTTTCGAGGTAAATAATCATTTCGTTACCCATTTGCTCAATGACTTCAACATTAGAAGTAATATTGGCAGGGGTGATCCCTTGTGGAAGATAGTTACTATCGTGAATATCTTCCGGCCGTACACCTAGAATAACATCTTTACCAGAATGGCTCATAAATGGAGCTGCTTTATTAGCTGGAACTTTGAGTGAAAATGCACCTGCGTCAATGATTAGATTATCACCATCAGGCTTAAGTGTTGCATCAAAGAAATTCATTGATGGGCTGCCGATAAAACCTGCCACAAAGACGTTAGTCGGGTTATGATAGAGATTGAATGGTGAATCAATTTGTTGTAAGCGGCCCGCGTTTAACACACAGATACGAGTTCCCATGGTCATTGCTTCAACTTGATCGTGGGTCACATAAATGAAAGTTGTTTCTAAACGTTGATGCAATTTACTAATAAATGACCGTGCTTCAACGCGAAGTTTTGCATCCAAATTGGATAATGGCTCATCCATTAAGAAAACTGCTGGTTCACGTACAATTGCACGTCCTACTGCCACACGCTGACGTTGTCCACCCGAAAGTTGACGTGGACGGCGATCCAATAAATGATCAATACCTAGTTCTCTCGCTGCCTCAGTAACGCGTTCATCAATAATTTTCTTAGGGGTTTTGCGGAGTTTTAAACCGAACGCCATATTATCATAAACGGTCATGTGAGGATAAAGTGCATAGCTCTGGAACACCATAGCCACATCACGGTCTTTTGGTGCAACGTTATTAACAACACGATCGCCAATGAGTACCTCGCCCTCGCTAATTTCTTCAAGACCTGCGAGCATACGTAAACTTGTTGACTTACCACATCCGGAAGGACCAACAAAGACAAGGAATTCTTTATCAGCGACTTCTATAGTAAGATCATCTACAGCGGCAACATCGCCAAAGAGCTTATATACATGATTGAAAGTGACACTTGCCACAAGAAACCTCCATTTATACTTAAAATAATCAGATATACTCAAAAAACTGGTAAATATGCACAAACATTTTACTTGACACCATAACATTTTTATAGATGTGATTATAATGGTTCTTTTGAATTTTGCAAAAAAAAGTTTGATTAAAATATAAAATAACCTAAAAACGATACTTTTTCGAGGGAAATATGATAGATAATCCGAACGCCGAAATCATCGCTATTGGTACAGAATTACTCCTAGGTGAAATCACAGATACAAACTCCGTATTTATGGCACGCCAATTGCGCGATATTGGGGTTAATGTCTATTTTATGACAACCGTAGGGGATAACCTTCAACGCATTGTTGATGCGATAGATTTAGCCCTAAATCGGGCACAAATTATTATTACGTGTGGTGGGTTAGGACCTACTGTTGATGATATGACTCGTCAAGCAGTCGCTACGGCTACCGGACGGGAGCTCGTTTTTCAACAAAATCTTTTTGAAATGATTGCTGAACGATTTCAGGGCTTTGGTGTTCAGATGACTGCTAATAATCGTCAACAGGCTTTTTTGCCGCAAGATGCAAAGGTTATCGAGAATCCTGTTGGGACTGCACCAAGTTTCATAGTCGAAACAGATCGTGGCGTTGTTATAAGCTTACCCGGTGTTCCACGTGAGATGAAATATCTCATGAATTCAGCAGTACTCCCATATTTATCAAAAACGTATGACCTTGGTATTATTATTGCTCGAACTTTGAAAACGGCTGGCATTGGGGAAAGTTCACTTGATGATAAAATTGGTACAGGCATATTGAGCCAAAGTAATCCTACAGTAGGACTTGCCGCACATCATGGAAGTGTTGATGTACGTATTACCGCTAAAGCCGAAACCGAAAGCGTAGCTATAACAATGATTGATGAAGTTCAATCGGCACTTGAAGAACGCATCGGTAGTTACATATTCGGAGTTGATGGCGAAACATTAGAAGAAGTTGTTTTAGACTTCTTACAAAAACATGATCTAAAAATTAGTGTTCTTGAAGCGGGATTGCCGAATGCTATTATAAGCAAGTTGGATAATCAAACATTATATGCCCAATCCAACATACTGCCTCATCCACGGGATGCCTATGAACGATTTGAAATCGATCAATCTGTAGCACTTAAGGATTGTGCAATCCAAATAGCTGAGAACCTCTATAAAAAAGGTGATACTTCTGCCAGTATCGTCATATTAAGTTACCCAGAAGTTGATGAAAGCGCTGATGTTGAACAAGCCAGCACCATAACAATTATGACAGGCGATACACCAAGAAGTAGGGTGTATGGATTTGGAGGTAAGTCTAATCTAGCACAAGACTGGATACCCAGATGGGGACTGTCTACTTTATGGCGAATGCTCAAGGAACAATATGATGACGTGGTCTAATTTTTATCAACAGGTTGCTGACAAGATAGAGTCTCGTCAATCTTCAAAGGCTATATGGCTAAAACCTACGTTAGATTGCTTACCATTGCCCATACAGCGATTTGATGAGCCTTTTTTACCTTTGAGCAAATCAATAATTAAGGCAACTAACAATAGTGTTTCAGTATACATATTTGACCTTGCTTCTTATCTTGCAATAGGTGCGGCCGGAATTGTTGCCTTAGAACGTGCAATTGCATATGCTAACCAGGATGCAATTACAATATTACACGGTCCATTTTTTGGCAAACAGTATAAAGTACTAACTGAAGATCAGGGTTTAAACGTCAATAGTCTGACTGTCGCAACAGATGAAGACCTGACATATTATATAGACAATTCACCGTATAGTGCTTTTCTATATAACGGGACACTACTGAAAGACGGTGGTGTAATGTCTGATAACACACTGACTTTGTTTAGCACTAACTACGCCAATATTAGCATCGAGATAATCGATACAAATTTTCTATTACAGAATAACCTAAGTGATACCTATATTGAGACTGTTAAATCAACTATAGCTTAAGCCTATTTACCACTTATCATTATAAATATACTCAAATATAATGAGCGTTTCTGAATAATGAAACGCTCATTATTGCAATCTCTAAGCTTTTAATCGTCGAGGCTTAATAATGCCATAAATGCTTCTTGAGGTACCTCGACAGAACCAATCATCTTCATACGTTTCTTACCCTTTTTTTGCTTCTCCAGCAATTTCTTTTTACGGGTAATATCACCACCATAACATTTGGCTAAAACATCTTTACGCATGGCTTTGACATTTGCACGCGAGATAACTCGTTTACCAATCGCTGCTTGTACCGGTACAACAAACATCTGACGCGGGATTAAATCTTTAAGTTTCGTAACGAGTTTTTGTCCCCGATAGAAAGCATCATCTCGATGGCATATCATCGCCAACGCATCAACGGAGTCATTGTTAACTAAAACCTCAACTTTAACCAAATCACCTGTACGGTATTCAAGAAATTGGTAATCAAGGCTAGCATATCCCTGCGAGACACTTTTTAGCTTATCATAGAAGTCGATAATGATTTCTGATAACGGAATGTCAAAATGTAAAATAACACGGGTTGCGTCAAGATACTCCGTTGTCTCATAAATACCACGCTTATTAATTACCAAATCCATAATTGCACCAATGTACGATTGAGGCACATAAATCTGTATTTTCATCCACGGTTCACGAATTTCATCAATACTGCCTTCATCGGGTAAAAGGGCAGGGCTATCTATTACTTCTACTTCACCAACTTTATTCACAACTTGATAAGCAACACTTGGAGCAGTTGCCAGAATGTCTAGGTCGTATTCACGTTCTAAACGCTCTTGTACGATTTCCATATGGAACAAACCCAAGAAACCAACGCGAAAGCCAAAATTAAGCGCCTGAGATGTTTCAGGTTGAAACACTAATGAAGCATCATTTAGTTGCAGTTTTTCTAAAGCATCCCTTAAATCTGTGTACTCATCGTTATCTGTTGGATAAATACCAGCGTAAACCATTGGTTTAACTTGTGTATAGCCAGGAAGTGCTTCTTTTGTTCCATTAATTGCCCAAGTAACGGTATCCCCAACACGACATTCTCTTACTGTTTTTAAGCCTGTTGCAATATAACCAACTTCGCCTGCGCCAAGTTCATCCACGGTTCGCATAATAGGGTCAAAAATACCGATTTCTACCGGTTCAAATTTCGATTGTGTCGCAAACAATTGCAACATATCCCGTTTTGTGACTTTACCATCCATCACTCGAACATAGGCAATTACACCTTTATAGGCATCATAATGAGAATCAAACACAAGTGCTCGGAATACCTCATCAGCATTTGTTGTCGGAGGTTTAACTTCCTGAATTACTTTCTCCAAAACATCCGCTATTCCAATACCACTCTTTGCTGAAATCCGAGGCATATCATCAGCTGGTGTCCCCAATAGATCTTCAATTTCTTGAGCAATATCATCTGGACGTGCCGCAGGCAAATCAATTTTGTTAATAACGGGAATGATTTCTAGATCTTGTTCCAAAGCAAGGTATACATTAGAAAGTGTTTGTGCTTCAATGCCTTGACTTGCATCTACAACTAGAATTGCTCCTTCACAGGCTTGCAATGCACGACTGACCTCATACGTAAAGTCAACGTGTCCAGGGGTATCAATCAAATTTATAGTGTATTCGATTCCATCATTAGCTGTATATAACATCCTTACTGCCGAAGATTTAATCGTAACACCACGCTCACGCTCTAAATCCATACTATCCAATAGCTGTGCTTGCATATCACGATCACTCACAGTTTTTGTTAATTGTAATAAGCGATCAGCAAGTGTACTTTTACCGTGGTCAACATGAGCTATAATGCAAAAATTACGAATATACTCAATTTTCATTTCGTAGCGTTCTCCAAACAATGAATATTCTTATTATGATGGATTATTGTGTGCAGTAATAGGGGAGACTGTATTACTCAGCGTTAGCAAGTGAACCTATTTTTTCATTATATTGAAAATTAGTTGGATAAATATCCCCCCACTTTAGCCACATAAGGTATTCAACATTGCCTTTTTGTCCTGTAATTGGTGAGCGAATGAGATCAACTACCTGATAATTAGATTCCTCAGCAAACTGAGTAATCTCTTCTAAAACGCGCTTACGGACAGATGGATCTCGGACGATACCCCCTTTACCTACATCCGCTTTACCAGCTTCAAATTGTGGTTTAACTAAGGTAATGATATCAGCCACAGGAGAAAGCCATCGTTGGATAGCAGGCAATATTAGCCGTAAAGATATAAAGGATACGTCCCCAACAACAAGATTTACTGGTTCTGGGAGTTGCTCTAAATATCTTGCGTTTGTATTTTCAAGTATGATGACTCGGCTATCTGTTCGTAGGCGATAATCTATGATTCCCCGCGCAACATCAATCGCATAAACACGTGCTGCATTATGTTGTAGTAGGCAATCGGTAAAACCACCTGTACTTGCTCCTACATCAGCACATATTGTACCTTGTATATTAATGTCAAAAGCGAGTAATGCGGCTTCAAGTTTAATACCGCCACGTCCGACATATCGTGGTTTAGATTTAAGCGTTATGTCTGCTTCAAGTGACACACGCATTCCCGGTTTATCTGCAACTTGACCATCAACAAAAACTTCAGCTGCCATAATCATTGCAGAGGCTTTATTTCGGCTAGGAGCTAATTCCCTTTGGACGACTAGTACATCCAATCGTTCTTTTTTTACCATAAATACATCCTACTTAATCATGTACTAATTCAATTGTGATAATAAGCGGGTTAAGACTTTCAGCATCCAATTCAAAGCCATCAATGGTTATGGGTAAATATCCATTTGCCTCTATAACAAGACTATAAGGTGTATCCAATACTAGCGGTCTATCGAATTGAAAATTACCATTGCGATCAGTAGTTGCAATAGCAAAAACTTGTTCCTGATCCCATACAAAATCACTAATCGAAAAATCTTCTCTAATAAGTATGATTGAGACATTCGGGATACCATTTTGGGTTGCAGCATCAATGACCACACCACCAAAGGGCGTTCCATCAGCTTCTGCAAAACGGTCAATCGCTAACTGCCCAATACCTACGGATGCGGTTGCTTCGGTGATTTTTAGATCATTTACGAGTAATTCTACGGTGTAAGTGCCATCAGGTGGATTATCAAGTGATAACAAAAAATTTTTTCCTGACTCAGTCGTGATCCATGGTTCAGTAAGTTCAAAGAATAATTCGCCATCAACCAGCCATCGAACTGTCCATACTGTACCAGGTGCAATCTGCTGCCAATCGAAAAGAGCATATAACACATCAACAGAATTTGGGAGTGAAGTAACCTTAGGGGTGTTGAGTGCTTCGAAAGGTGATTGAGCGATCGTATAACGTGCGTTACTAAAAATAATTGGTAATGGTCCTTCTTGAGCACCCGCAACGACAAAATCTGATGTAACTGACAAAGCATTGTTTATATAGAGTTCTAGGCGATATGTACCGGGGAATAACCCACCTTGTGGTCTGAGATTGACGACAGTTGATCCATTTTCGCCCCCTGACCAAACCTCATTGGTTCGACTACCTATTATCTCCTGACCATTGAAATACCAAAGAGATGTCCAATTCGTACCATCTATCATATTGGCGTAAACAAATCGTGCAGATGCTATACTTCCAGTCGGCAATACATAGCCGTTGCCAAGAATATTACCTTGCAAATCAAGTAAACCAAATACAACATTACTAAAGGTAGGGGTTACAGCCGCACCACCGCCAATTATCACAGTTTCACTATCAGCCGCAAATCCATTTATTAATAGATTGAATTCGTATACACCATTTGCCCATGGTTGATCACGACTGCCAATATACCATAGCCCACGTTGACTTCCACTCCAGCGTACAGGTGGTAAACTGAAGATAGAATCAGGTACACCATCGCGGGTAACTCTTAATTCATATACTGTCTCAGAAGTCATGTTTTCGTAGTCAAAAAATAGATAAAGGCTATTTGTATTAGCTGGTAACGAACCTACAACAGTTGAAGGCAGTCCATTGACAACCGATGGCGAAAAAAAGAGGCGGGAAAACTTTGGAGGATCAATTGGATTGGGACGCACATCAGGGATTGTTAATATATCAACATTCAGTCCTAAGGATGCACCGCGGATTAGACTACGAGCAAAATTTGACGGACGAATTGAACTAATAAAACCACCAATTGGGATGCACTGATCATTATTATTAATAAAACCATCTAGGTTGGAATCTTCAATAAATTTACAACTTGCGTCAGAATTTGAGAGGGTAATAGGAGCAGTAGTCGGTATACCAATTAGTTGTCCTTGAGAGTTGTAAGCACCACCTCCAGACATTGTACCCGGAATAGTTGAGCGCGTTTTGAACCAAGAACGATCTCCACCTCTTGGTTCCGAAATAAACGCAGTGATTGTACCACGTGTTATACCAACTGGTTGATATCAATATTTGTATAGCCCACAACAGTGATATTCTGGTCAATTGTGACCTCAGAAGAGTCTCCGATCTCGACGAACGGCAATGTTGGTAAAGTGCCATCGGCAATAAGCCTACCGTCTAGTTCTCTCGTGATTTGTAATAATGCAATATCCAACCCTTCGTCAACTTGTGCTATCTCAGCCCTATATTTGGGTATAGGTGGCTCATTTAAATCAACATTGATAGCAACGATGATAGTATCTCCATTACATATAGAGTCACGCACTGTACTATGCGCATTTGTCAAAATTAACCCATCATAACTAACAATTGTACCAGTGCTCACACACGTAATAATTAGATTATTCCCTTGATTTCGTGCTTGATAAATAAATACTGTTGCACGTTTAATACGGTTGATGTCGAACTCTGAAGCTGATTGTGCCATGCTAGACATAACCGTCGTGACAAACAACAATAGAAATGAAATTTTGAGAAATCTAACTAATTGAATCATATTAGTAGTCTATATCTTGTATAAATTGTTCAAATATAGGTAATGTTTGTTCATAGGTATTTGAATCTGCACGAAATGTCATAATCAGAGCTTGACCTCGTTGGATTGTCAAAATATCTAGTCCTACAACAACTGTCGATACACCTTCTAAAAACGGACTGGCGTCTCTCGATACAAATGTATATGACATCGCAATTGCAGGTGTTTCATCTGGTAGAAAATAATCACTATACCCGAGAATAGTATAATCGATGAAGGTCTGTGACCGATTGAGCGATAAACGGTCGAGTAGATTACGTTCAACTGTATCAGGTGTGACAGGTAATGTGCTTACTTGTATGACTGTCTTAAATCCTCGATTAGACATGTCCCGGACTCGTAAAACATAATCTCCTGTTTCGTCAAGTAGCCACCGTGCTGGGTATAATGCTGTGATACCTGCTTCAAGATTTGTGTACATGGTTACCCGATTTAGACTACTTTGGCGTAGACTAAATCCAATATATAAGAATATCAATATCACAATATAACTCAAATATATTGACCACCGCTGCCGCTGGGTTAATTGCGAGTTGTTAGAAATGTTGACTTCTAAAATTGACATCGATTAATCATTACTTGCAACTATTTTCTGGTCACGTTCTTGAGCAACTGTATAAAAGAAAAAAGTAAGCCCTAAAGATAAAATCAAGACTGCAATTAAAAAACCAAGACTGGCTATTGGGCGATCCGCATTCCCACTAGTCGTGATGGGACTATTCATCAATCCAGACACAAAAGGCGAAATTATTCCTACAACCAGTGCTGCAAAACCTATACTTATCGGGAGCATTATCGGAATTGGATTGTTAAAGTAGGTTTCAGAAAGACCGTAAGCGATAACCATGCTAGATGCAAGTTGCATTGTGTAATTTGAAAAAATATATAGCA
>Ga0209475_10004706_pt1 | contig 11602 bp, 9 predicted proteins | sample tdDd471_FD_187128 | JGI IMG/M metagenome (GOLD analysis project Ga0209475, IMG submission 187128) | Marine sediment microbial communities from the Atlantic coast under amendment with organic carbon and nitrate - tdDd47.1 (SPAdes)... | ecosystem: Environmental > Aquatic > Marine > Coastal >...
GCATGGCGCTATGATTTCGTAGGAAAGTTTGCATAGAGCCATAAGGTCAAGGAAGCACTCCAGATCTTCGGCCATGTTATCAAGCATGTTTATTTGTGTGTCGCTCCAAAGCTCTGGGTTTTCGGAGGCTAGATCGTCGCGCGCAGAATAACGCTCTATAAGGCGTTCGCATTCCATGTGCAAAAATGCCATATCGTCAGGGCGAACATTGCCGAGATCTGCGATTTCTTTCATAACAAAAGCGCTGCATAATAAAGAGTCTTCGGTAGAGAACTCACTGAGCATGTCGTGCATAGCATAGGTTTCTTCATCGCTAGCCATTTTGCCAGCGCTTAACAGCTCGCGCACGATCAAAGGCATTTGAAGTCTGTTTTTAAGTAGTGCTAGTTGTTTATCGCTCTGAGACATTTTAGTTTCTCCATTTCCGGCTGGTGGAAGACATTTGTTTGTTATTAGTGTCCAGCCGTTCTAACTCCCTTCTTAAAGGGTAAAGTTAAAGAAAGAGTTAACGTTATCATTAAACTTTCGATTTTCTTTTAAAGGTCGTTGTGCCATAAAGGCCTATGGTTGTTATCGTATGATAAATGAGGTGGTATGTGGTTGCGCAGGTGCAGATTTATAATGGTCTTCCGACGTTTGACATTGTGGGGTATGTTTAGTGAAACGTTTGTTCATTAAGGTAATTATAGCGTTTTTTGCATTAGTTTTTTTAGCGTTCGCTGTCATAGTTGTTATGATTACATTAGAAATGAAAACTTGGCATAATAATTACCGTGTAGCGGTGCGAGATTTAATTCCAGTTAAGATCAAAACGGAAAAAATATTAGCCGATGATTATGAACAGGCGCTTCCTGGTGGATGGTGTCATGGCTTGACTTTCAAATTGAGTACAAAGTCTCTGGAAGAAATACGTGAACAGGGGTTGGTTTTTTTAAAAGGTCAGGTTCCAGCAAACCCCGTACAAATCAGAAATGGAGATGGTTACTGGGTAGACTGGCAAGAAAAACCTAATTTGCTTTCAGATCTTGATGCTCAAAGGCCCTATGGATGTTTAAGTGAGACGGAAAAATTTATGCGGAAGAAAGGGTATGCTATCAAGCGTGATACAAAAATATATTACACGTATGTTAAACACAGAGGTTATTCTAATATATCAGTATATCCCGAATGGGGAATTGTTATTTACAGTAGTTGGGCATATTAAGAGGAGGTAGATTTGGTCGCTAGAGTAAATACGGTTGCTTTTCAAGGCATTGAGGTTCGGCCTGTGGATGTGCAGGTGCAGTTGTCTAATGGTCTTCCGGCGTTTCATATAGTGGGGCTTCCTGATAAGGCGGTGGCGGAGAGTAAGGAGCGGGTTAGAGCCGCTCTTCATGCTTTGGGTTTGTCGTTGCCGCCCAAACGTCTAACTGTGAATATGGCGCCTGCTGATCTCTCCAAGGAGGGTAGCCATTTTGATTTGCCGATAGCACTTGGCGTGCTTGGTGCTATGGGGGTGCTTCCTAAGGAAGAATTGGCGGAATATGTGGTGTTGGGTGAATTATCGCTCGATGCCGGAATACGCGCAGTTTCCGGGGTTTTGCCCGCAGCAATGCACGCAGCAACGGCTCATCATAATCTTATTTGCCCGAAAGATTGCGGCGAGGAAGCTGCTTGGGCGGGGGATGTAGATATTCTTGCGCCTGCAGATTTATTACAACTGATTAACCATATCAAAGGGTCACAGGTATTAAGTGCGCCGAAGGTAGATATGGCCAATGACAATAAACCATCTTACCTAACGGATTTAGCGCATGTTAAGGGGCAGGAAACCGCCAAACGTGCGCTGGAAATAGCGGCGGCTGGCGGGCATAATATGCTGATGGTTGGCCCTCCGGGGAGTGGGAAATCTATGCTGGCGTCTTGTGTGCCGGGGATTTTACCGCCGCTCTCGCCAAAAGAAGCGCTTGAGCTTTCAATGATCCATTCTATTGCAGGGATATTGCCTGAAGGTGGTTTGGTGCGTACTAGGCCTTTTAGAAGCCCACATCACAGCGCTTCGCAGCCTGCTCTCATTGGTGGGGGGCAGAAGGCTAAGCCCGGTGAGATATCTTTGGCGCATCACGGGGTTCTTTTCCTTGATGAATTGCCTGAGTTTGCGCGGGCAACGCTGGAGTCTTTGCGCCAGCCATTGGAAAGTGGTGAAACGCTGGTGGCTCGGGCAAACGCGCATATCCGCTATCCAGCGCAATTTCAGCTCATTGCCGCGATGAATCCATGCAGGTGCGGGTATTTAGGTGATCCAGATCGGGCTTGTAGCCGAGCGCCGCGTTGTGCTGTGGATTATCAATCCAAAATATCAGGGCCGTTAATGGATCGAATTGATATCCATGTTGACGTGCCGCCAGTGAGTATAGCTGACTTGCAAAGTGAAGTGAGTAACGGAGAGAGCTCTTCGAAAGTGGCGGAGAGGGTGGAAAAAGCTCGTGAACTACAAAGGCTGCGTTATGAGGCTATGAATGAGGAAAACGATTCGCATGACTTTATTAATGCTAGGCTTAGCGGGGAAGCGCTGGAATCTGTGACGCAAATGGAAGATAACGCGCGGGAAATGCTTATGCGCTCGGTTGATCAGTACAAGCTCTCTGCGCGTGGTTATTACCGGATTTTGCGGGTTGCGAGGACTATTTCTGATCTAAATGGCGGGGCTGAGGTCTTGATTAAGGCTGATATAGCTGAGGCTCTCAGTTATCGCCGCATGTCTCTGCACTAGTAGAGGGCGGGTAAAACCCAATTAAATTTGTGTTTTCTGGTTGTTATGAGATATAATACTTACATATATGTGATAAGTGGGCTTATTGGGCTCGTAGACAAAAACTGAATGCATTTAAACAAAAACAATAAAACGCATGTAGGTGGGTAAAGATGGCAATAGCAGGATTATTTAACAAAGCGGGCTATAATAAAGCGCTAGACGTGACGTCTCGGGACGTTATGGCGCAGCTGAGCATGAATACGAATGTAGCGCCAGCACCTTCTGAAAGCTTTCAACAGGGTATTCCAAATCCTGTTTTTCAAGAAAAGGGTAATGCTGATACTTATATGGATGATCTGATTTCAGGGAATGATCGTAAGGGAACCTTGATGCAGACGATGTATCCAGATCGGGATTATAAGGATACGGTTAGGACATCAGGCTTGGATTTGGATGTTAATAAGAAAGTTACAACAGGGGAGATCGTTTCCAGAGAAGCTACTGGAGGTATGGAAGCGGTTCAGAAGCAGAAAGCTTCATTTAAGGATGATTTTGGGCAGGCTAAGGCAGAAGCCACCCAGATGTTGAAGGAAGCTGCTAAAGATATGGATATTGATCCGTCTGAAGCAGTGGGTCAAATGGTTGCTAAAAGAGCTCCTAGTAACGCGGGTGTGGTGACTGGTGCGTTAGGTGGTTTAGCGGGTGGTGGATCATTGGCAACAGCCGGGTCAGCAGCTCTTTATTTGAAACAAGAACTTAGCAAAGAAGATAAAAAACTTCCGCCTAAACAACAAGAAGCATTATTGGCAGATACGTTAAAACGTCTTCAAGAATCTAGAAAGCCGGTTGATACCAGGGAATCTGCATCATCTGGTGGAAAAATGGATGCTGCTCCTGCGGAGGAGGGCCTCAAGAAAAGCGAAATTGCTTGGGAAGAGATGGGGATGGCTGACTTGGCTGAGCTTATGAAAGCTGATCCAGATGGATTAGACCAGCCGGAAATGCAGAATCTCATGGACGTTGAGCATGAACTGGAAGCTGTGAAGCTTAATCATAAATATGTGGAAAAACATTATGCTGATGATGCTTCGCCCGATAAAATAGAAGCTTCTGTAAAATCTGGTAATGGTGCTATGTCTAAGCTTGTTGCGGGGGCGCAGGTTTTGAAGATAGATGCTGGTGACGTCTCTCTCGCTGGCGCTGGCGTAAGTAGTGTTGCTGGTGGTGTAACGGTAGCATCTGCGTCTGATCTTGATACCGGAGGTATTGCAAAAGATATGAATCTTGACTTGGTTAATGATGCTGCTGTTAAAGAACAGCTTCAAGGTGATATTAAAGCGCAGTTCTCAGCATAGTTTATATACGAATAATATATTATTACTCTGCAGTTATTAAATTCTTTATTTTTTTATCATTTTTTGCATGATTTTTTGCACAAAAGTTGTATGGCTGATACAAAAAAGGTAGTTTGTGTTTGCCTTAGCGCGCTTTTTTTATTAATAATTATGACAGTATCTTAAGATAACCGTAAGTTTTGATTCGTGGCATATTCTCATTCAAATGAAAAGACTAAGACATTTTCTAAGCGTGCTTTGGAGCGTATGGTGGGGCTTAATCTGTTGCCCACACCGGAGAATTATGAGCTATGGTTTGTTTATTTTTCCGGTGTAGACCCAGATCTTATCAAGACATTGGATAGTGCTGTTAAAGAACATGACGGTGAGCTTGCGGATGATTTTTGTTATGAAGTCTTTCAGGAGTTTCTTGGCGGGCATCGTGAAGAAAAAAGAGTTATGCAGGCTGGAGACAGGATCCAGAAGACTATTCAAGACGTTAACAGTGTTGTTTCTTCAACCAAGCGCAATGTGCATGAGTACAATGAAACATTGGAGCGTGCCAATCTTGGTTTGAGTGAGGGTAAAGATAAGGACGAAATTAGTAATCTTCTCGCTGATATGATGGAAGACACGCGCGAGATGATCAAGCGTAACTCTGAATTAGAGAATACTTTGGAGCAATCCTCGCGTGTTATTGAGGATATGCGCCGGGATCTGGAAATTGCTCGCAAAGAGGCGCTGACTGACCCATTGACAGGTTTGGAAAATAGGAAAGCTTTTGATCATGAAATATTAAGGCTTATTTCATTGGTAAATGATAAGGAAAAATATTGTTTTTCGATTATCATGATGGATATTGATTATTTTAAGACTTTCAATGATACGTTTGGTCACCAAGTCGGTGATCAGGTGCTTAAACTTGTGTCAAGAACGTTGAAGCAAGGTGTTAAGGGGCGCGACACAACAGCACGTTACGGGGGTGAGGAATTCGCAATTCTTCTGCCCGAGACTAATATAGCTGGCGGTGCAAAAGTTGCAGAATTGTTGCGTCAGGAAGTTGAGAAAAAGGAAGTCATTAATCGTTCATCAGGTAAAAAGATTGCTAAAATCACACTATCGGCTGGAGTTGCGGAATACCGGGACGGCGAGACGGTTGGAGATTTGATTGAGCGCGTGGACAGGGCTTTGTATTCGGCTAAAAATGAAGGTCGTAATCGAGTTATCGTAGCGCGTGCGGCTTCTAAGTAGTCTTATTTGTCGGTTTTTAGCTGAAGTACTCACGGCATATCCCCATTATTTTAGCGGTTTTTCTGGTGTGGGCTTGCACTTTGCAGGGATTCCCTCCATTTATTAGGGATGCAAAACATATATGAAATGGACGATTCGGCGGATTCTCAGAACAAGGCGTGTGGCTTTGATTATCTTGGGCCTTTAAATGCAGGGCAGCGCGCGGCTGTTGAAGGGATGGATGGTGCGTGGCTTGTGCTCGCTGGTGCGGGTACGGGCAAAACGCGGGTTCTTACCACAAGATTGGCGCATCTCCTCAATACTGGTCGGGCTAGCCCTGCGCAAGTTCTGGCTGTGACCTTTACGAATAAGGCCGCGTTGGAGATGAAGGAGCGTATAAGTTCTATGATGGGCGGCGCTCCGGTAGAAGGTTGGTGGCTTGGTACATTCCACTCGCTGGCGGCACGCATGTTGCGCCGAAATGCTGATTTAGTGGGGCTGTCGAGCAATTTTACTATTCTGGATACAGATGATCAGGTGCGCTTACTTAAGCAGATCATGGAAGTGAACGGTGTCGATGTAAAGAAATGGGCACCAAAGATGTGTATTTCCTTTATCGATCGTTGGAAAGATAAGGCGCAGTTGCCTGATCAAGTTACAGGTGCGAGTTCTTGGGATGTGGCGGATGGTAAAATGCCGGTACTCTATAAGCTCTATCAAGAGCGGTTGCGCGCGGTTAATGCCTGTGACTTTGGTGATCTTATATTACACATGATTACAATCCTCAAAAATCCGCAGCATAAAGACGTGCTCGATGATTATCACAGGCGCTTTCGTTATATCATGGTGGATGAGTATCAAGATACGAATGTTGCGCAATATTTGTGGCTGAGGTTGCTTGCGCAAGGATCGGGTAATATCTGTTGCGTTGGTGATGATGACCAGTCTATCTATGGATGGCGCGGGGCGGAAGTTGGCAACATTTTGAAGTTTGAAGAAGATTTTGAGAATTCCAACGTTGTTAGGTTGGAGCAAAATTACCGCTCGACCAATACGATTTTGAAAGCTGCGGGGGTGCTGATTAAGAATAATGGTGCGCGGCTGGGTAAGGATCTATGGTCAGAGCAGGGTGACGGCGAGAAGATTAAGCTTTGCGGTTTGTGGGACGGTAAGGCTGAGGCGCGCTGGGTCGGTGAAGAGATTGAGCAGCTTCAACGCGGTGGTGGTGAACGAGATAAAGTGTCTCTTAATCAAATCGCCGCTCTTGTGCGAACGGGTTTTCAAACCCGTGAATTTGAAGAGCGCTTTATAAAGTTTGGTATTCCATACAAAGTGATTGGCGGAGCGCGTTTTTATGAGCGTATGGAGATCCGTGATGCGCTTGCGTATTTGCGCGTTACTATGCAGCAAAATGATGATTTGGCTTTAGATCGCATAATAAACAAGCCGAGTCGTAAGATCGGCGCTGTTACGGTGAAAAAGCTTTACGCCCATGCAAGAGCGCACGGGATGAGCCTTTATGCTGCGATAATGGATTTAACACAGACCGATGAGCTGCGCCCGCAATTGCGCGGCTTGTTGATGAAGCTGATGGATGATTTTGCGCGGTGGCGCACTGCTCTCGATACGATGAAGCATGATGAAGTGGCAGCGATGGTATTGGAAGAGTCTGGTTATTTAGCTATGTGGCAGCAAGACAAAACTCCAGAAGCACCGGGGCGGGTTGAGAACTTGAAAGAAATGATCTCGGGCATGAGCGAATATGGCTCGTTGCAGGAATTTTTAGAGCATGTTGCACTGGTTTTAGAAAATCAAGACTCTAGTAGCGGCGAGTTTGTCAGTTTGATGACTTTGCATGGCGCGAAGGGGCTTGAGTTTGATTATGTGTTTTTGCCGGGATGGGAAGAAGGATTATTCCCGTCGCAACGTACAATGGATGAGAACGGTATTAAGGGATTAGAAGAAGAGCGCAGGCTTGCTTATGTTGGGATGACGCGGGCACGCAAGGGTGTGTTTATTTCTTACGCGACTAGCCGCAATATGTATGGGAGCTGGAATAACGCTATACCATCGCGTTTTATTGATGAGTTGCCGGATGATTTAGTCGATGTGATGAGCCAGAGTGGAATGGTGCAGGCCGGACGTTCGCGGCATTGGGATTCTAGCGGGTATAAGGCTAAGGTGCCGAAGAAAGCGGCGGGCGCGTATGACAAAAAGGTTAAAAGCGAGAGTGGCGAAGTGCTCGCGCGGGGTGACCGGATTTTTCACGATAAGTTCGGTTATGGCAAAATTATCAATATCGACGGCCATAAGCTGGATATTGCTTTTGAAAAGGGAAGCCAAAAGCGGGTTATGGATAGCTTTGTTGAGAAAGTATGATCTTCTATTTGCTCTGGTTTTGGACATAACTATGCTGTACTCTTTAAGAATTATAGATTAGGAAAAATATGCAAAAGCTCTCTGGTGAGATTGTAACTATTTTTGGAGGAACGGGGTTCCTTGGGCGTCATGTCGTAAGGAAATTGGCTGCGCGAGGCGCTCGTGTCAGAGTGGTTACGCGTGCTCCGGAAAGTGCTTATAGGCTTAAAGTTAGTGGTGACGAGGGACAAATTGTGCCAATTGCTTGCGATTATGATGATGAAGAGAGCGTGGCTGCGGTTGTTAGAAGTTCTGATGTGATCGTTAATTGTCTTGGTATATTGTTTGAAAAAGGCAAAAGGCAGACTTTTCAGCGTGTACATGTAGAGCTGCCGTCTTTGCTGGCCCAGTTATGTATGGATGAGGGCGTAAAACGTCTTGTGCATGTTTCTGCGCTGGGTTGTAATATTGGTATTTCTCGCTACGCAAGAAGCAAGCTGGAAGGGGAGAAGGTGGTGTCTTCTCATTTCCCTAAGGCTAGTATTATTCGCCCAGCTGTGATGTTTGGCGCAGATGATGATTTCTTTAGCATGCTCGCAGAGATACTACGTTACATACCATTTACGCCATTAATTGGTGATGGAAAGGTTAAGTTTCAGCCTGTTTATGTAGGGGACGTAGCTGGCGCCATTGTTAAGGCTCTAGATCTGTCTACGGATAAATATATGGGCAATACCTATCAGCTGGGAGGCCCGGAAACTATGGATTTTAGGGGTGTTTATGATTTTATTTATAAGCACACAAAGCGAGAGCGCAAACTTGTAACTATTCCGTATAAACTGGCCAAGTACTTAGCTTGGTTTCTGGAATTTTCACCACGTCCGATTTTAACGCGTGATCAGGTGAACAGTTTAAAGAATGAAAGTATTGTGATGGAAGGTTCGTCAGATTTTCGTTCTTTTGGTATTATATCAAAATCAGTTCATTTGGTTGTTCCCGATTGTGTAGAGCGCTTTAGAGAAGGTGGTGTGGCTTCGAAGACTGAAATTATGGCTTGAGAATAGTTTTTAAGAACAACAGGAGGGGATATGTTTAAAGGAATTGCAATATTGCGATGTAACAGAGGGAATGCAAATATGCGAAGAATTGTATTAAGTGCGCGTTTTGCTGCACTGTTTATTGCGCTGATTAGCTTCTGCGGAATTGTAGGGATGGCATTGTTGGCGTCTTTTCCTAGAGTGGCTTTGGCTGAAACACATGGAATTGTTGCAGTAATAAATGATGACGTTATTACAGATAACGATCTTAATAAACGCATCCGTTTGGTGATGGCTTCTTCCGGGTTGCCTAATACGCAAGAGATAAAACAAAAGCTTATTAGGCAAGTATTAGGAAATCTTGTTAACGAGCAGCTTATGTTGCAAGAAGCAAAAAAATATGGCTTTGAGGTCGAGCAAAAAGAGATAGAAGATGGTTTTGCGCAAATTGCCAAGCAGAATAAGATGAGTATGAACCAGTTTATGGAGATGTTAAAGCGTGTAAATGCTGATACTTCTTCAATGTATCGTCAAATAAGAGCGCAAGTGGCTTGGGGGAAGGTCGTTCAGGCACGGTTGCGTTCACGTGTGGTGATTTCTGAACGTGATATTGACGATGCTTTGGAACGTATTCGTGCAAAAATAGGTACAACGGAGTATCTTGCTGCGGAGATATATTTGCCAGTCGATGGTGCAGCAAAAGAGTCGCAAATTAGAAAATTGGCTAATGGATTGGTACAGGAGATCAAATCTGGTAAAGCGAGTTTCTTTAAATTAGCGCAACAATTTTCGCAAGCTGCCGGAGCGGCTAGTGGTGGAAACAAGGGTTGGGTTAATGAGGCGCAGCTTTCTGAAGAACTGTTGCGGGGTTTAAAAACAGCGGGCAAGAATAAGGTTACTAACCCAATAAAAACGATGAATGGGTATCATATCTTGTTATTGCGCGATAAGCGTAAACTTAGCGAAGAGACCATTCCTTCGCGCGATCAAATCAAATACAGTATTGGCACAGAGCGTATGGATAGGTTACAGCGCCAACGTTTGATGGATTTACGTTTAGCTTCCTATATTGATATTCGAATATAAGTATGGCTGATTTATCGATAAAGAGTGATATTTGGGAGCGCAGGGTTACGGCTGTGGAGTCGTTGCCCCCATTGCGTGAGGTGATTGCTGCACATGAATTGAGGGCGCAAAAATCTTTAGGGCAGAATTTTTTGCTTGATATGAATATTACGGATAAGATTGTGCGTGAAGCTATGATGCGTGATGGCGGCTCTTGGGCGAATGTTCATGCTTTTGAGGTAGGGCCGGGGCCGGGAGGCTTAACGCGTGCGCTTCTTAAATCTGATGCACAAAAGGTGACGGCTATTGAGTTTGATTCACGTGCGATTGCTGCACTTGGTTCTTTAGGGGATGCAAGTGGCGGGGATTTAACTCTGATCGAGGGGGATGCACTAAAGGCGGATATATCTTCTTTAAGCGCAGCGCCGAGGGTTATTGTTGCTAATCTTCCCTACAATATTGCAACACCTTTGCTAATTGGTTGGCTTAAAGATATCAGGAAGGATGCGGGCGCTTATAATTCTATGAGCTTGATGTTCCAAAGAGAAGTCGCCGAACGTATTTTTGCTGCACCAAATACCAAGCATTATGGACGCTTAGCGGTTATATCACAATGGCTGTGTAGAGCAGAGCGGTTGTATGATTTACCGCCGAGTGCTTTTACGCCGCCGCCCAAGGTAAATAGCTCTGTGGTGTATTTTAAGCCGAAGTTAGTGGCAGAGAACGCGCCGGCATTTCAGGACGTTGAACGGGTAACGGCAGCTGCGTTTAATCAACGGCGGAAAATGATCCGTTCTAGTATGAAAGCCTATATGGGGGCTATTGAAGCTTTAGGGATTGATCCTACCAAACGTGCGGAAAATCTTAGTGTTGAAGAGTTCTTGGCTATTGCCTCTTTTTGACCAGATGTCATGGCGTGTGATAAAATCCATTTTTTTAAGCTGAACTCGTAGAAGCGGGATTAACGATGACTACATTATCTGGTGAATTTCAAAAAACACTTACATTTAAACCAGATGATATCAGGCACTTAATAGATGATGCGCATGTCATAGAGGGTGCAAAGGAGTTTTATTCAGGTCAGGGGTTAATTACCGATCATGTTCGAAAGGGAGGGCAGGTTTGTGAGTGGTTGATGTCTGGAAAGCCGTCTGTTTTGATTATGCCTGAAAAAATTGGTAAGGCTTTGCTTGAATGTATAGGGCTTGAGCTTAAGGAAGTTTACCAAGATCCTAATAAAGTAGATTTGAGGCGTATGAGAGATGGCGAGATTGCCTTGGCTCAAACAAGAGTGAACTCACCCTTGGCGATTATGATTACCAAAGATAAGGTCGAAGAAGCTTTGGTGCGTATGAAGCGTGGGCAAAGCGCAGAGGGGCGTCTTTACGATCGTCTTGAAGGGTTTTTAGGAGATAACAACCTAACGCCACAAAAATTTATAGATATTCTTAATGGTATAGATGCAAATCCAGAAGAATTGGATAGGCTTAAGGGGATAGCCGTGCGCGGAGATGATTTCGATCTTTAGTCCTTTGAATCAAAGGCCACTTTTCAGGCCGCGGACGAAATCAGCAAGGCCAACTAAGCGCTGGCGTTTGATACGTTCGGCGTCTAAAATGGTTTGAGCTTTGGCGATAGCTCTATCAACGTCCTTATTAATAACAACGTAATCATATTCTGTGTAATGTGAGAGTTCATCAGATGCTTTGGACATGCGGCCGCGGATATCTTTTTCGGATTCCAGAGTGGTTTGTGCTCGACCGCGCAAGCGTTTTTCCAGAGTTGATTGTGACGGTGGGAGAAGAAACACAGTGACTAGATCGTCTCTTGCTATTTCTGAAATT
>Ga0209475_10004708_pt1 | contig 11600 bp, 9 predicted proteins | sample tdDd471_FD_187128 | JGI IMG/M metagenome (GOLD analysis project Ga0209475, IMG submission 187128) | Marine sediment microbial communities from the Atlantic coast under amendment with organic carbon and nitrate - tdDd47.1 (SPAdes)... | ecosystem: Environmental > Aquatic > Marine > Coastal >...
CAAGGTTGTCACCAAGGCCAACACCAAACAGATCGTCGGCGACGGCAGGGTCGAGGGCGTCGAACTGGAGGACGGCACGATCATCCCTGCCTCGCTGGTTGTAATGGCCGTCGGCATCCGTCCGAACGCGGCGCTGGCCAAGGAAGCCGGTCTCGCGGTCAATCGCGGCATCGTCGTTTCGGCAGGCATGCAGACGTCCGATCCCGACATCTACTCGGTCGGCGAATGTGCCGAAGTGGACGGAAAGGTCTACGGCCTCGTCGCTCCGCTCTACCAGATGGCCGAGGTGGCGGCCGGACACCTTGCCGGCGATACGGCGAAGCAGTTCGTGGACCGGGCGACCCCGACGCGGCTTAAGGTCACCGGCATCGATCTCTATTCCGCGGGTGATTTTGCCGAGGGTGACGACCGCGAGGAAATCGTCCTGCGCGACGCAACCGCCGGCGTCTATCGCCGTCTCGTCCTCAGGGACAACCGCATCATCGGTACTGTTCTCTATGGCGACGCAGGCGACGGTCCGTGGTTCTTCGACATGCTGAAGAAGGAAACGGATATCGCCGAGATGCGCGATACACTGATTTTCGGCCAGGCCTACCAGGGGGGCGACCCCTTGGACCCTACGGCGGCCGTTGCAGCCTTGCCGGATGATGCGGAGATCTGCGGTTGCAACGGCGTATGTAAGGGAAAGATCGTCTCGACGATCACGCAAAAGGGCCTGACGTCGCTGGACGACGTGCGCGCCCACACCAAGGCTTCGAATTCCTGCGGCACCTGCACCGGCCTCGTCGAGCAACTGATGACGCTGACGCTCGGCGACAGCTATAATCCTGCCGCCGTCCAGCCGATGTGCAAATGCACGGATCTCGGTCATGACGACGTACGCCGGCTGATCAAGGCAAAGGGCCTGAAGACCATCCCAGCCGTTATGCAGGAACTGGAATGGAAGACATCCTGCGGCTGCGCCAAGTGCCGTCCGGCGCTGAACTACTACCTCGTCTGCGACTGGCCGGACGAATATGCCGACGACTACCAGTCGCGCTTCATCAATGAGCGCGTCCACGCCAACATCCAGAAGGACGGCACTTATTCGGTCGTGCCGCGTATGTGGGGCGGTGTGACATCGTCCGCTGAACTGCGCGCCATCGCCGATGTTGTCGACAAGTTCGAGATCCCGACCGTCAAGGTCACCGGCGGTCAGCGCATCGACATGCTGGGTATCAGGAAGGAAGACCTGCCCGCGGTCTGGGCCGATCTCGGCAAGGCCGGCTTCGTCTCCGGGCAGGCCTATGCGAAGGGTCTCAGAACGGTGAAAACATGCGTCGGGTCGGACTGGTGCCGTTTCGGCACGCAGGACTCGACCGGTCTCGGTATCCGCATCGAGAAATTCATGTGGGGCTCCTGGACGCCGGCCAAGGTGAAGATGGCCGTCTCCGGATGTCCCCGCAATTGCGCCGAAGCCACCTGCAAGGATGTCGGCGTGGTTTGCGTGGACTCCGGTTTCGAGATCCACTTCGCCGGCGCCGCCGGGCTCGACATAAAGGGCACCGAGGTGCTCGGCATGGTCAAGACCGAGGACGAGGCGCTCGAGCACATCGTCGCATTGACCCAGATGTATCGCGAACAGGGGCGCTACCTGGAACGCATCTACAAGTGGGCCAAGCGCATCGGATACGACGAAGTGCGCCGCCAGATCATGGACGACGCAGACAAGCGCAAGGCCTATTTCGACCGCTTCGTTTTCTCCCAGAATTTCGCCCAGGTCGACCCGTGGTCGGAACGTGTGTCCGGCAAGGACAAGCACGAATTCAATCCAATGGCGACCGTCACGCTGGAGGCTGCGGAATGAACGCTCTGATGCAGAACTGGGTCGCCATAGGCTCGCTGAACGACATACCGCGCCGCGGCGCGCGCTGCGTGAAGAACGGCGAAATGACCATTGCCGTCTTCCGCACTGCAGACGACCAGGTCTTCGCTCTGGAGGACAAGTGCCCTCACAGGAACGGCCCTCTCAGCCAGGGTATCGTCCATGACGGCTGCGTGACCTGTCCGCTGCACAACTGGGTGATTTCGCTCGAAACCGGCAAGGCGCAGGGCGCGGACGAGGGGTCCACCGCGTCCTTCCCGGTGAGGCTGGACGGCGACACCGTTCTGCTGGCGATCGGGATAAAGTGATGGGCGAGGGGGTCCGTACGACCTGTCCCTATTGCGGCGTCGGCTGCGGAGTCGTCGCCACGCGCGAGGACGACGGCACGGTTTCCGTCAGAGGCGACAAGGATCATCCGGCCAATTTCGGCCGGCTCTGCTCCAAGGGGTCCGCGCTAGGCGAGACGGTCGACCTCGACGGCCGCCTGTTGCACCCTCAAATCGCCGGAAAGCGGGCGAGTTGGGACGAGGCGCTTGATCTCGTATCCTCGCGTTTCGCCGAGACCATCCGCGAACATGGCCCGGACAGCGTTGCCTTCTATGTCTCCGGCCAGATTCTGACCGAGGACTATTACGTCGCCAACAAGCTGATGAAGGGCTTCATCGGCTCGGCCAATATCGATACCAATTCGCGGCTCTGCATGGCGTCGTCCGTCGCCGGCCACCGTCGCGCCTTTGGCACGGACACGGTGCCCGGGACATATGAGGATCTCGAACTCGCCGACCTCATTGTGCTGACCGGTACCAATCTCGCGTGGTGCCATCCGGTGCTCTACCAGCGCATCGCTGCGGCCAAGGCGAAGCGGCCGGAGATGAAGGTGGTGCTGGTCGATCCCCGTCGCACGATGACGGCCGACATCGCCGACATGCATCTCGCGATCGCGCCCGACAGCGACATCCCGCTTTTTGCCGGGCTGCTGGCGCATCTGGCGGAAGCCGGTGCGATCGATGCCGGCTATGTCGAGAAACACACGTCGGGACTGTCCGAAGCGCTCGACCGGGCGCGGTCCGTCGCGCTTACCGGCATCGCTTCGATGACGGGTCTTTCTGAAAGAGAGTTGCAGGCTTTCTATGCGCTCTACGCGCACACGGAAAAGACGGTCACCGTCTACAGCCAAGGCGTCAACCAGTCCTCCATCGGCACCGACAAGGTCAACGCGATCATCAATTGCCATCTGGCAACGGGCCGGATCGGCCGGCCCGGCATGGGACCTTTCTCGGTGACCGGCCAGCCGAATGCCATGGGCGGGCGCGAGGTCGGCGGGCTCGCCACCACGCTGGCTGCTCACCTCGACATCGAGAACCCGACCCACCGGGACATGGCGCAGCGTTTCTGGCAGTCACCGACGATCCCGGAAAAACAGGGCCTGAAAGCCGTCGATCTTTTCCAGGCGGTCGCCGACGGCAGGATCAAGGCGATCTGGATCATGGCCACAAATCCGGTCGATTCCATGCCGGACGCCGATGCGGTCAAGAAGGCACTGGAAATCTGTCCCTTCGTCGTCGTCTCCGACGTGAATGCCGAAACCGACACCACTCCCTTCGCCGACGTGCTGCTGCCGTCGGCGGCCTGGGGCGAGAAGGACGGCACGGTGACAAATTCGGAGCGCCGAATCTCGCGCCAGCGCGCCTTTCTGCCGCTTCCCGGCGATGCGAAACCCGACTGGTGGCAGATGGCCGAAGTCGGCAAGCGCCTGGGGTTCGAAGAAGCTTTCGACTGGCCCGGACCGGCAGCGATTTTCGCGGAATATGCGGTGATGACAGCGTTCGAGAACAGCGGCAGTCGCGATCTCGACATCGGCGCGTATGCGGGCATTGGCGGGGATGCCTATCAAAAGCTCGCGCCGTTCCAGTGGCCGCAGGCCAAAGACGTGACATCGATCTCAAGCCGCTTCTTCGCCAATGGCGGTTATTTCACGCCTGACCGAAAGGCACGATTCATCGCGCCCGATATGGCCGTGCCCGCGCGCACCGGTCCGGACTATCCTCTGGTGCTCAATACCGGCCGGGTGCGCGATCACTGGCACACCATGACGCGGACCGGTAAAAGCCAGCGCCTGTCGGCCCATATCGGCGAGCCCTATGCGGAACTGCATCCCGCCGATGCTTCCATGCTCGGCATTTCGGATGCCGACATCGTGGACATCGAAAGCCCGCACGGGCGCGTACTGGTCCGCGCCCTCGTGACCATGCGCCAGCGCGAGGGCTCGGTCTTCGTGCCGATGCACTGGAACGACGGCAACGCATCGAATGCCCGTATCGACGCCGTCGTCGCGCCGGTAACCGATCTCCATTCCGGCCAGCCGGCTTCCAAGCATGTCGCCGTCCGGGCGAGACGCCACGCCGCTTCGCTGTTCGGCTTCGCCATCTGCGCCGCCAATCCGGCCGCGCCCGACTGCGATTACTGGGCGCTTGCCCGGCTCGCTGGCGGCTGGAAGGTCGAATTCGCGCATGGTGAAGCGCTCGCCGATGCCGAGGCATTCGCCCGGACGCTGTTCGGGCTCGACGACGAACACGAACTGATCAGCTACCGCGACCGTGCCACCGACGTACGCCGCATCGCGGCCTTCGAAGACGCGCGGCTGGTCGGCGCGCTCTTCCTTGCGCCCGAGCCTGTCGCCGTATCTCGCAGTTGGGCAGCCGGTCAGCTAGCGGAAAAGCATCATGACCTCGCTGCCCGCTGGCGGCTGGTCGCCGGGCGTCCGGGTGCCGACATGCCCGACAAGGGCGCCATCGTCTGCTCCTGCTTCAGTGTCGGCGCGAAAGAAATCGCCGCGGCCGTCCGCACCGGCAGCGGATCGGTCGAAGCCGTCGGCAAGGTCACATGCGCCGGCACCAATTGCGGCTCGTGCAAATCCGAGATCAGGGAGATCGTCGATGAACATCGTATCGTCGCTGCGGAATGAACCGCGCCGCCGCCGGCGGATGGAAGACCTCGCAACCCTGCCGGTCTTTTTGAAGCTACGGGCAAAGCGTGCCATTGTCGCCGGCGGATCGGATGCGGCGGCCTGGAAAGCGGAACTGCTCGCTGCTGCCGGCGCCGAGGTGCACGTCCATACGGAAGCGGCCGATGCGGCGATGCGGGCACTCGCGGATGACGGCATCGTGGTTCTTCACAACGCCAACTGGACTGACGCCATACTGCCGGGCGCGGCGATCGCAATCTGCGACGCCGAAACCGACGAGGAGGCGAAGACTTTCTTCGATGCCGCACGCGCCGCAGGCGTGCCGGTCAATGTGATCGACAAGCCGGCCTTCTGTGAGTTCCAGTTCGGTTCCATCGTCAACCGCTCGCCCGCCGTCATCGCGATCTCGACCGACGGAGCGGCGCCGATTCTCGGCCAGGCGATCCGTCGGCGCATAGAGACGCTGGTTCCACCGGCAGTGGCCGACTGGGCGAAAATCGCGCGCGATATCCGCGAGACGGTCACGGAGCGGCTGGCGGCGGGGCCGCAACGGCGCGCCTTCTGGGAACGTTTTACCGACCGCGCCTTCGGGCCGGCTCCGGGGGTCCATGCGGAAGAAGAACTCGCCGGCGAGGCATTGTCGATCGCCGCAGGCCTCGGCGAAAACCAGGGCCGTGTCACGCTGGTCGGCGCGGGGCCGGGCGACGCCGAACTCCTGACGCTCAAGGCCGTGCGCGCGCTGCAGGCGGCCGATGTGATCCTGTTCGACGACCTCGTATCCGACGACGTGCTGGAGCTGGCGCGCCGCGAGGCGAAGCGCATGCTTGTGGGAAAACGAGGCGGCCGCGACAGCTGCCGGCAGGAGGACATCAACGACATGATGGTGTCGCTGGCGAAGACCGGCAAACACGTGGTGCGGCTGAAGGGCGGCGACCCGATGATCTTCGGCCGGGCGGGGGAGGAGATTGCGCGACTGGAAGCCGAGGGCATTCCGGTCGCGGTCGTTCCGGGCATTACCTCGGCACTGGCGATGGCATCCTCGCTCGGCGTGTCGCTGACGCACCGCGACTGTTCCCAGTCGGTCCGATTCGTCACCGGCCACAGCCGCAAGGGCGAGTTGCCGAGCGACATCGACTGGCAGGCGATCGCCGATCCGAAGACGACGACGATCTTCTACATGGGTGGCCGCACTGCGGGCGATATCGCGTCCACCCTGATCGACCGTGGTCTTTCGGCGGATACGCCTGTCGTCATCGCCAAGGCCGTATCGAGACCCGGGCAGCGCCAGTGGATGGGAATGCTTGGCGACTTGCCTGCGGCCATGACCGAGATGGGCCATGACGAACCGGTATTGATCGGGATCGGCCCTGTCTTCGCAGAGGTAAGGAGGACATCGACCGGAGAAGCCGGCCGGATTACCGTCGCTGCATGAGCCGTCGGCCGCCTGTTGCGTTCCGGCAGTCATTTCGAATGTCCGGTATGGGTCAACAGACATTTCGTGGTAGGCGCCGCTGAACCCGCTGTGGGGCTGATCAGCACCGAACCGCGCCCTCCGCTGTCCGGCAGGCGACGGTCCAGGCGCCATGGGTCTCGCTGAGCGAGGTGGGCCCGCCAGGAAGGCCTTGAGCGGCGAGGTCTCCTGCATTGGCAACCAGAATGCCGAGCGCAAGGATTGAAGTGGATAGTTTGGGCATGTGCGCCATTTCGGCCTCTCAGAAATTCACGTTGATGCCGATGGTGGCGGCATGGCTCTGCTGGCTGCCCGAGAACAGGCCGGCATAGGTGGCGCGGATGATCATGTCGTCGGTGATCTCGAAGGACACACCCGCACCGAGGCGCAGCCTGTCGCGCCCGGAGCCGGGCCCCCGGCTGCATTATGGCGAGGGATACTATGCCGCTTACCTGCGCGATCCGGATGGCACCAAGGTGCATATCGTTCACAGAGGCGACCTGCGATGACGCTTCAGCGTGATGCCGTCGATTACGTGTTCAACCGATAGGTCAGGATCTTGAACGCGGCCGCGCCGAACAAAATTCCAAGCAAGGCATCGATCGGGCGTCTGGTCGTGATGTAAAGCCGCGAAGCGGTTTGCGTGGAGAACAGAAAGGCGTAGCCGACGAAGACCGCCATCGCGACGACGGCGCAAAGCAGGATTGCGATCGTCAGAAACGCGGCGGGCGCGGTTTCGCCGACGCCTGCTGACAGCGTCGCCAGCCAGACCAGCGGCGCCTTGGGGTTTGTCAGATGCAGCAACAGGCCCTGCGCGAAGCAGCGCCGCAGGCTTCCCGTCCCGGCAGATCCTGGCATAGCGGCCACGCCGTCCGTAAAGGCAGAGCGCCAAGACCTGGCGGCGAGAAAGATCAGGTAGAAGCCCCCGGCCAGTTTCAGCGCGGTGAACAGCGTCGTGGATGCCTTGAGCGCCGCGACAAATCCCAACGCTGCTATGCAGGCCCAGACCATGGATCCGAGAAGCACGCCGCAGGATAGCGCGATCGCCGCCGGACGGCCTCGCGCCATGGCGGTCCCCAGGATCATCAGCGTTGCCGGCCCCGGGCTGGCGACCCCCACAGTGAATATCGACAGGATTACAAGCAGGTTCGGCAGGTACTGCCAGAGCGTATCATTTGACATGGGGCGGAAGTCCGGTGCTGACCGATGCGCGCTCGGTTCGTGCATCGATCGCGTGAATGACCGATACAGTTCCGCCAAGTCTACGCGCTTTTCTCATCCGGAATAACGAGTGTTTTTGAACTGTCAGTTCAGCGAAGCAGGTATGTTGGCGCCCGCCGGTCTGGCTGTTGACAAAGCGCGGGGCGGAATGCAGTTTCGGCATATTCACCCGGGGGGTCCCGACAAGGGGCTGAGATACTGATCGCCCGTTTGCCTTGATGGCGACGCGCAGCGCAGTGACCCGATGAACCTGATCCAGTTCACACTGGCGTAGGGATGGTGCACCTGCTGCGGCCACGGTCGAAACGCCTTGGCGTAATTCAGCCCTTCTCCATTCATTACGGCGAACTGGGTCTCCAACGCATCGAGCACTGGAGGCTCCGACCGATGAAAGACCTTTCCCCAACCGTCACCACCGGGCCGTTGCCGGCCTCGCGCCGCGTCTGGCAGGCGGGCGTTCTCAACCCCGATATCCGCGTGCCCATGCGCGAGATCGATCTGCACCCCACGGCGGGCGAGCCGGCAGTGACCGTCTATGACAGCTCCGGTCCCTACACGGATTCCGAGGCCGAGATCGCCATCGAGCGCGGCCTGCCGCGCCTTCGCGAGGCCTGGATCGCCGCCCGCAATGACACCGAGTACTATACGGGACGCCATGTGAAGCCCGAGGATAATGGCTTTGCCGCGGGCTCGCGTCTGACGCCGGAGTTTCCGGTGCGCCACAAGCCGCTGCGCGCCAGGGATGGCCGCGCCGTCACCCAGATGGCCTATGCCCGCGCCGGAATCGTGACGCCCGAAATGGAATTCGTCGCCATCCGCGAGAATCTGGGCCGCGCAGCTGCAAAGCAGGCCTTGGCCCGTGATGGCGAAGCCTTCGGTGCCGAGATCCCGGATTTCATCACTCCGGAATTCGTGCGTGACGAGGTGGCGCGGGGCCGGGCGATCATCCCGTCGAACATCAACCACCCGGAAGCCGAGCCGATGGCCATCGGCCGCAATTTCCTGGTCAAGATCAATGCCAATATCGGCAATTCTGCCGTGACCTCCTCGATGGCCGAGGAGGTGGAAAAGATGGTCTGGGCGATCCGCTGGGGCGCCGACACGGTGATGGATCTCTCCACCGGCCGCAACATCCACAACATCCGTGACTGGATCATCCGCAATGCACCGGTGCCGATCGGCACGGTGCCGCTTTATCAGGCGCTGGAGAAGGTCGGCGGCATTGCCGAGGATCTTTGCTGGGAGGTGTTCCGCGACACGCTGATCGAGCAGGCGGAGCAGGGGGTGGACTATTTCACCATCCATGCCGGCGTACGGCTTAGCTATATCCCGCTCACGGTGGACCGCGTTACCGGTATCGTCTCGCGCGGCGGATCGGTCATGGCGAAGTGGTGCCTGCATCACCACAAAGAGAGCTTTCTGTACGAACATTTCGAGGAAATCTGCGATATCTGCCGGGCCTATGACGTGTCCTTCTCGCTGGGTGATGGACTGCGTCCGGGATCGATCGCCGATGCGAACGATGCGGCGCAGTTCGCTGAACTCGAGACACTCGGCGAACTCACGCAGATTGCCTGGGCCAAAGACTGCCAGGTGATGATCGAGGGGCCGGGCCACGTGCCGATGCACAAGATCAAGGCCAACATGGACAAGCAACTCGCGGTCTGTGGAGAGGCGCCGTTCTACACGCTCGGGCCGCTTACCACCGATATCGCGCCGGGATACGACCACATCACCTCCGGCATAGGCGCGGCGATGATCGGCTGGTTCGGTACGGCGATGCTTTGCTATGTGACGCCCAAGGAGCACCTCGGCCTGCCTGACCGCGACGACGTCAAGACTGGCGTCATCACCTACAAGATCGCCGCCCATGCTGCCGATCTGGCCAAGGGCCACCCGGCGGCGCGGATCCGTGATGATGCGCTTTCCCGGGCGCGGTTCGAATTCCGCTGGGAAGACCAGTTCAACCTGTCGCTCGATCCGGACACGGCACGCTCGATGCACGACGAAACCCTGCCGAAGGACGCGCACAAGGTGGCGCATTTCTGTTCCATGTGCGGGCCGAAATTCTGCTCCATGCGCATCAGCCACGACATTCGTGCCGAGGCCCAGAAGGAGGGCATGGCGAAAATGGCCGAGAAGTTCCGCGAGGGCGGCGAACTCTACATGCCGCTGGAGGACGCACGATGAGCCAAACGCCGGGATCATTGCTCGCTGCCCTCAGAGCGGAGCCGCCGCTGGTGCAGTGCATCACCAACTACGTGGCCATGAACATCGCCGCCAATGTGCTTCTGGCGGCGGGAGCCAGCCCCGCCATGGTCTCCGATGCCGAGGAGGCGGAGGAGTTCGCCCGCATCGCGGGGGCGCTGACGGTCAATATCGGGACACTTTCGCCGCCCTTCGTCCACGGCATGCGCGCTGGGATTGCCGGGGCAGGGGCGGCCGGGCGGCCCTGGGTGCTCGACCCGGTCGCCTGCCAGGCGACGGCCTATCGCCGCCGGATCTCGGCCGAACTGGTCGCGCTGCGGCCGACGATCATCCGGGGCAATGCCTCGGAAATCCTGTCGCTGGCCGGCGAGGCCAGTCGGGGCCAAGGCGTTGACGGACGCGATACGGTTCACGCTGCCGAGGACGGCGCGCGCCGGCTGGCGAAGGAAAGCGGCAGCGTCGTCGCGGTGACGGGCGAGGTAGATTTCGTCACCGACGGCACGCGCGCAGCACAGATTGCCGGTGGGTCGCTATGGATGCCGATGAACACCGCCATGGGGTGTTCATTGACGTGCCTGTGCGGAGCCTATGCGGCAGTTGCCGATGATCCCTTCAATGCCGTCACCGGAGCATTGGCGCATTTCGCCGTCGCCGGCGCCCGCGCCCATGAACAAGCTCGGGGACCGGGTAGTTTTGCGCCGGGTTTCCTCGACGCGCTTCACACGACAACGCCCGAGATGCTGGATACCGAGGCCAAGGTCCGCTTTGTGGACGACGTGGCCGCATGACGAGCTTCGATCTTTCGCTCTATCTCGTACTCGATCCCGGCCTTTGCGCCGGGATCGGGATGGTCGAAACCGCACGCCGCGCAGTGGCGGGCGGCGCCACGATGGTGCAGTTGCGCGACAAGCAGGCGGGCACCAGATGCGTGATCGAGACTGGCCGCGCCCTGAAACAGGCGCTCGCCGGCACAAACGCCAAGCTCATCGTCAACGACGATGTGGCGGCCGCCATCGCCATCGGCGCGGACGGGCTCCACATCGGACAGGGCGACATGTCTGTGGCCGAGGCGCGCGCCCGGATCGGCCGAAAGGCGATCCTCGGTCTTTCCGTCGAGACCCCCGAACTGGCCGCAGCGGCGGACCCCGCATTGGTGGACTATATCGGTGCAGGCCCTGTCTTTGCTACGCCGACCAAGCTGGATCACAAATTGCCAGTGGGATTTGACGGTCTTGCAGCGCAGATTGCCGCCAGCCCCGTCCCGGCCGTCGCCATCGGCGGGCTCAAGGCCCGGCATGTTGCAGAGGTGCTGTCTGTCGGAGCCGCGGGTATCGCCGTCGTTTCCGCCATTTGCGGTCAGCCGGACCCGGAAGCGGCAGCGCGTATTCTCGCAAATGAAATCGACGCCTGTCGGAGCAAACCCCTTACCCGATGTGTTGCGGTGTAGATGGCTTTTTGAAGAGCTGAACAGCTTGAGAAAAACAGAACTACATCATACGCCCGTCGCTCTCAGCAGACTCGTCGATATCGGCAATGCGTAACCCTTGGACGCATATTCCGGTTTCCTCTAAGGCCTCGGGCTTGGCCGCAGTCTGTAGTTCCTCTTCGCCCTCGACGCCGCCACGGGGACGTGCGCCGAAACCCTGGCGGCCGGGGTTGTCGTGGCGGGCCAGCAGAAGCCTGTCGTCATCGAGTGCTGGCGTACCGGCGGATATGCGATGCCGGATGACCGGTTCGTCAGTGCAATATCAGGCGGACGGCCACAGACGGTGAAAATGGTGCAACGGGCCGTGACCGTGTCCAACGTCGAGCGCGTCGCTCGCTTCCAGGGCGCCATGGAGGAACGCCTTGGCCTCGCGCACGCTGTCTTCCATGCCGCGTGACGGCAGCAG
>Ga0209475_10004709_pt1 | contig 11600 bp, 9 predicted proteins | sample tdDd471_FD_187128 | JGI IMG/M metagenome (GOLD analysis project Ga0209475, IMG submission 187128) | Marine sediment microbial communities from the Atlantic coast under amendment with organic carbon and nitrate - tdDd47.1 (SPAdes)... | ecosystem: Environmental > Aquatic > Marine > Coastal >...
CGATATAAAAGATATCCAGGTCACCATCCAGGTCATAATCATTCCATGAAGCGTGACTATATTGTAAGGACGGAAAGCCAGGGTCTATTTCTGTGTATCCTGTCAGACCATCATTCCTGTATAAGAAGGTTTGTGTACTGTCTTCCCCATTCCCGGTAATGAAGATATCTGCATCTCCGTCAGCATCATAGTCGCCGCTTAATGCAATGCCATTCGCCAGATTTTCTAATTGGTTGGAGAGGAGGCTGTCCAGTCTCATGGTGCTGCTTTGTCCAAAAGAGGATAAACACAACAGACTAATGATCAATATAGAGCAAACTAACTTCAGGTGATTATTGCTTTAGTGTTTCTCGAATGTAATATGAAACAAAAGTATGATTTGTAATGTTCATGTGCCATGGATATCTGGGAAAATGTCCCAATTTGGGATTTATTGGCCTCAGATGTTAAATTAATGTTATTACTCAATGGGGGTTGCAAAACGTATTCCCATTTTGTATATTTGTAATTCCTGAACAAGGACAAGATCAAAAAAAAGGCACGGACTGAAGTACTTAGATCTTAATTCTTACGACACGGTTTCAATGACCATCTAATTAAACACTGCCGCAATCTTCAGTCGAATGCTTTCAATGTTTTATAAGGCATGAAAGTTGTATTTGAAAAATACATAAGTTGAAGTATTTAATATATATATGGCCCCTTGTCATCTTAATGATGATCGCTCCTGTGAAGGATGCTACGAGCAATCCTGTGGCTGATATGACTGATGATCATGAGAAAAATCCCATGGCATTATCATCGTTGACCTCACAAGGAACCGCTGGTTCATTCACCGTGAAGGGGAATACTTATATCTCGATTAAAAAACAAACAAGCCTTTCTATAAAAAATAACCTCCAACTTCATAGCCCGGTAACAGGGCAGGGGGCATTGATCATGAATGGTGAAAAGAAGTTGAGCATTGATGCCAATGGCAATAGTATTTCAAACCTTATCATCAGAAATAGTTCAGGTGTGGAACTGATCAGTCCACTAAAAATTACCCAGGAACTTTCAGTTGAGGAAGGCTATTTATATCTCAATGAATTCAACCTCGTGTTGGATCATTCTTTTGTAAAAATTTATACTGAGGACCAGGGAGGAATTGCATTCAATGGCAGTGGCCGCATTATTGGGCAAACTCTACAGCCCGTTGCAAATAATGGCCCACAGCATGATCGTGATTTCAGTTCTCAGGCTTATGCAAGTCTTCTTGCAAATCAAAATCCCATCTTTTCAGGCACCCAAATTCACTATCATATATATCAGAATTGCGAATCAGCAGTTCTTTGCCCGCCCACACCACCACCTGATTAAGATTCTTTCGCATTATAATTAAAATTGTTTTAACCGGCTGTAATGGGGATTGCAGCTTTAAAGTAATACGATTATGTGGTATGTAAACAAATGGTCGCTTACAGCTCACATACAGAATAGAAAATCTAATATAATTAAACATTCAAAAATTTACAGATATGAAAACAATAATGAAACTTAGTATAGTAATTTTAATGGTCTTCAGCACCACCCTTGTGTTCTCACAGGCGCTGATTTCCGATGAAGAAACCCCTGCAACAGTAGATGGCAATGCCATGTTGGAGATCAGAACCTCTGATGTAGATAACCCGGGCGGTTTATTGATCCCCAGGGTCAACCTTTCCTTAGCAGGAACCGAAGTCATATTGTCAAATATGGAAACACCTACTGATGGACTATTGATCTATAACCTTGGAAGCCATGTAGAAGCTGGCCTGTGGTATTATGATGGTGGTTCAGGTACATGGGTTTTATATTCACGCGCTGGTTCCATCTACTCGCTGAGTGTAGATAATTATGGCGAAATATGGGAAGACAATGAAGGTTCAGGTACAGGGTATACATTAACTAGTGGTACATGGACAGGTTGGGCCTCAGGTGAGGGTGGAACTGAAAGCCCACAGTTTACTGCTGATTATACAACTAATGCCCCAGGTGGCCCAGGTAGCCCTGGTGATTTCTTGCTTATAGATGCTACTGCTAATCCGGCATATTACACCTTGAATGTGTCCATGGTTGTGAAATCAAATTCTTCAGGGAATACTTTCATCGCTCAATTGTGGATGACTCCCTCCGGAGGAACAGCACAAAAAATTGGTGGCGCATTTGTCAAACATCATTTTCAAACCGGTGATGAATTTGCCACACTTGCAACAAGTGCTTTGGTTTTACTTGGACCGGGAGATAAAGTTGATGTGAGGATGCAGACTACTACTGCAATCGAAACCATCGATGTAGAAGGTATGAATCTTCGACTGGCTAAAGTAGGGGAATCCGCAACTCCTTAATAATAGATATTATTTCTTCAAAGCCGGCCTTACAGCCGGCTTTTTTTTGCCTTTCTTAGATATTTAAGGCTTCTGCAAGAAGTCCCATCACCTCTGTGGCTTTTCCCTCAAGGTATATGTCTGTAATGCGGTTTGTGTAATTGGAAGGTTTTGTGTTTACTTCAATGATGGTGGCACCATTCTCTTTTGCCACCACAGGGATCTGGCTTGCAGGCATGATCTCGCCGGTAGTTCCTATGATCAGGAATACATCTGATTGTCTGGCAGCAGCAAGTGAGGCACGGTAAGCTTCAGGCGGAATGCCCTCACCAAAGAATATGAAGTCAGGTTTGAGCAGGCCCCCGGTAGCAGGATGCATGGGAGGGATGGCGTCCAGATCGGCATACCTGGCCTCAATCACCTCACGGGTCTTGGTGCACACCAGGTTCCTGGAATTGCCATGAAACTCATATACAGTGCTATTCCCTGCTTCCTGATGCAGATTGTCGATATTCTGTGTGATGATCTCTTTCAGGTATCCGGCTTTCTCCAGGGTTGCAAGGACCTCATGCGCCTTATTGGGTCTGGCTTCGCTAAAAGTATCATAGAAGATCTCCTTGATTACCTTCCATGACTTCTCAGGATGTTCCATGAAATAACCAATCTCAAGCATCAGAGGATCATATTTATCCCATAAGCCGCCTTCACCTCGAAAAGGAGGGATGCCACTTTCCACAGAGATGCCTGCCCCGGTAAAAGCAGTCAAATGCTTCGCTTTGCGGATAAGCTTAGCCGCATGCTGGATGTTTTCATCTGAGACACTCATACTATTCAGGATTGCTCATGCCCTTCGGCTTTGAACGATGATAAAGAAAGAACAGGAAGCCACTGACGAACAATGGTACACAAGTTCCGATGATGATGCCTGGATGTAGATCAGTCTGGTTGTAGTAATAAGAAATCCCTGCGATGGCAGAAATAAACATAAGCATGATGCCGCCTTCATATTCACGGTGCCATGCAAAAAGATACCCAAGGGCCAGGAATCCCAGAAGTGATGCGTCTGAGGTAAGTTTGGGATTTTCCTCTGTCGCCATCAGGGTGGGGAAAATGACTATGAACATATATACCAGGAAAACAAGGAGTCCACCTGCTCCGCTGATTCTAGCGTAAGTTCTGAGTTGCTTATTCGATTTATCCATTAGATGTCTTTATCAATTGCAAAATTATGAAAAAGAAAAGGCTTTTAGCTGCTTTTTTTTCTATTTCTTTTTCTGAGGAAAACTACCACAATAATTAATCCAATTAGAAATGCAGGAAGCAGAATCTTTGTTGTTGCGGCCCAGTTCAAATCATTGTTTAACAATCTGCTATGTTCATCATCACTATGGGGAACCACTCCCAGTATCCCACCTGTCTTTACCAACATGGCAATAGGAATATTACCATCAGGGATATCGGTATGACATGCGATACACACACCAACACGCTCCATTTTTTCACGGCTCTCCTGCGATAAGGGTCCGGAGAGCGGCCAGTGGTGCCCTACTGTCATCAGTTGTTTTCCATCACGCGTTACTATTTTAGACAGATCGAATTCCAGATTATCAATGTCGTTAAACTGTACAGTGGCCTGATTGCTTATCACGTTTCCCCTGGCATCTCTAAGGTCGAGGTATCTGTCCTGGCTGTATTTACTCATGTACACACCACCTCCGACACCATAGCCAAGTGTTTTGGGGTTTGTGTGACAAGAGGTGCACTCCCTTGCCTGCCTGCTACTGGTATGGGGTTGTGCCGGAGTCATATCAATGCCAAGTTGACCTTCTGCCCCCCCATTTTCCATATCTGGGGGTGTATGCCAGATCTTATTATTCACCAGAGGTTCACCTCCAGTTCCAATGACAGTAGTGATCTGCTGACATCCTGTGATCAGAGGCCCTATCCTGCCTTCGCCATTAATGCCCAGGATTGGGTCTTCCCAGCGGACGTAGGTCCTTCCTTCAGTCGCCTTTCCATATTGTTTCTGCACAGCTCCCTTTCCGGGATAGGTTTGTGATGTTTCTCCGTTTGCATAATGCAAACCACCGGTTTTGATCCAGTCGGTACTCATTTTATTGAAAGCGTAATCAACTTTTACATGGCAACCATAGCACTGTGGTGCCCAGGTGGAATGACAGGAGTAACATTCCATCTTTTCCAGATGAGATGATACATTAACCATGGCAGTAACTGCTTTTTCAGGATTCAGCCAGGAATTGTCAATATTGATCTTTTTTAATAAGGGAACCCTAAAATCCAGACCACTGGCTGAGTGCACGATAACGGATTCGCCATCCCTCACTACATTGCCGAAGGGATTTCCACGGGCAGTCAGAAGATATCCATCCATAACATCATATACCGTGGAGAACTGCTTTTGCTCTTCGAGAAGATCCATCGTGGTCCCCCGTCCAATCTCACTTGTTTCAATATTAAATTCATCCTGGTATCCCAAAGGTAGGCCCCATGGGAAATTGTCAGGATTTCCGTGACAATCAGCACATTCAATCTCCACCTCTCCAAAGGTTGTTCCTCCAATATTACCATTACCATGCATTGCTATAGTTGTATGGCAATCCTGGCAAAGGAGTCCTCCATAAGGATTTCCTTCGCGGCTTTCAGGACTATGATGATGATCATCACGGATAAACTGGTAGTTCTTGCCGTGTAACTTTGGCTGACTGCTTCCGTCTTCCTGCCAGGGTGTGTCAAATTCTGACTCTATTAACCCCAGGAATGAGACGCCAATGCGTTTACCCCTGTTATGACAGGTGGCACAAGTCTCAGCAGGAATGCCCGACCATATTTTGCCATGGAGTTCAAGCTTTGCCTTTCGTGATGATTGAATACTGTGAACCAGCATATGACCGGGTTCATCTTTGGGGATGCTGGGGTCATTCCCCTCATAATAGCCTTCATCACTGAATGGGATATGACAGGCAGCGCATCCATCACCATGATAATCGCCCCTGCGTTGTTTACCCCTTATGCCAACATGACAACGCTGGCATTCACCCCGGAGGTAAGTGAAGACACCCTGTTCAGGATGATCACCAAGAGTATTGATGTCTACTTCGGGTAGGGGAGATAGCATCTCCGGGAAGTTGGCCGGGTAGCGTGATCTTATATTTTCCATGTAATCCTTGTAAGCTGGTGTTCCCACATCGGGAGTGGGGCCATTGGTATCCTTAATGAGATAATTCCCGTAGATGGCATCATAACCAGACTGCGCTCCCCATCCCCATAAGGCCCCCTGGATCTTACCTGCTTCAGTCTGCATCAGGTTCAGGTGCATATTATAGAAATACTTCTCATGGCACTGCAAACACGATCCTTCCTCAAGCCAGATAGAACCCGGATATCTGATCATCCCTTCATGTGCATCTGCTTTGATGGGTGTTATGGGATTGCCCTTATGACAAACAATACAGCCGTTGGGATCGCCCGATTTTTCTCCTTTTTGGTAGATTTTTATAGCCATCCTTGAGTCATGCTCCCGAATAGGAGCGATGCCGGCGTGACAAGCCGACAATAAACAGCCGGTGCCAGAAGCAGGATAGGATTCTGGAGAAAGCTGATATTTTACTTCTTGACCATTTTTATCTCCTTCGATTTCTGGAAGTGAAAAGGCCATGATCACCAGGGCTCCAAAGAAGATGCTAAGCAAAAGGAACAAGCGGGTATTCTTCATATTTTGAGAATTGACTTGTAAATATAATTAAGACAGCAGGGGAATCATAGTATAACAACCAAAGACTATCCAATTTATATTAATTTTGGATAATGATGGATAGGGATTGGATGAACATATCATATCTCGAACAAGGCAGCGAAATCCAGAGGAATGTATATGATGTTGTCATGAGATCAGGGGTAATGGAAGAATTGGCTGAGTTTGATCCTGTTTTGACGGGAACCTATCCCATTGGGCTCAATATTCCGGGCAGTGATCTGGATGTAATCTGTTCCTATAGTGATGCATCCGCATTTGCTGACTTCATTCAGATGAAGTTCAAAAATCAGGAGGGATTTAGCATGACAAGAAAGCTAATCAGGGATGAAGAGAGCATTATAGCTCGCTTTTATTACGAAGGATTTAAGCTCGAAATCTTTGGGCAGGCCTTGCCGGTAAAAGAGCAATATGCATACAGGCATATGCTTATTGAAAATAAAATACTGAAAGAGAAAGATCCATCATTCAGACAAAAGATAATAAGCCTGAAAAGAAAAGGCCTCTCAACTGAAGAAGCCTTTGCTAATATCCTTGGGATCAAAGGTGATCCCTATGAGGAGCTGTTGAAACTTGAACTTTGAACTCTGAACTTTGAACTTCCTAAATAATTTAAAATTCAACACTTAAAATTAAAAATTACTCTTTAATAAGGTGTACATCCATCTGTGGGAATGGAATGTTGAGTCCTTGCTGGCTGAAGGTCTTATAAACCTTTTCATTCATATCGAAGTAGATACCCCAATAGTCAGCACCCTTGGCCCATACCCTTACGACAATATTTACTGAGCTATCACCCAGTTCAGACAGGGCAATAAAAGGTTCTGGATCTTTCTTGATGCGATCATCAGCCTGAATAAGACCCAGTAGCACTTCTTTGGCCTTATCAAAATCATCTCCGTAACCAATGCCGAAAGTAAAATCAACTCTTCTTTCCTCCATAGCTGAGAAATTTGTCAGAGAAGAATTTGACAACTGAGCATTGGGAATAATAATGAGCTTATTGTCAGGTGTATTCAGGATAGTCGTAAAAATCTTGATCTCCTTCACAGTGCCCATATGGCCTGCTCCTTCAATGAAATCACCTGATTTGTATGGTTTAAAAAGTAAGATCATCACACCTCCGGCAAAATTCTGCAGGGTGCCCTGTAGGGCCAGGCCTACGGCCAGACCGGCAGCACCAATGATAGCAATAAAGGAGGTGGCCTCAATACCCACCATACCCATCACACTGATGAACAGAAGTATCTTTAGAAGTACAGATACAATGCTCCTGAGAAAACCCTGGAGCGATGGGTCAGTTTCCTTTTTTCTCATCATCCTGCCAAAGCCTTTGACTATAAGTTTAATGATCCAGAGGCCAATGATCAGGACGAAGATTGCTCCTAGTACTTTTGGACCATATGCATATAATAAGTCAGCAAATTGATCCCAGTTTACGTTAAATAATAGCATCTATTATTGGGTTTAGTTAGATATAGGTTTCTGATTAAAACAGTTAGGCTATAGAATTGTTCAGCCTATTTAAGCCATTTATCCAGCCAGTGATAAAATGTTCTTTGCCAAAGAATTCCGTTCTGAGGGCTTAACACCCAGTGGTTTTCATCCGGGAAATACAAAAACTCAGCCGGGACATCTCTGAGCACGGCCGCATTAAATGCACTCATGCCCTGGGTGTAGGTGATTCTGTAATCAAGTTCTCCATGTATGATAAGTATGGGTGTGTCCCATTTGTCAATGAATTTGTGTGGTGAGTTGGCATAGGAGTTCATAGCAACCTTATTATCTTTTTCCCAGAATGCTCCTCCAAGGTCCCAGTCCACAAACCACATCTCTTCAGTTTCAAGATATTGCGATTCGAAGTTGAACATGCCATCATGTGAGATGAAGGCTTTAAAGCGCTTGTCATGATTCCCTGCAAGCCAGAAAACTGAAAACCCTCCATAACTCGCTCCCACAGCACCCAGCCTATCATTGTCAACGAAGGATTCTTTAGATAATTCATCAATGGCAGCGAGGTAGTCTTTCATGTTTTGTCCACCATAATCCCCGCTGATCTGTTCGTTCCATGCTTGCCCGAAACCGGGTACACCCCTGCGGTTAGGTGCAACAATGATATAGCCATTGGCTGCCATCATCTGGAAGTTCCAACGGTATGACCAGAACTGACTTACCATACTTTGTGGACCACCCTGACAATAGAGCAGGGTAGGGTACTTCTTGTTCGGATCGAAGTTAGGCGGATAGATCACCCAGGTGAGCATGTCTTTACCATCCGTAGTTTTGATCCATCGTTTTTCTACTTCTCCCATTGTGATCTGGTCTAAAAGATCTTTATTCGTAATTGATATCTGTTCTGCCGTACCATCGTTCATGTCAACAGCAAATATTTCAGTTGGCATCGACATTGACTGACGGGTGGTGATAAGCTTTTCGCCAACAACAGCCACCGAACGGTAATTGTGAATACCCTTGCTTACTTGACTGAATTCACCGCTGGGAAGGTTTAAATTAAAGATCTCATACGAGCCCAGATGGGGGCTGATGAAGAATATGCTTTCGTTGCCATCCCATGCATATCCACCAGTATTCTGGTCGAAGCCTTCAGAAAAGTTTCTGACTTCCCCAGTCTCTGTGTAATATACCATGAGCCTGGTCTGATCAGATTCGTAGCCATCACGTTCCATGCTTTCCCAGGCTATCATCTTTCCATCAGGAGAGAATACCGGTGCCATGTCAAATCCCATCATCCCTTCTGATATGTTTGAGGTTTTTCCAGTCTCTACATTATATAGATAGATGTCAGAATTAGTGGATACAGAATATTCCATCCCTGTCTTCTTCTTGCTGGTATATGCAATTGTTTTGCTGTCGGGAGCCCAGGAGATCTGCTCCATTCCACCAAAAGGACTGAGTGGCGAGCCCCAGGGTTCATCTTCCATAATATCGTTTCCGTCATTTATCTCATCATTATAATCTGCAATGAAGATATGTGAGTATGTATCCACCCAATGGTCCCAATGCCGGTACATGAGGTCATTATTTATTCTTCCAGATGATTTCGGCAGACCATCATATAGATCCGAGAAGCCATTTTCTCGTTCTACATCCTTGATATACAAAATCTTCGACATGTCGGGAGCATAACTGAAGCCTCCAATCCCTCCTTTAATATCAGATAATTGATATAAGTTTCCGCCATCAGGGTCGATCTCCCATACTTGGACACTGCCTGATGATGATGAGAGAAATCCAATTTTCTTACCATCAGGCCGCCAGAGAGCATTGAACTCACTTTTGGGTGAATGCGTGAGTTGAACGAGATCAGAACCATCTGTATTCATCAGATACAGCTCCCTGTTTCCTTTGTTCTCTTCAACGCTATAATAGGATACCCCATAAAGAATCTTGCTGCCATCAGGCGAGAGTTGAACATCACTCAGTCTCCCATAAGCCCACAGAACTTCAGGCGTCTGTAAGTCACTTGATAGAACTAAATCAGGCTTTGTGATGATGTTTTGATTATCAGTATTTTCCTTCATGCATAATTGACCGCAGGAGGAAAAGAAGATCATAAGTATTGCGATCAGAAAGATGTTTTTGTATTGCATAATAATAGTTTTTAGAAAGGAGGCTAAGTAATGTACATCTGATGATGTAAATGTCGCAAATTTAATATTGAAATGCAAATCTGGAAGATTTATACACCAACCGTTAACTGATTTCTGTCAACCGTTAACTGTCGCATGTCAGCCGTAAAATGGTGCCTTGTTGGAGTTGATTTTATATTGATATATTTTTAAACTTTACATATTAATAACTAACAAATTCTATGATGAAAAGACTGACCCTTTTATTAATTTGTGTAATGTGTGGCGTACTGGTGTTTTCGCAATCAAGAGCGATAATTCCACAGGCCGTAAAAACCCTCTCACTTGAAAAAGTACCTATCCATTCTTTCACAGACTCTCAGAATGCGACAGTAGGAGCAAGTGATTATAAGTTTGGCGACTGGACAGAAGAAAAGATTGGAGAAACGGTTTTCGACCTTCAATCCAATTATGCCAGCCAGAACAGATTTTATCTCTTTGATGATGGTACCATGGGTGGAACCTGGACCATGGGATACGAGAATGCAGCCTTCCCTGATCGTGGGACAGGATATAATTATTTTGATGGTTCCGACTGGGGAGATTTGCCTGGTGCGCGAGTTGAATCATTGCGATGTGGATGGCCATCCTACATGCAGTATGGCCCGAATGGTGAAATGATTGTAGCCCATACAGGAGGAGAAGAAGGACTGGTTATGAACTACAGAACCACCAAAGGAAGTGGTGACTGGACGGAGATGACCTATGCTGGTCCTACCGGCCATGAAGATATTATCTGGCCCAGGGTGGTTACATCAGGAGCAGATAATATGACAGTTCACGTGTTCGCTGTTACTACACCGGTAGCCAATGGAGGTGCTTTATACCAGGGCATGGATGGAGCCATGTTGTACTCCCGATCAACAGATGGCGGAATGACGTGGGATGTTCAAAATGAGTTTCTGGATGGCATGGGCCCTGCGGATTATAATCATACAGGAGGCGATTACTATGCAATAGCCAACCCCGTAGGGGATAATATTGCATTTGTGATGGCAAGCAAATGGCAGGATATGTACCTGATGAAATCAGAAGATAATGGAGTCACCTGGAATAAGACTATGATCTTTGAGCATCCATATCCATTTTTCGACTGGGATGTAACAGTGACCGATACTTTTTACTGCCCCGATGGAGCTGTAGCCGTGGCCATGGATAACGATGGCATAGCTCACATAACATTTGGAATAACCCGCGTTGGCCATTTTGAACTTGGCGACACCTATACCGGCTTCCCTTTTTATGATGGATTGGGCTACTGGAAAGAAGGGATGCCACCCTTCGAAGATGGTGATATGAACATAAATGCCCTGGATCCTGAATTGCTGGTGGAAGATGTCAACCTGATAGGATGGACGCAGGATATCAATGGAAATGGAGAATGGGATATTATTGGTGAAGGGCCTGAAAGCCTGGGTAATTACCGAACAGGTATATCAAGCATGCCTACCATGACCATCGATGAGAATAATTATATATATGTAGTGTTTTCATCTATTGCAGAGACCTTCTCGACTGAGACCCAGAATTACAAGCATCTTTTTGCACGTACATCAAAGGATGGGGGTGATACATGGGGAGAATTCTATGATCTGAATGGAACGATAATTCACATTTTCTCTGAGTGTATCCATCCTGCCATGGCAGATAATACAGATGATTATATTCATTTGATCTACCATGAAGATACCGAACCAGGACAGGCTGTACAGGGTGACCTGGATCCTTATGGCAATAACACCATTCCTTATGTAAAAATTCTTAAGCCTGAGATCCTTGCTGTGAACGATCCTAATAATGAGATCAACACGATTGATTTTATTTCCCAAAATC
>Ga0209475_10004710_pt1 | contig 11596 bp, 8 predicted proteins | sample tdDd471_FD_187128 | JGI IMG/M metagenome (GOLD analysis project Ga0209475, IMG submission 187128) | Marine sediment microbial communities from the Atlantic coast under amendment with organic carbon and nitrate - tdDd47.1 (SPAdes)... | ecosystem: Environmental > Aquatic > Marine > Coastal >...
GTGGCCATTCAGGAAATCGCCCAAGGCCACAGTTTCGACAAGCTCCTCGATGCCCTGCCCAACCATGCCGGGTACCAGGCCACGTCGGACAATTACCAGAACCTGGGCTATGTCTGGCTCGACAGCACCGTCACGGTGGAGCGGATTTACGAGTGGGAGCCTGACATCAGCGACCCCTGGCGCCCCTTTCCCCGGACGCCGCTACTCATCGATATCACCTGGCAGGGCAAGACCGTCACCCTCATCAACAATCATTTCAAGTGCTGTGGAGATGGATCCCTCGATGCCGAGGATCCGGGCGATGAAGAGAAGCGGCGCCTGGACGCCAGCCAGTACCTGGCCGACTACATGCGTGTGGACTGTGCCGACGATTCGGTGATCTTGCTCGGCGACCTGAACGACCTGCTGATCGACGTGGAGATCCACAATGTCTTCATGCCGTTCTATGACCATCCGGACCATTTCCGCTTCGCCGACCAGGCCGTGGCCGAGGGCCCGTCCAGTGGCTGGTCCTGGGGGCCTGGCGGAAGTCATCTCGATCACATCCTGGTGAGCGATGAATTGTTCCCAGCCCTGGGTGCGACGGGAGCCGGTTGTCAGACGATCCGCATCGATCAAGCCATGGATGGCGAGTACCGCAACAAGATCAGCGACCACCTGCCCGTGGTCTTGGTGTTGCCGGCGGCGTCCTTGCCCTAGCAGCAGGCTGCTAGCGAAAAACCACCCCGATCTTGAACTCGGTGTACCGGTAGAACTGCTCGTACTTGCCCGTGATTTTGGGCCCGTACACGTACTCCCCGTCCTCTTCCCACACCAGATAGTCATCAAGATTCAGGGACATGTCCGTACTGGTGAACATGGCCTCGACGAAGAACGAGAGGCCGCCGTCGTCCAGACCATGGAATCCCGTTTCCCAGCCGAATCCCCACCCGTAGAGGACAGAGCCTCCCGCCACGGTGGCCGGAAGGTAGATGTCGGGACGTTCTGGCGCGCCTTCGATGGCTGACCCATCCAGGGCCAGATTGCCCCAGGCCAGAGCCACGAAACCTGTGGTGTAGATGGATGGCCCGCCCCACAGGTGGTACTTGATGAAGGCGCCGGCCCGATGAACGAGGAACAGCTTGGTGGACTGCTCGGTGGTGGTGTCGTCCGGCTTGTGATGAATGCCATTGGCGATGGCACCGTAGTGGGGCCCGAAGGTCAGGCGTGGGCTGGTGCGGATGCCGAGATTGAAGGAATATCCTAGCCGCATGGGCTCGTAGGAGGGGAAGTCGGGCCTCGGGTTGGAGGCCAGGATCAGGGCGCCATCCAGGCCCACCTTGTTCCATCCTGAATCCTCGTCGATGGCCGGCTCTTCCTCGGGAACGTCCAGCTTCTCGGTGACCAGAAGCAGGTCCTCGGTTTCCCCGCCGTCCAGGCGAAAATTCTTCCTGATATCGCGGTACCCCGATTCGATGACCCGGGCGGTATAATAACCGGGGCGTAGACCGACCTGGCGCAGAGGCGTGCGGCCGAGCGGTCGGTCGTCAACACTGATGGACAGGCCACTGGGGTCGGTGTCGATGTCGAGGAATCCGAGTTCCAGATCGAGGAGCCGCTGTAGCCGCATGGTGTCGATGTCCGCGGGGACGGTGAGGGTCTCGGTCCAGGGATGATGGCCATCGAGGTCAAGGGAGAGGTGGTAGATCCCGGGCGCGACCTCGAGGTTGCAGGGAGTGCTCCGGCAAAAGGTTGAATCGTCGAACTGCGCCACGGCACCTGGTGGGTCGGTGATCAGTTCGATGGTCACGCGTCGGCGGGATGGCTGGTTCAGGGCCGGGCGGGCCATGGGCAAGGTCGCGAAGACTTCTTCAGCCGCCGTCGATACCCGCTCTTCGAGGTCGAGAACATCCTGGGCGGCCACCCGCTTCATCACCAGGAGGTTGGCTTCCTCGGTGGAATACAGGGACAGGATGACCCGTAACTTCCCACCAAATCGGATGACCTCGCCAGTGACCACGTAATCGACGCCGAGGCGACGGCCGGTCTCCACGGCGCAATTGCCCACACATTCGGCGAGGCTGGTGCCTGGGGGAAGCAGTTCCAGGATGCTGTCACGGGTCATGACGATGGTGTCATCGGTGGGCAAGGCTCGCCGCGCTTCGGCGCGCACGATGTCGGCCAGGTAGCCGGCGGAGGCCGCATCCAGGGCTTCGCGATTCTCGAAGTCGAGCACGGCGATACGCACGCGCTCAAGATCAGGCGAGGGAGTGATCATCAGGGGAGCGGCCGTAGCGGCCACCACCGATACCAGCAAAAACATGAGCAGTGCGCCGGAGCGAGGCATGGTCTCGAACCATCCGAGGTTGGGTTGGGCGGCGCGGGGCAGGTGATGATAGGGGATCTCCTCTTCCGAGGAAACCCCCTAAATGTGTTACCAGGGCAGGGTGATGTTCAGGTCGGCAGCCTTGGCCTCCAGCTCGGCACGTTCACGGTTGCGGGCCAGCTTGCCGGTTTTGGACGACTGGGTGAGCCAGCCGGCCTTCTCGGCCACGGCCCGGGCCTGATCCTTGTCACCCCGGCCCACGGCCGCCAGAACCAGGTGCTCGAGTCGGCTCAAGGCGGTGGCGCCGAAGCGGTAGTCCTGGAAGGCTTCCCAGGTGAGGGGGATCCAGCGGGCGGCGATCTGCTCGCCGATCACCGTGGCATAATCACGGATCTCCTTCTGGGCATGGCTGTCCATGCGCAGGGCCAGGAAGTGGAGCAGATTGTGAAGATCGACCTTCCAGTAGGCCTCGGTGTAGGTGCAGAGAGGCAGATCCTTGCGGGCCTGCTCCCGGGCGATGCCCCGGTCGAGGCGGCCCTGGTAGACCTGGCGGATCTCATTCTGGAGGTCGGCCTCTTGCTGGGTCAGCTCGGCGCCGTCTTCAGGGGAAAGGCAACCATCGCTGCCCTGGCGATTGTTCGAGGCCTGCAGGCGCCACTGGTCGGCAGCGGTCTTCTGGGCCGCATCGATGGCGATGGAATAGCGGGTGCTGGTCTCGTTGACCGACGCCGTGCGGTGCCGGATCCACTGCCGCCAGGCATCCATGGGAACCCGGACATGGAGCTTGAGCTCGCACATTTCGAAGGGCGTGGTGTGCCGGTGCCTCAGGAGGTAGCGGATCAGACCCCGATCGTCGGACACCTTCTTGGTGCCCTCGGCATAGCTCACCCGGGCGGCCTGCACCACCGCGGCATCGTCGCCCATGTAGTCGACCACGCGCACGAAGCCGTCGTCGAGGACGGGAAAGAGCTTGCCCAGGATGTCATCCAGGGCCGGGACGGTGGGGCGAACGAGGCCCTTGGGAATCTGTTCGGGCATGGGGACGGATCCTCCTGATCGGCGATGAGTTGGCGGGGCAGAATCTAGCACAAAAAGGGGGGATTAGAAAGACCGGGCCGGCGGATGATTCCACCGGCCCGGGATGGCCTGATCGATGACCGCGCCAGGGTCAGAAAGCTCCGTCGATGGCGCCATCGACCAGATTTCCGTCTGCATGCTCGGGCAGGGTGACGGTGAGCAATGGATCGCGGTCCATGGCCCGCTTGATGGCGAACTCGGCCGGCTCGTTGCGGGCCCAGGCCCGGCGGGCGATGCCGTTGTTCACGTCCCAGTTGAGCATGAGGTGCAGGCGCCGCTCGGCATCGGCGGAACCGTCGAGCACCATGCCGAAGCCGCCGTTGATGACCTCGCCCCAGCCCACGCCGCCGCCGTTGTGCAGCGAGATCCAGGTGGCCCCGCGGAAGCCGTCACCGATGCAGTTCTGCACGGCCATGTCGGCGGTGAACATGCTGCCGTCGTGGATGTTCGAGGTCTCCCGGAACGGACTGTCCGTTCCCGAGACATCGTGGTGATCACGACCCAGCACCACGGGCGCGGAGATCTCCCCGGCCGCCACGGCCTTGTTGAAGGCCTCGGCGATCTGACGCCGACCCTCCTCGTCGCTGTAGAGGATCCGGGCCTGGGAACCCACGACCATCTTGTTGGCGCCGGCCTGGCGGATCCAGCGCAGGTTGTCCAGGTACTGCTGTTTGATCTCGGGGGGAGCCACGTTGCCCAGTTTTTCCATGACGTCACCGGCGATGCGGTCGCTCGTCTCGAGATCCTTGGGCTCGCCGCTGGTGCAGACCCAGCGGAACGGTCCGAACCCGTAGTCGAAGCACATGGGGCCCATGATGTTCTCGACGTAACTCGGATAGGTGAAGCGACCGTCGGGCTTGGCGATGTCCGCGCCGGCGCGGGAGCATTCCAGGAGGAAGGCGTTGCCGTAGTCCCAGAAGTTGAGATTCCGCTCGGCGGCCAGCTTTTCCACTGCGGCGATGTGCCGCATCAGCGAGGCCTGTACCCGCTTCTTGAACTCTTCGGGGTTGCTGGCCATCATCTCGTTGGATTCTTCGAGGGTCATGCCCGCCGGGTAGTAGCCACCGGTGTAGGGGATGTGCAGGGAGGTCTGGTCGCTGCCCAGCTCCACCACGAGATCGCCCTCCAGGATCTTTTCCCACAGGTCCACGACGTTGCCCAGGTAGGCCAGGGCCACAGCTTCCTTGTTGTCTTTCGCCTGCTGGATACGCGGCAGCAAGGTGTCGAGATCGGTGTGCACCTCGTCGACCCAGCCCTGCTCATGGCGCTTGTAGGCCGCGGCCGGGTTGATCTCGGCGATGACGCCCACGCAGCCTGCGATCACGGCCGCCTTGCCCTGGGCGCCGCTCATGCCGCCCAGACCGCTGGTGAGGTAGACCTTGCCGGCCAGGGGATTCTCGCCCTCGCCGCCGAGGTAGAGGCGACCGGCACCGAGGATGGAGATGGTGGTCCCGTGGACGATGCCCTGGGGGCCGATGTACATGTAACTGCCGGCGGTCATCTGGCCATAGCTGGTGACGCCCATGGCGGCCATGCGGGTGTAGTCGTCCCCCGAACTGTGGTTGGGGATCACCATGCCGTTGGTCACCACGACGCGCGGAGCATCCTTGTGCGAGGGGAACAGCCCCAGCGGGTGGCCGGAGTAGATGACCAGCGTCTGCTCGGCGGTCATCTCGCTCAGATACTTCATGGTCAGCAGGTACTGCGCCCAGTTCTGGAAGACCGTGCCGTTGCCGCCGTAGGTGATCAACTCGTAGGGGTGCTGGGCCACGGCGGGGTCCAGATTGTTCTGGATCATCAGCATGATGGCTGCGGCCTGTTCACATTGAGCCGGGTAGTCGCTGATGGACCGGGCCTTCATGGCGTAGGGCGGGCGATAACGATCCATGTAGATGCGCCCGAAGTCGGCCAACTCCTGAGCGAATTCGCCGGCCAGGTCAGCGTGCTGTTCCGCGGGGAAATAGCGCAGGGCGTTGCGCAGGGCGAGACGCTTCTCATCGGCCGACAGCAGCATGGGGCGCACGGGGGCGCGGCTGATGCTGGGATCGACGGCGGGACGTTCCGGCAGGGCTGAAGGGATGCCCTGGCGGATGTGTTCCTGGAAGGCGCTGGGGGAAAGGTCGATCACGGTAATCCTCCATGGTTTCAGTTCGTAGAAAAAGTAGCACCTGGAGGGCCAGGGAAAAAGGTGCAAGGACGGGTTGCCTTGCAGGTGGTTGTTCCTGTATCATGATGAACACGGGATTGCCACCCCTGGTATGACCCCTGGGAAGGTCCAAAACATGATTCGCCCTGTGCTTCTTCGGGTTAGCACCTATGTGCTGTTTGCCCTGGTATGCCTATCTGTGCCTGCATCTGCGAAACTCATGCTCCCGCAGGATCGAAGCGGTGTGACGGTGGTGTTGAGTGGCGGGTGGGAACTCCCCAACATGACCATTCGCTGGTCCGATCCCGAGAAGGGGTTGTGGGTGGTTCGCTCCGATGGAGCTCGCCGGCTCTACACGCCGCAGGAGCTCTCCTCTCTCCACGACGCCAATGGGCAGGACATCACCCGTGATGTGATCCCCGCCTGGGCCCTCGCGCAGATGGGAATCACCTACCAGCCTGTTCAGCCGCAGCCCACACCCCAGCCCATGCCACCTCCCCAGCAGACCCAGCAATACGATGAGCTGGGACACAATCCTCAACCCAAGGTGGAACAGCCCCAGGATCGGACCGCGTGGCGATTCCTCATCGGCGCCGATGCCGGCTACACCAAGGGTCGCAATGAGGACTTCGGAGACACTGAAGGAGGGCCGAGCCTCAACGCCCTGGTGCGTCTGCAACTGGCTGGCCCCCTGTACCTGGCTGGTGGCTACTCCTGGAGTAACCTGGGGCGTTGTGAGAGCTTTTGCGCTCCCATGCCGGGGATGGACAACGGCGACTACTACTATGGCGGTGATGTGGAGGTCCAGGGCTACTGGGGAGGTCTCAGCCTCATCCCTGAGGGCCGCAATGCCGATTCAGCACGATTCTATCTCGAGGCCGGTGTGGGTCGTTACCAGGTCACCGGCCTGGCCATCGATTCCGATGAGAGCGAATTCGTGGGCTACAACTACGCGCTGGGCTTCATCATTCCGCTGGCCACCTCGCTGGCCATGGACCTCGGCGTCACGGGACGCCAGATCGTGGACATGCCCACGTATGATGACCAATCTCGCCATTCCATGTTCGGCTTCCATCTAGGCTTTTACCTACTGGCCCGGTGATCGGGAGAAGGGGGAATATCATGAGAACAATCTTGCTGACCCTGGGACTGATCACACTCCTTGCCGGTTTTTTTGTCGGGCCACTGGTCTCGACCTCCCAGGCCGCCGTTCCGATGGAGGACACCGGCACCTTCCAGGGTGTCACCGTGCTGCTGAAGGATGGCTGGCGATATCGCAACGTGACCATCACTCGCGATGGCCAGGGTGCAGGCTTCTGGATGCTGCGTGATGACGGGGCCGAACGCCTGCTCGACATGGATCAGATCACGCGAGTGGTGGATGCCGCCGGTAATGACATCACTGCTCAGGTGCTGTTCGGGGCCTCTCGCCCCACCACCTCACCGCCCGTCACCACGCCACCGCCTACCGAGGAACCCAAGGTGGACTGGGACGGGGCCTACATGCCTACCCCGGCCATTGAAGAAGTCGAGGAAGGCCCGGTCCGCCCATTCAGGCATGCCTTTGGTCTCGAAGGTGGACTCGGAATGCCGGCGGGACAGTATTACGAGGGCCTGGACAAGAGCTGGCTGGTCGGAGCCCGCCTGCGCATCGGTATCCATGAAAACAACTACATCGTCCTGGGCGGACGGTATCAGGACCTGGGCCTTGAGATGATGGACACCTCTGGGTACATCAACAACTACGAGGTGTCCTCTCACCTCGAGATCTACGATTTCTGCTTCGGCGTGACCAATGAAGAGGCCGGACGCAACCAGACCGCTTCCTATTTCGAGATGGGTGCGGCCCTGGTCCACAGTGAATTCGAGATCAACTGGGATGGCCATTCGTCGACCTATTCCAAGGACTACGGAAGCTTCGTCTTCCGGGCCGGCATGCTGACCCCGCTGTCCCCCTCCATGGGCCTGGACTTCGGGTTCACCTGGTTGTACAAGGGAATGATCTTCAGCGAAGACGACGAACCGAGAGGTTCGATCTTGAGCCTCAGCCTCGGCCTCAACTGGATGAGCTGAGTCTGGTGCGATTTCTCTCCTGACAGCGGTCTTGCGGCCCGTTAACTTACGGGACTGTGAGACCGCTTCATTTTTCTTGCCGCGAAAGGATCCCCATGAACCGCTCGCTGACCTTGCTGCTGACGGCTGCCCTGCTGGGCATCGCCATCCTGGCCATGGCCCAGGATCCCGTTTATCGCGAAAAGGAAGACTACCCTGTCCTCGACGAGATCACTGATGCCCGCAAGGCCAACCAGGCCGAGCGCGATGCCTTGATCAATGCCGCCGACGCCCGGGTGCAGGCCGAGAAGGACTTGAAGAAGGAATCGGCCAAGAAGTTGCGCCTGGACTGGTCCAAGATCGCCGTTCCGGCCGGCCCCGACGCCTTCGAGTCGGCCTGGCACAATCCGCCCACGCCTCAGTTCTATACTGGCAGTTGCTGGGCCTTCTGCTCCGTGAGTTATCTCGAGACGGAGATCGAGCGTCTCCATGGCCGCCAGGTGAAGCTGTCCGAGATGTGGATTGTCTACTGGGAGTACGTGGAGAAATCACGGCGCTTCATCCAGGAATACGGCCACAGCGTGGTGGCCGAGGGCAGCCAGGACCACGGCACCCTCGAGGTCTGCCGCCTCTATGGCGTGGTGCCCCGCAGCGCCTATCCCGGGGTCCTCACCGAGGATGGCCGCTATGATCACACGCCCCTCATGAAGGAACTCAAGGGCTACCTGAACTGGGTGAAGGAGAGCGGCACCTGGGATGAGGAGCGCAACCTGGCCACCGTGCGATCCATTCTCGACAAGCACATGGGACCGCCGCCCACCGAGTTCGAGGCTGAAGGCCAGACATTCACCCCGGAGCGTTATTTCACCGAGGTCTGCGGCCTGAATGTGGACGACTACGTGAGCTGTGTCTCCCGCCTCAACGAGGATTTCGGCCAATATGTCCTCCTCGACGTCCGGGACAACTGGCGGCGCAAGACCGATTACCTGAACCTGCCCCTGGACACCTGGTTCAAGGTGCTTCGCGGGACCGTCAAGGACGGCTGGACCGTGGCCCTGGGCGGGGACAACTCCGAGGTCGGCATGGACGGATTGCATGATGCAGCGGTCATCCCGGAATGGGATATCCCGAAGAAGAAAATCGATCAGGCTGCACGGGAATTTCGCATCTACACCAAGCAGACCGGGGACGACCATGGTGTGCACGCCGTGGGTCTCAAGAAGCACAAGGGCCGTGAATGGTTCCTGATCAAGGACAGTAACCGGAGCTCACGCCTGGGGCAGTACAAGGGATACTACATGTGGGATGGGGACTATATCCGGTTGAAGATGCTGGCTTTCCTGGTTCACAAGGACCGGCTGGAGGGCTTGTTGCCCTAGCGTATTCGATGCAGGATCGTTGGTTTTGAACCGCGCCTTCCTTCTGGGGGAGGCGCGGTTTTGTATGAGCCATGGCACACTAATTGATAGAGCAATGTCCTTGAACGGAAGGTGCATGCGAAATGCCGCGGGGTATTCATGCGGAGATCTTTAAATCATGATTGAATAAGGATTTATCGCCGTTCATGGGAACTCGGGTTGATGGCCGATGTAGAAGGTGCCACGACCCACCCAAGGATGAGCAAGGAGTCGTCAGAATGCCCCACGAATACTTCAATGAAGAGCTTGATGATGACCAATATCGAGACCTGGTCACCAAGAACATGATGCGCATCAAGGAAAGCATTTATGGCAATGCCGATGGTCGGCCTGCTCCCTCACGTTCCGGCCCCTGGACCTCCGGTCGGAAACAGGATACCTAGCAGGAGACCCGTCACCGGAGGCTGACTTCGGTTGACCGGGACGCGGCGCTGGTATTGGTGGACCAGCGCCGCGTTTCTTTTTGCCCAGTGGTGGCCTCAGTCGGTCCAGTCGGTGACGAAGATGTTGGTCTCGCCGGGATGGCTATTGTGACGATTGGACCCGAACACCAGCTTGCTCCCATCGGGACTGAACATGGGGAAGCCGTCGAAGCCCTCGGTCCAGGTCACCCGCTCGAGGTCTGTCCCATCTACATTCACCAGCCAGAGGTCGAATTCGCGGCCCCGGGGATCGGGGTAATTGGTGCTGAAGATGATCTTCTGGCCCGAGGGGTGATAGAAGGGGGCAAAGGACGCACAACCGAGGTCGGTGACCTGCTGCTGGTTCTTGCCGTCGCGATCCATGATCCAGATATCCAACTGGCCGGGGCGGACGAGGCCCTGGTCGAGCAAGCCCTGGTAATCGGACAGTTCCTGGCCGGAGGGGTGGCTGGCCCGGTACACGATCTTGGTTCCGTCGGGACTGAAAAAGGGACCGCCGTCATAGCCGGGGGTGGTGGTCAGCCGCTTCACCGCCCCACCGTCGAGGTCCATGGTGTAGATGTCGAGGTCGCCGTCGCGCACCGAGGTGAAGACGATGCTCTGACCGTCGGGGGAGATGGTGGCCTCGGCGTCGTATCCTTCGGTGCTGGTGAGGCGGGCGAGGTCGTCGGTGGTGGTGTCGAGGAGAAAGACGTCATAGCTCGCGTAAAGGGGCCAGACATAACCCTGGCTACGATCCGGCGTCGGCGGACAGTCGCTGTCACCCAGATGGGTGGAGGCGTAGACGATGTAGCGGTCATCGGCGCCGGCGAAATAGGCGCACGTGGTGCGTCCCTGTCCTGTGGACACCAGTTCAGCGGGGCCGCCCTCGGCTGCCATGGTGTAGATCTGGTCGCATTCGTAGGGCGGGCGATTGCTCTGGAAGACGAGCCGCTGGCCGTCGAGACTCCAGTAAGCCTCGGCATTCTCGGCGCCGTCGGTGAGCATGGTGAGTGGTCCCAGGTGGGTTTCTTGTTCGTCTGCGGAATGGGAGCGGGGGAGATCGCCGGCGACCGCGAAGCTCGCGGCCACCAGCAGAAGGGGAAGGATTCTCAAGAGTTTACTCCATTTCGACTCCGGGGTCGCAGGCGGCGGGATCATTCTCCCACTGCTCGATCTGGACCCCTCGAGCGGCCAGTTCGGCCAGCATGCGGTCGGCCGGGATGATGGTCTCCTGGGGCCGGGCGCCCGGGGCCGAGATCTCACCGGTCGCCAGCAGGCGGGCGATGATGGCCGCAGGGAATCCGGTCATGCGCATCATGGCGGACAGGCCGGTATCAGGATCATTATTGTCGATGATACGGACATTCCGCCGAATCGGCACCGCCTTTTCGCCGCCGGCCGGGATTCCCACCCCTTCGGCCAGGGCCCAGAGCAGCACCACATCGTCTCCCTCGTGGGGGATGACGGCCTCCAGGCGTCGGGCCAGGACTTCCCGGGGAGGGATCCAGGCACCGTCCACCTGCACGGGTTCGCTGCTGGTGAGGCCGAGATCGTGGAGCAGGCGGATCTGGTCGCAGTGTCCACGATAGCGAATGGTCTTGTAGTCCAGGCTGCGCACGCTGCCGAGGAGGGACTGCGGCAAGGTGGAGGTACCGCCGCTGGTCTGGAACGCCTCGAGGTCGCCGTAGGGCTCGGGGAACTCCAAGGTCTCGAGTTCGGACAGCCCCGGCACGGTGAGGATCTCGCCTTCACGGATGACAGTACAGTCCTCGATGTACTCGTTGATCAGACCCTGCACCGAGAACACGATCTGGTAGTTGAGCGGAGGCAGGGGCCGGCGAGGCAGACCACCCACCCGCAGACGGACGGCGTCGCAGGTCTCGAGGCTGTCGGCCAGGTGCCAGCCCAGGATACCGGCCAGACCGGGGGCGAGGCCCGTGTCGGGAACCACGGTGACCCCGGCCGCCACGGCTTCATCGTTGCGGGCGAGTTGCCTGGCCACCACGTCGTTGTTGCCGCCGAGGTCCAGGAAATGGGCACCACCGGCGATGGCCAGCCCCGTGAGTTCGTTGTTCAGCCAGTAATTGACGGCGCTGATGACCGCGTCGGCTTCGGCCATGAAAGGCGCCACCAGCGCGGGATCACTGACATCGCCCTGGTTCAAGGAGAGCCGTGGATCGTGGTCCAACCGATC
>Ga0209475_10004715_pt1 | contig 11587 bp, 9 predicted proteins | sample tdDd471_FD_187128 | JGI IMG/M metagenome (GOLD analysis project Ga0209475, IMG submission 187128) | Marine sediment microbial communities from the Atlantic coast under amendment with organic carbon and nitrate - tdDd47.1 (SPAdes)... | ecosystem: Environmental > Aquatic > Marine > Coastal >...
CGCAGGTCCTGCATTAGCAGGCTGGTTGCTCTTATCGCTTGATCCGGTGACTGTTTTTACCATTATTGGGTTTATCAGTTGTTTGGTTTTTATCCCAATTTTGCAATTGCCGGAAACACGGATGACCGAGAAATACGAGATCAAGCCCATTTTACAGCATATCAAAAGCGCAATCCGTGACGGAAGTCGGATTCCTGCGATCTGGTTAACGGGTTCTTTAGAAGCGATTACATTCATCGTACTCTATACGCTAAAGGCATTCTTGCCTATTTTCGCGCTTGAAGCAGGCGTGAGTGTTTTATGGGTTGGCTTATATTTTAGCCTGCAAGAAGCAGTACATATAATCGTTCAACCATTTTGTGGACGACTAGGTGATAAATGGGGGCATCTTCCAACGATTACGCTCGGAATGCTGATCCTCAGTGTGAGTTTGCCGTTAGTGACATCCTTTAATAATGGGCTATTATTTATCATCCCCGGTATGATGATGGGTTTTGCACAGGCATTAATTTTCCCATCGGCAATTGCACTCGTCTCTGATCATATTGATACTGAAAATCTAGGTGCGGGTATGGGGCTCATTGGCATGATGCAAAACTTTGGTAAGGTCGTTGGGCCAATTTTGGGTGGATTTGTCATTCAGAATTTGGGGTATCAAGCAACATTATATCTCTTGACCATTACCTTGATTATCGGTATCGTCATTATATGGCAAATATTTTCACCAACCCGATCATTAATACTACGAACTGAGGAATGAGTTCAACATGGTCAAAGGCTCAGAGTTTTTTGATGACGACGAAATGTTTAACACATATTGGCAACATCGAAAACGCTCTGATAATCCCAATGATGCCATAGAAAAACCGATCATCTTAGAATTGATTGGGAATGTTAAATATGCAGATGTTCTTGATCTTGGTTGTGGGGCAGGTGAGTTTGGTAACTTGCTCCTCGATTTAGGTTGTCAATCTTATACGGGGATTGAAGCCTCGTCTAAAATGGTAGCACAAGCCCAACATAATCTTGTCTCCCATAATGCAAAGGTGATACTTGCAGATATTGAAAATTTTGCCTATCCACCCAAAACATATCATCTGATTGTCTCGCGCCTAACATTACACTATATCGAGAATTTGCATGACCTTTTTATCAAGCTCCATCCTGCGCTCAAGCAAGGGGGACGCCTTGTATTTAGTGTTGAACACCCTGTCATGACTTCTCATAATGAATCCTTAGAAAAATCTGGAAAACGGTCAAATTGGATTGTTGACAATTACTTCAAAACGGGTCAACGTCAAGCCCGATGGATGGGGAAAGATGTGATAAAGTATCATCGTACAGTTGAAGATTTTTTTGCCCTCCTGCAAGCTACAGGGTTTAGCATTCTTAGTCTACGGGAATCCAAACCACGCCTCGAAAACTTCCGTGATCCTCTAGAATTTGAGCGTCGCCAACGGATACCGATGTTCCTGTTTTTTTCGGCTCAACCACTTTAAAGCCCAAGCTCTTAGATAAAGATTCTATTCATTGCCAGTTGGCTCGACTATAATCCACTCAAATTTAACAGTTGCTAGTTGACAGGGCTATACATGAAATCTCGTATTTTTGCATCATTACCACCGTGGATCGTTGTTGTCCCTGTTATCTTATTTATTTTTGCTTTCGGTCTCCAAAGTGTTAATCGTTATACGATCCGTCGTGATGAATTGACTACGCTTGGACATATTGGCGCACTTCATGATAATCCCGAAGATATAACTATTGCCTACACTTTAGAATCATTAAGTATCTATAGTGCTGACCACGCTCCTCTTTATTATGTTCTCATCAAAGTGTGGGGGGAACAGTTTGGATTCAATTATTTTGTATTACGGATCGTATCTGTTTGGTTTGGGATGATTGCGATTGCAGGGACATATTGGCTTGGGCGGCGGATAGCTTCTCATTATACAGGGCTGTTTGCCTCTCTCATCCTCGGTACTAACATCTTGTTTTATGGAAATGTCCATGAAATGCGTGATTGGACGATGCTGATTATGCTGAGTGTGCTGGTGTGGATCGCCTATTGGCATGTTGCCCATAAGCGACAATCAGTTAAGTGGTATGAATATATCCCCTTATTTATTTTGGTTGCGATCAGTCTCTATACCAGCTATTTAGTTGTTTTTCTATTGGCTACGATTGGACTCTATCATCTGCTGGCAGTACCGATTAATAAACGCTGGTGGATAGTTTCTGTTACTGTTGCAAGTGCTGGTTTGCTGTTTCTGCCGTGGTTGCCGGTATTTGTCAAAGGACTCGGATTTGCACAGCATCATATCGATAACGATAATCCAATGTTATTGAATAACCTGACTCTCATTCCAAACATCATGACACTTTGGGGCAATGGATATGTTGCTTTATTTGTGATTCTCATGGGTCTTGGGTTATATGCCAGTTGGAAAGACTGGAAAACAGCACGCGCAATTATCTTCTTCTTTGTGTTGATGCTCGGTAGCTTACTGATCTTAAATAATTTTTTCCTATTCCTCAAACGGGTACGTTATGTTCTAAATTTGACAGTACCATTTGCTTTGCTAGGAGGATATGGGTTAGCGTGGTTGATGCAATCGAAAGTATTGCGTTATTTGCCTGCTGTATTTTTTGTTGCTTGGATATTTCTAGGTTATGGATTTACGGATAGCGATGAGTTTAAAGACCATCTGGCGAAAGACCGTGTGGTTCAATATCCTGAGTACAACAGCCTTATTCCAATTTTGCGTGAATATGCCAAAAAGCGAGACCTATTTATTCAGGCGCACTATCGATTTTCGGCTATTCAACAAAGCAAACAAGAGTTAATCAGTATTGATGAATATTATATGCGTGATTTGAAGCTTAAACTGGTGAATTTTCCATTATACGTTCAATGGTCTGATTCAGGGATTGATGCAACACCTATCGAATATGCGACAGGGTTGATTCCTCAATATGATGCCTTCTGGTTTGATTACCACTCGGATAATATAACCGATGAGATTATCGAGTTTCAATCTATCGTCGGCGAAAACTATTCCATCTGTGAGACGTTTGAGTATGGTGAACGATCTGTTTTAGTACGATACGTGAGAACTGACCAACGAGCAGAGCTATGTGTACAATAGGATAATGAATTATATGGACAATGTAAAACAAGAAATTATTCGTCTACATGAGTTTTTTGTAGATTGGATGACCGGTATACTCCCGAAAACCGATGCAAACTTTGCTCAGTTTGCCGATAGTTTAAGTGAAGATTTTTATATCGTAACGCCAACAGGGCAATTCACACAACGCGATACACTCGTGACGAGATTGTATAATACCCACAATCAACGACAGAACTTTCGCATCTGGATCAAAAATGTGCAAATACATCATACGTCCCAAGATGTTATAGTGGCGACATATGAAGAATGGCAAGAATCTCAAGATGATAATATAACAGCTCTAATTAGCACAGTTATTTTTATAGTGGATCAATCAAAATCCAATGATTTACAATGGCAATGTGTCCATGAGACTCGTTTACCGATGTAATGTTCCAAAAATAGGAGAGAAATCATGCGTCAAATTCAACCTCAGAATGGTATGACCATCACAGAAGACACGCACTTGATAGCGGGTACATATATTTTGCCTGATGGTATCACCATACATGGTCAAAATATTCAGGTGGTTGCCGACAATGTGCATATCATTGGGAATGATCGGAATGGGGTTGGCATTCGCATTAAAAATAGCAAAAACATCACTCTAACAGGCGTATCTTGCTCGACTTATTATCATGGTATCTATGCAGAACAGTGTGAGCACTTGACGATAGATAGCGTGTTTGTGCGTGATACCTATGAGATTGACAATATCGAGACCTTTCTATATCTATGGCAAGATGTTAAAGAAGCCTATGGTGGTGGTATCATTTGCCATGATGTTCAACATGGTTCAATCCGAAATTGTGATGTTCAACATCAACTGAATGGGATTCAGCTCTATAATTGTCATCATCTCACAGTCGAAAAAAATAATGGGTCATTTAACAGTGGTTGGGGCGTTTATCTGAATGCTTGCTCCGATAATGTAGTACAAGATAATCAACTTGACTTTTGTAATCGGCTTTTCCGTCGCCCCGAAAATGGCTCGATTCGTGCCGAAGCTGATGCATCCGGAATCGTCATGGTACAGGGATCATGCCGTAATAAACTATTACGAAATACATGTATTGGTGGAGGAGATGGTATCTTCATCACAGGCTATCAACATCCAAATGTTATTCGTTCTTGTAGCGATAACTTGATCGAAGATAATGATTGCCGTCTCAGTCCAAATAATGCAATCGAGTCTACATTTTGCAAGGGGAATATCTTTCGTCGTAATGATGTCAGCCGTAGTAACTATGGGCTGTGGATGGGATATTCGTGGGATAACATTGTAGAAGATAATCATGTTGAGTTTAACCGTTGGGCAGGGATTGCTATTGAACACGGGCATGACTTTATTGTGAAGAATAATGTTATTCAAAACAATCATGGTGATGGAATGCGCTTGTGGTTGCGCGGTAAACGTGGTGATGAGTTGCTTCAATATTGGGAAGGGTACGAAGCCACCTATAACTTCACCATCGAAAATAATACATTCAAGGGCAATCATATTGGGTTTAATGGCTACACTCCGGAACAGTTTGTCGACCAGCAATGTTATGGATTTCAACTGTTAGGCAATACATTTGATGATAATCGTATTGGTGTGTCCTTCGAGCATGTAACGGATTGCTCTGTAACTAATAATCGCTTCCTCAATCATATTCAGGCAGGGGTACGGTTAATCAATGAACCCAATGTAACATTAAATGATAACGAGTTTGAAAATAACGCACAAGATATTTTACGCTAAGATAATTGTCTTACCAGCTACGATAGCTAAATCTAATATCAAACCCCTCAAAAAGTTACTTCCCTACGTAGATCAATTGTAATGTGACATCCTACCTAGTCAGGTGGCTAGGTAGAAGACTGTCCATATGGTGATTGTCTGAGAAGCCTCAATGTAATATCCTGTAATTATCATAAATAAACATCATAGTTAAACCTGACAGATTATTATATGGAGAGGTTATCCATGAACCGCAAACCCTATTCAACTGATTTAAGCGACGATATTTGGGACGTACTCCAAAATTACATACCTGATGAAAAACCGGGTGGACGACCCCGCGACACAAACATTCGTGAAGTTATCAATGGTATATTGTATGTCCTAAATAACGATTGTAGTTGGCGCAAAATGCCTGATGATTTATTACCGTGGCAAACTGTTTATGATTATTATCATAAATGGCGCAAGAACAGTATTTGGGACAGCTTGAGCTTAATACTGGTCGAATATGAGATTCTTGATGAATCTCACCTTCCAGTGGTTTATGCACAAGTATCGTAGTCGAATTGACACCAGATTGTTTTGCCATCCAATTAGGGTGGCTATTTGTGTTATATGATAAAATAACGTTATGTTACTTAAGTTAAATAAGGTTTATAATGGCAGATCGATTATTCCGTATACTATTGGTTGACGACTCACAAACACAATACTCGATGGTTGTCGATTTTTTACAAGTAGTGGCATCGTCAGCAATCGAATATACAGTCGAATGGGCTTCCACATATAATGAAGGTGTGGAGCTACTTAAAAATAATAGCTATGATGTCGGGCTGATTGATTATGAACTTGGTGATGATAACGGACTTGATTTTATAGCCTATGTTGTTCGCCAGCAAATTTCAATGCCGATGATACTATTTACGGGACATGGGAGTTTTCGGGTGGATTTACAAGGAATGCGCGCAGGGGCAGTTGACTATCTCGATAAGACGACCCTCAAGCCCACGACTTTAGAACGGGCTATACGTTATGCGACCCAAAATCAGCAGATGTTAGAACGTGAGCGAAAGCAACGGGCAATTACAGAGGCATTGCTAGATACTGCCATTACACTCAATAGTTCATTTGAACTAGAAGAGGTATTAGAACGTATTATATCGAATATGCAGGATGTTATCCCACACGATGCGTCGAATATCCTCCTGATTGATGATGAGACAGCAAACTTAGTAAGGTATCATGGTTATTTAGAAGAACAGATTGCTAGAGTTGATGAATTACTAAAAAGCAATATTGCAGAAATACCGAATTATCAGCAGATGTTTGAGTCGCATGAGCCAATTATTCTTAATGATGTGGCGAATGCCAAAAATTGGATTTCGGTAAAAGGATCACAACCGATTAAATCTTATCTCGGGATACCGATTATCATACAAGATGAAGTCATTGGATTTCTCAATTTCGATGGACATCACACAGATATGTTTACCGAAGAACATGCCCACTATGCTCAGCTATTTGCCCAACAAGCGGCACAAGCCATCCGTAATACTCGTGCATTCCAACAAGCTCAGATTTTAGCCGCTACCCAAGAACGGCAACGCCTTGCCCGCGAATTACATGATGCCGTTTCGCAAACACTCTTCTCGGCGAGTGTCATCGCACAAACATTACCGCGCCTAATAGAGCATAATCCGAACGAAGTATTAAACGGGTTACAAGACCTTAATCGACTTAATAGAGGGGCACTTGCAGAAATGCGGACATTATTAGTAGAATTGCGTCCGCAAGCCCTTGTGGAAACAGACCTTCCAACCTTACTACGGAATCTTGTTCATGCGTTTACAAGCAGAGCGCAAGCTAAGGTGGAATCCCGCATTAATTATTCTCAGGCATTACCCGAAGATGTTCATATTGCATTCTATCGGATCGCACAAGAAGCACTTAATAATGTTCAAAAGTATGCACAAGCAGATCATGTTACGATAGATATGGTTCAAAATAATGGTCATCTTGAACTCCGTATTGTCGATAATGGTATTGGGTTTGACATAAATTCTGTCCCATCAGGACATTATGGTTTAGAAATTATGAAAGAACGAGCCACTGCCATAAACGGAGAGTGGAGTGTAGAAAGTACTGTTGGACAAGGAACAGTCATTCAATTAAAATGGCATATCAAAAATGGGGCAAATCAAAATGACGAATAAAAAATTGATTCGAGTCATGATTGTAGATGATCATCAAGTTGTACGTCAGGGATTTATAATGTTTTTGAAAGCTTTTGATGACTTTGTGCTAGTGGGTGAAGCTAGTAATGGTCAAGAGGCTGTGCAACGCTGCCCTGAATATTCGCCCGATGTCATCTTGATGGATATGGTCATGCCAATTATGTCAGGTGCCGAAGCGATTGAAGTGATCCGTGAGAAGTATCCACAAGTTCAAATCATTGCATTGACGAGCTTTAATGATGACCGTCAATTGGTGCAAAAAGCCCTTAAGGCGGGTGCGATTGGATACTTGTTTAAAGATATTTCTATTGATGAATTAGCGAATGCGATTCGTACAGCTCATCGAGGTGATCCTATCCTTGCACCAGAAGCAACCCGTATGTTGATTCAAGCAACCCGCAAACCACAAAAAATTGACTATAACCTCAGTGATCGTGAAATCGAAGTACTGACATTATTGATCGATGGACGGAATAACCCACAAATTGGTGAACAACTATTTATCAGCCGTTCCACCGTTAAATTTCATGTGAGTAGTATATTGGGTAAACTGGGTGTGAGCAACCGGGCTGAAGCTGTTGCTATAGCTGTCGATCAAAAATTGGTGTGAGGGAAAAACGATCACATAATTCAGTGCAATTGACTAACCTCTATAAACATATAGCCCATTGCTCATCCAATACAGTGCTATAATTATAGAAGTTAAGATTTTTCTAGATTAGTCATTCAATCATCTTTATATGCTATCAATGTAAATCTACGCAACAAAGGATTCAAGTCGATGAAAAGAAAAACCTTATTGGTTGTTGCTCTATTGTTATTATTAACCATATTTAATGGACTTGCTCAAGGTGAACTTGCGGCAACTCTAGAAGTTCTAACAGGTACAGTTGAAGTTAAGCGTGTAAACACTGAAAACTGGATTGCTGTTAATATTGAAGCAATTGTTGGTGTTGGTGATGTTATTCGTACAGGCGACACAGGTCAGGCAAGAATTACTTTTTTCTCTGATGGTGTCGAAACTGATATTCTATCGAATTCTGAATTCTCAATAGATACCTTTACAGGGGGAACGGCTATAGATGATTCATTTAATCTTGAAGTATCTGTTCTCATTGGACAAACGGTTCAACGCTTAGGACGTGTCCTCGATGCTAGCTCGTCATATGATGTAAATACTCCCGGTATGACCCTTGCGGCACGCGGAACAGAATTTGCGATTCGTGTTGAGGACGGTGGACGGGCAGGTATGCTTGTCAGGGAAGGAACTGTTGATGCGGGTGCTAATGGTGCGAATTCAGATGTTCCTGCTGAATTTGGGATTCGCTCTGAAGTTGAAGGTGACCTCAGCGATGTTGTTCGTGCCAGTACTTTTGAAGAACTAGATGCTGGGTTAGACGGTTGTTCAGTGGTTGTAACCACAGTTGATGATGTTCGTTTGAATGTCCGTATTGCACCAACTGTTGAAGCTTTCCGTGTTGGAACAATCGATGCGTCAGATATTGACATCTTCTATGGTGTGAATACGACAGGTGGTTGGTATCGTATTATGTTTAATGGTGGCTTCGGTTGGATATTATCATCAGCATCCAATGTTGCATCGAGTTGTGCAGGGTTACGTGTTTTCCCTGATGACCATACAGAAGATCTAGAAAGTTATGAATCATTTGGAGAAGTCATCGATCCATCAGATTTCAGCCCTAGTAGTGCATCATCAGCAGATGTTGAAGCAACTGAAGAACCTACTGATAACGGATGAGACCAATAGTGTCGAGAAAATTAACAATATTATGGAATAATTGGAAGCCCTCGCTATTACTGGGGGGCTTTCTCTTGCTGATACTCCTAATTTTGTGGAACGTCAATGCTTTTGCTCAACTTGCATTAACCTTGAGTAATGTATATTTTGTTCCAACAGAAACATCTGATTCGATTGTTATCGTTGCGATAGATGATAAAAGCCTTGCGGAGTATGGACGGACACCTGCCGAGTGGTCACGCACAGTGTATGGAGATCTTGCCGAAATTGTTGCGAATCATGGTGCACGTGTTCTTGCATATGACCTTATCTTTAGCGAATCCACTCCTGATGATGAGGCATTTGCAACAGCATTAATCAATGCTCGCCAAAGTGATGCCCGTACACGGATTATATTAAGTGCGGCAGGGGTACAAATCCCTACAAATAACCTAGTTACAGATAATTTTCCTAATGGTTTACATTATAGCACATCACTTAAACCCAACCCTGTCCTTGAACCTGTTGCGGATTATATGGGATATGTGAATGCTTTCACTGATGTCGATAGTCGATTACGTCGTCAACCTTCCATAGTTGAAAGTGATGTGTCACTTGGATTTTCCTTTAATTTGGCAGTCTTTTTTGCTCAACGCCGTATTCCATTTGATGCAATTGAACAGATCATTACCGCTGATGAAACCCATCTTTATTTGAGTGATGAGCTTGCCTTACCCGTTGATGAACAAGGGTTATGGCTACAAAATTATTTTGGGATTCCGCATAAGGCTGGCAGTGATGGCACCTTTCCTGTTCTTTCATTTTATGATGTCATTGAAGGGAATTTTGATGCGGGAATATTCACCGATAAGATTGTTCTCGTTGGTCTAATTGATAGCCTCGGCGCGACTGACCAGTACCTTGTCCCACCATCAAACAATGGTGCGTTGATGTCTGGAGTGGAAATCCAAGCCAATGCCATTGAGACTTTGCTATCGGGTAATCCACTTAAACCACAATCGTCAATCTCACAAGTATTGATGATCAGTGTGTTGACGATTTTTGCCAGTTTGTTGTTTAACAAACCACGCTGGTATTGGAAGTTGCTCTTATTGTTCCTCTCGTTACTGCTATTTTATGTGGTGGCATTTTTCATTTTTACATCGCAACATCAATTGATTAATCTTTTTTATGGCAGTTTAGCAATTGGTTTACCAGCGTTGTCAACAGTTGGACTAGAGATTAGTCGTGAAATTACACAACGTCGCCGTAGTGAATTTCTGCTCAAAAGTGTGGTATCGGTTGCAGAGCAAAATATGGTGATAGATAATATCTTACCCTTGGTTGCCGATGATGTGCAGACATTAGTTAGTGATAGTAGTGGCTTTTTGTGGGTCTATTCGTTTGGCAACCTTTCCACGCCTAAAGAGTATCGCTGGCGTATGCCCGTTAACGACCAATCATTGTCGGATCTTGCGCATAAAGCTGTGAAGAATCAATCGACACAGAATACAGGTAAACAAGTTGCCGTCCCTATTCTGTGGCAGGGGGAGTTGCAGGCAGTAATCGCGATACAATCTAACCGACAAATTGGTCAATCCCAAGTCACATTAATCGAAGACCTTGCACAACGTCTTGCTCCAACAATTGATAATATTGCACTTCATCGTTCACTGAATCAGCAAAATCACTTACTTGAACTCATTCTACAGAGTTCACCTGCGAGCATCATTGTTGTCGATCATGCGCTTAAAGTATTGCAAAGTAATGATCGCTTTAATTTATGGTTGGCTACCGATTCAGATGATAATACATCTAGTGATTTACTTGATTTATTTCATAAGCGCGAAATTGGTGATGAAACCTTGACTAAGTTCCATCAACTACTGGGTACAGGACAGAGCTTTGAACTTGAACTGCGAGATAATCAGCAACATATTCTACGGTTATCGGCAGTGCCATTGACGACCTTAGGACATTGGGTGATGATTTTGGTGGATGTGACAGACCTTGTTCAACTCAATGAACTAAAGACACAAATGATTCGTATGGCATCGCATGACCTCAAAAACCCTTTGTCGCGGGTGTTGGGATATGCCGAGCTTATCTCTACCAGCGGAATACTCGATGACATGAACGAACGATTTATGAACAATATCATGAGTGCTGGTGACGAAATTAATCACATCATCACTGATATTCTCGATCTAGAACAATTACGATCCGGTCAATTTGAGCGTAAGCCTGCCTCGTTTAAAAATCTTGTGCGCGAAATTGTTTCTCGCCATGAGCCAGACAAAGACCGTAAACAGCAAACACTGACACTTGATATGCCAAACGAGCCAATCACCGTGGATGCCGATTATTTACGTTTAGGGCAAGCGGTATCAAATCTGGTTAGCAATGCGATTAAATACACCCCTGAACAAGGGGATATTAAGGTACGAATCTTGCAACCTGACCCCAATCATGTCCAACTGGAAGTCGAAGATAATGGTTATGGGATTGCTGAACAGTCGCAAGAAAAGCTCTTTACAGAATTTTATCGTGTCAAGTCAAAATCGACACGGGGAATTTCCGGCACAGGATTGGGATTAAGTCTTGTTAAATCTGTTGCCGAAGCACATGATGGTGAAGTGTGGGTCAAGAGTGCAGAAGGTGAAGGCAGTACATTCTACCTGTTATTACCCGTAAGTAGAGGGGACGATGTATGAGA
>Ga0209475_10004717_pt1 | contig 11586 bp, 7 predicted proteins | sample tdDd471_FD_187128 | JGI IMG/M metagenome (GOLD analysis project Ga0209475, IMG submission 187128) | Marine sediment microbial communities from the Atlantic coast under amendment with organic carbon and nitrate - tdDd47.1 (SPAdes)... | ecosystem: Environmental > Aquatic > Marine > Coastal >...
CGTTTCTATCCATCTGATGGCTTCCGTATCATTTACCTTGCCGAGATATCGTTGAGTCGTTGCGAGGTCAGCATGTCGCAGAATGACCTTGCTGACAATTTCTAAAGGGGTGCCAGACCTGGAGGCATAGGTTGCTGCATGGCGCCTGAGGTCATGAGGCTTTAACTCAATATCAACCAGCCTGCCGGATTTTTTCACCATCGACCAAGCAGCTACATATGAAATAGGAAAGACTCGCTCATCTGTCCCGAAATCGTTAGTGCTGACATACCCACTTAACCTTATCAGAATTTTCCGTGGAACATAAACCGTCTCTTTAGCTCTGCCGCTTTTCGGGTTCTGGATATTCAGCGAGCTGTTCTTAATATCGTTGGGTGTGATGTTTAAAATTTCGCCGATACGCATTCCTCCCCTTGCCATAAGTTCCAGCATCAAACGGTTCCGGGTCTTCGTGGTCCGGAATATGATCTCATCAACAGTTTCTTTGTCAACGATTTGCCATTGAATGGCCTGAGGCCGTTTGAAAATCTTCTTGATAACTGCAGTATTGCTTGGATTGGCCAGAGCTGGCAGAGCGGTATTGATGCTGAAATTGTAAAATGATGAGAGAACGGAGTAACGGTTTCTCTTGGTCGCTTGCTTATTGTTTTTGGTCAGGGACAACAGAAAACCCAGCACCTCTTCTTGTGAGATACTGGCTAAGTCACGTTTGCTGAATTGAGCAGTGAATCTGGAAAGAACGAACTCACATGTTTTGATGGTATTTTTTTTTGGAGTTGGCTCGGTGGTACTGCAAATGAAAACTGACTGCTTGTGAAACTTTCATAATAGACCTCCTGTTTGGGTGGGGAATTGGTAAATACTGCATTGTTTAATGATACCTCAGTGGCATTTTTGATGACAGGAGGGACTAACGAGCATCAGGAATAAGGTTTAGTTGCCCAATACTGCGTAAAATAAACCTTGGCAAAGGTAATCTCTACTGAATGACTAGCTCGCTCTCCTCGAAGAGATACAGGAATAGTATAAATTTTCAGATTTACTTAAATGGTTAACATTGCCAACAATAGTCTCTGCCATTGCAATGACATGCATCTCATTAAACTAATGATAAAAATTTCAACTTTTGGCTTATATTCACACACTAAACCTTCGGTGTGACAGTTTATAAACAGGCTTCACCTGTGGTAGTTGTAAACAGTAGCATTTTCGACTGAAGGAATGGCTTGTTATATGCTACCCTTTAGCACACTGTCCAAAGCGTCAACCGATAGGCGCAATGAAGTAGCGGCTTGATATCCCCTCTACATGTTGATGAAAATAAAAGCAGTCCTGATCGGCGTTTTCTATAACCTCGATTAATTGTGGTAATTCTTCTCGGGTGACAATCGTGCTCACCACCCAAAAGGATTCTCTGCTACGACCTCCTCGTCCTGTTTGTAATGTATAAGTACGATGGTCAAATGTCATGTTAATGGCTTGACCTACAGCCTCATCCTTTTTAGTGACAATAGAGACCATTTCAATCTGGAATTTACGATAAAGAGTGTTAAGGGTCTGTGTTGATATAAATATATAGATACAGGTGTACATTAACAAGTTGACTGTCGTCTCTAAATCGCCGCTTTTGAGGAAAGCCAAGATGAGGCCGAATGTTGTAGATCCTACAGCCGCAAATACAGCAATATAGCCCACGGGTTTTAAATACTTCATGGCAAAGTAAGCACCAAGTATGTCCTCATCACCAGTAGATCCGCGATGCTTGAAAGCAATAGCCTTAGCTACACCTGCCAAAAGACCTCCAAATATTACCAGTATAATACGTTCATTCTGAGGTTCTGGTTGGGCAAAACGCAAATCTGGTAAAAAAGCCAAAAAAAGAGTAACGGTCGTAACTACCAGCAATGAACGGGAAGCGAACATTCTACTGACTCGCGCAAATCCGAAAATAAGCAATATTGTTTGAAATACGAGATATAGTGTGATGAATAACCAATAGCTGTCGAAAAAATAAGATAGAGAAGAAGCAATTCCTTCTGTCCCCGTCAAAATTATTTTGGAAGGTAATATAAAATATTTCAAAGCAATGGCATAAAGCACGCCGGATCCAACAACCATAGCGTAATCTACAAATTGTATACGTAAGGCCTTCCATTTCATTTTATCATCCTTTAATGCAACGTAAATTATTTATTATGACAATTAAGTAGCCGCCTATTTCACAATATCTGGTGTTTAGATAATATCAAGCGCTCTTTTGTTATAGATATACATCGCCAACCAACACCAAATTACTTCTCAGAGATATAGGGATTATTCCTAAGTATAAGCTGACCTCAGCAATTGACAGTTGAGTTTAGCATTGCCATAACGAAGATAATCAGAGCTGTCTTCTACTTCAACAGTAGGTTTTTCCTGTTAGTCTCTGGCTCCCAGCGGGCCAAATGCTATCAACTTTTGACGTACTTCTCGTCCAAGATGTTTCCAAAATATTTTGGGAGCAGGGCTGCACTATTTCTGAAGAGGACGCTGATACCATTGGTATCAAAACCAACACAGCCATATTCGAGCACAACTTCCTATCTTTGCCTGAGACGACTTCTTGATCATGTCTAGGGCAAAGATAAACAAATCTGTCGGTATCAGTACGCTTTACAGAAGATTGGTGGAGCATTAAAATTTTGCTAGTAAGAAAGGGCCGCCTCTTCGTTGCGGTGTCTTTATTGCTTTTTCCAAGGAGTATAAGCAGGGAGATTTTGCAATGCGTTTCGCCGGTAAATTTTTTGCATCCCCCCAGAGAGGAATAAAAAAGATAAAGAGCATGACCCTTTTTCGGCGACCGTCTTCAAAACGAAAGAACAGCAGAAATCTGGTCAAACGCTATTTCAGACTTCTCAAGTAATATTTGTCTTTTCACCTAGAAAATACAGAGTATCGTAACGACATAAAGAAAGAGTGCAAACCATTGCCCCACCTCTTTTCCCGTATAAAGTGCCACAGGATGTCGATTTTACTTGCGCCCAGTATTTCCTTTTAATGCACACACGTTCAAAATTATTCCGACCTTATAAAAAAGATATTGAGGAATTATCTTTGAGGAGTATAACCGAAAAAGGCAGGGCCATTTCTGAGCCTGCCTTTTTATTCCACATTTGTAGAATGTTATTTTTTATTTCTTCTAGCAATTCCGGCTAATCCAACTAGACCGGTTCCGAAGAGGAGCATAGTGGTTGGTTCTGGAACGGGGTTACCTGAAGGTGTCTCTCTCAGTAACTGTAGTGTCGCTCCAGATTAAGTAGCAGCATATATCGATGCACAAGAGGCAAGGTGTAGAGTTGTGGAAAAATCCGATTTTCAGAATAGTCACGCTCACCATCCCTGTAATGCGTCGTATTTTCCAAGATGGCGATAAACTCGCTATTGCCATGGCTTCAAGGTGTTATAATGAACAACGAACCAGTCCGGTACTGGCCGCTTCCCGGCTTGACTGGTTTTACCTGTTTACACTTTTCTGTCTGGTAATATTGATGCAGTTTTTATGAGAGCTGACCTTGAGAAGAGCTCTATGGTTCGATTTCCCGCTTCGGCCAATCTTTGAGCACTTTATAATAACTTGCCCTCTATGTTCGCTACCCAATACAATTTCAATCATCAGTTTTGATAAAGGTGTAGATCTGCTGCTCTTTCTCTGACAATGGTTCATTGCGGTCGTATACCTTGTCGAGAAAATAATGGTAGAAATCATGGCGCAGGCTGTCCCGGTTGCCGATGACAAACCATTTATTGCGGGTCCAGATTATTGGGGAGGAATTACTTCTGCCCTCTTCAAAAATGCCTACAAGGGCTTCTCTCTTATCGGCAATAATGTCGATGGACTCACCGCCAATTTTTTCACGAATTCCATCAGATCCAGGGTGGATGATCTGGCAATCAAAACTGAGTGATATTTTACCCATGGCAATATACCGAATGCCCACTCCTCTGGCTGAGGCATCTTTCAGATGCTTTTCAAGCTCTTGCCCCGTTTCCGGAAACAGCCGCACATAAAGTTCTTGTTGCGCGTTGACAATTATATCCCTGGCTTTCTCCATGACATTCTCATACCCCTGTAGAGTAAGGAGGTATTCATAATCATTTTTTTTTGAAAACGCATCAAACTGAGATTCCAGGATTGACAGGTTGGTTTCAAATCTGCTTTGAATCCTTTTTCTCAATTCATCGGGAGGTAATGGTACATACTGGCCAGGTTCAACCTCAAAAACGAACCCTTTGCGGGTCAGGTTGCGGAGCACGTCGTAAATGCGGGAGCGGGCCACGCCTGACGCCTTACTTAAACGAGAACCGTTAGAAGGGTGCTCAGCTACCAGCGCTAAGTAGCAGGCAGTTTCATACTGTGAAAATCCAAACTCGAGTAGTTTGCTAGCTTCGTCCATAAGTTTATACAGGGCAACGTGTTCTTAATTTTTAATGCACGGTGTGGGGCTGTCCTTTCTATGAATCCAGACAAGATACCCTGTCCCTGACAATACCGTCAATGGCCTATATATGATTCGATCTCTATGTGAACAGTGAGTGGCTTTCCGATATTCGATTAACATTGACAGAAGTTCCTCATATACGATAAAATCAAGTTGCTACCTCGTTAGCAACTTTCGAGATATAAATATATACATTACACCACAGGGAGAACCATATGTTTGGATGGATAGGGAAAATCCTGAGGGTCAACCTCACAGATGAAACACTCCTGGCAGAGGACTTGGATCCTAAAGTCGTAAAAGATTATATCGGCGGAAGAGGACTGGGGACGTGGTTCTTAAACAGGGAGTTGGATCCGAAATGCGATCCTCTGTCCCCCGCAAATATTCTGATCATGGCTACAGGGCCGCTGACAGGAACTGGAGCTCCTACCGGGGCACGCTATATGGTGATGACCAAATCCCCACTGACCGGTGGGATCACCTGCTCTAACTCTGGCGGCAAGTTCCCAACAGAACTAAAGCGCAGTGGGTTCGATGCGGTTGTTATTGAAGGGTGCGCCAAAGCACCTCTCTACTTGTGGATTGATCGAGGTAAGGCCGAGTTGCGCAGTGCCGACCATCTCTGGGGCATGACCACCCATGAAACGACCGACAGCCTGCTGGTGGAGACCGAGGAGAAGGCGAAAGTAGCATGCATCGGTCCTGCTGGTGAAAAGAAGGTTTTATTCGCCTCGATAATGAACGATAGAGACCGTGCGGCCGGGCGATCAGGGGTCGGCGCGGTCATGGGATCAAAGAATTTTAAGGCGATTGTTGTTCGTGGCGAAGGAAAAGTTCCCATAGCGGATAAAGAGCGTTTTAGAGCATTTAACCGCAAGATATTAGGCCAGTTTAACGAGGAGGCAAAAACAACGCCCATCGGCCTCCGCATTAATGGGACTGCCGGTGTGGTGATGGTCACACATAACTTAGGAGTGCTCCCCACCAAGAACTGGCAGCAAGGGATGTTCGACGGCTGGGAGTCTATTGATGGGCGTGAACTGACAAAGAAATATCTGGTTACAAATTCCGCATGTTTTGGTTGCCCGATAGGATGCGGGCGGAAGACTAAGGTTGAAGACCCTAAATATGCAGGCGAAGGAGAAGGTCCCGAATATGAGACAATCTATGCCATGGGCTCCAACTGCATGGTTGACAACCTGCCAGCAGTACTAAAGGCCAATTACCTGTGTAATGAACTTGGCCTGGACACCATCACCATGGGGGCAACCGTTGCCTGTGCCATGGAGCTGGCGGAGCGGGGATACCTCACAGAAAAAGAAATTGGTCGCAGCCTCCAGTGGGGTGATGCCGATGCTCTGGTGGAGTTGACCCGTCTTACCGGCACTCGTGAGGGTTTTGGTGACAGATTGGCAGAGGGCAGCTACCGTTTGGCTGAGAGTTGCGGTCACCCGGAGCTCGCCATGGTATCCAAAAAACAAGAGTTTCCAGGCTATGAACCACGGGGAGCCCAGGCGATGGGTCTGGCTTACGCAACGAGCCCCATCGGCGGCTCTCACATGCGAGGTGATCCTGCCTATTTCGAGCTGTTTGGTATTCCCAAACCCATGGATCCTCTTGAGTGGAAAGGCAAGGCGCGCCCAACCCAAGCATTTCAGGATCACTCTGCAATCATTGATTCAGCAGGTTTGTGCATATTTTTTACGGTGCGAAATCTTGTGGAAAAGGATCTGGAAATTGCCCCCACAGGCATACTTGAGTATATGAATGCCGTAACGGGAGCTGATTACACCCTCAAGGAGCTGTCGGACGCGGGACAACGTATTATCAATGCTGAAAGGATGTATCTTATAAAGGCCGGGTTTACCAGGCAAGATGATAGTCTTCCCAAGCGCTTGACAGAAGAACCTATGCCAGCCGGGCCGGCGGAGGGGCATGTTTGCCATCTCGATGAGATGCTTGATGACTATTATCAGGAACGGGAGTGGACGTCAGATGGCATCCCGACACCAGAAAAGCTAGCGAGTCTTGGCCTAATTGAAGAAACCGGCAGGATGATAATTGATGTCAAACTCTATGGCGATTTGGATAAATTTTCTCCGGAGGGTGGGAACGCCTTCAATCAGGAACTCTCCCAGGGAGCGACTGCTACGGATCTGCTTGCTCAATTGAATATTCCTGATGAGGTCCAGCGTTTTGTCTTGATTAACGGTAAACGGTGCGAAGAGAATTCGTTACTAAGAGATGGCGATACCGTTACACTTCTTACACCTGTTTCCGGGGGATGAACTATCATGAAAAAAGTTCTCATATTAGGTGCAGGTTTATCCGCTTCAAGTTTGATTAAGTATATGCTCGACCATTCTGATGAATGCGGTTGGACCATAAAGCTTGGTGATATCTCTCTTGAATTATGTGAGCAAAAGATTGCCGGACACAAAAACGGTGAAGTCTTTGTTTTTGATGTTAAAAATCGAAAAAAGGTAGCGCTGGAAGTAAAAAACGCAGATCTAGTCATCTCTATGCTTCCGGCTGCCTTTCATCATATCGTTGCCAAAGCCTGTTTAGACCATTCTGTCGATATGGTTACTGCTTCTTACGTCTCTCAAGAGATAAGAACCATGGACAAAGAGGCTAAAGAAAAAGGCATCATTATGCTCAATGAGATGGGTGTTGACCCAGGCATTGATCATATGTCCGCCATGCAGGTTATTGACAGAATAAAAGAAAGAGGCGGAAAAATAATTGAGTTTGAATCCAATACAGGTGGGCTTGTAGCTCCCAAATATGACAACAATCCATGGAACTATAAATTTACCTGGAATCCTAGAAATGTGGTTTTAGCAGGACAGGGTAACTCCCAGTTTTTGCACAACGGGAAATATAAATACATCCCATATAACAAGCTGTTTGAGCGCTACGAGAGAATTAATGTACTGGAGCTAGGTGAATTTGAAGCGTACCCTAATCGTGATTCCCTTAGTTATAAGGGTATTTATGGGTTAGAGGATGTAAAAACAATATTTCGTGGAACCATTCGTCGCCCCGGGTTTTGTAAGGCGTGGAATGCGTTTGTTCAGCTTGGAATGACAAGTGATGATTATATTTTTAATGATTCTAAAAATTCGACATACCGCCAGTTCATTAACTCCTACCTGCCTTATAATGTAGAAAGTCCTGTGGAACAAAAAGTCGCTGACTACCTCCAGGTCGATGAGGATAGTGGCATGATGTATAAGCTGCGTTGGTTAGGTGTTTTTAGCGATGAAGTAATCGGTCTTGAGAACGCGACTCCAGCAGAAATTCTCCAGCATTTGCTCGAAACTAAATTGTCTTTAGATTCCGATGATATCGATATGATCGTTATGCAACATCAATTTGTTTATGAGTTAAACGATGAAATAAAAAAAATCTACTCTTCAATGATTGTGTATGGTGAAGACAATGTTCATACAGCTATGTCCATTACGGTGGGCCTGCCGCTAGCCATTGCTGCGAAAATGTTGTTAACGGGTGAAATTTCCGGTCTTTGTGGGGTACAGATTCCTACTGTAAAGGAGATTTACGATCCAGTAATGAAAGAACTGGAGGACTACAAAATCAGCTTTACTGAAGAAGAAAAAGATTGGATTATTAACTGGATGTGATTGAGAACCAAGGAGTGAGATAATAATGAAAAAATATTAGGGATTCGAAGAGAAGATAGTGCTGACCTCATTGCAGATCTACAACAAGCCTTGAAATATTTTTAATGGGTCTGGACGCTAATTACCAGATGAATCTCCAGCCCCAGCAAACCATCTATTCGATTTGAAGAATTAGTCATATAAATCTACAGTGTTGTTTACCAAACGGCGTGGTCTAGGCTACCGAGGGTCAAGATGTTTCTGCGCGAATTTATGTGTGAGAATTGTTATATTATAATTACTTCTAGAGTCAGGAACGAACCAAGGACATAGTCACAATTTTCAGTTCATTGCTTTTTTCATGTATTTCGCAATAAATTTGCTCTGGCAATCATGACAGATCAAACTTGATGCTGGCATAGGATTATTCCTGAGAGGGTGGAACCAAATATTTTGTTGGAATTGCTCTAAAATGTAGTAACAGCAAAGAAGAGCTTACCAAAGAGCAGTTAACCTCAGAAATTAGTCACTGAGTTTAACATTGCCAGATCGAAGATGAACAGTTATGCCTTTCCCTATCACTTGAGGTTCTTCCTGTGAAGTTCATAAGTAATCCTACCTAAAAACCTCTTCCGAAATGGACCAGTTTGTAGTTAAAGATGTTTCCATCAATAATCCAAGATGGCTTAGATTATTTTGGCTTTTGAATTTTGCATACAGGGTACAGGGATGTAACTGACCCGCTCATCTTTGTTGACGTCTAAATTTAATCCATTACTGTAAGTCCACTCTATAGATTTTTAGATACCCATAAGGAAGATCTATGTAAATGTGTTTGCAGTGAATCAAGAAGAAAACTTGAGAACCATACCAACTTACCAATTTTAAAAATATTTTGAGCAAATATGAAATGTTTTGATCCAACCATTTCCAGATCAGTAACTCTGAAATCCAAAAACTATCTACTTGGTGATAAATTCTATCTGAAAAATTTCTCTGATTGGGATGAAAATATCAGGGACTGGCTTGCTCAAAAAGAAAACACCGAATTGACTTCGGAGCACCTTATTGTAATTGAATTTTTACGTAAAAGTTATAGTAGCAACAATAGACACCCTGCGGTAAGGATGGTGACGACCGAATTGGCAAAGCGATTAGGCGGAGACAAAGGTTTAGTAAAATATTTTCACAGTCTCTTCCCAGGCGGTATACATCAAGCTTTTTTAATTGCAGGTCTTCCCATGATGGACAGTTGCTGTTAATCAAGGGTAAAGGGATTAAAAATATAGAGACTGGTCTATGCATTACCTGATCTTATTGATCTAGACTTTTCTTGAAAGATGTCGACAAAATACCTGTCAATTCATTTACCTGGTTCTGTAAGAGTTTCAGATCATCTTCTGCTGAAGCTAGGTGGCCTTGTTTAAGTTGTAACTGCAATTGTGCAATCATCAACAGGTTCTTTAAATCCTGGATATGGGATGGATCACTTAGTATTCTTTCGGCAGGTAAATCACCACGAACAAAAAGTACATAGTCATGGATTAATTGTTCTACCTTTTCTCTCATACCTTCTTGGGTATCGATCATAAGTGTAATACTAAGTCCTTCCTGTTTAATAGTAACTAATGAAGAGGTACTAAACTTATGGCTAATGAGGGTGCTGATATAGTTAATCAGTGAAGTCGCTGCGTTAAGATGACTTGCTGGAAGCCGTATTTTGAAAATTAACTTGTTGGATGATTGTTCAGGGTCTAGAGTTTTTGGATCATAAAAAGATTTTTTTAATTCAGAGTACACTTCTTTTAAAGATTGCATTTTTTCAACATCATGCTTTATCCAATTCTTTTGGTTCTTCTGATTACTATTACCTAGAAGTTTTTTATCTTTTGAAAAAGCAAAACTTCGTAACAGTTTGGTTATATTGTCAATCTCAATTGCGCTCAGAATCGTTTGTGTTAAAAAATAAGGAAAATCTTGGTCGTTATCAATTTTAATGCATGCGTCAGCCCTACATTCTTTAGCATAAAAATCGATAGTCTCTGAAAAAATGTCATATATGACTATAATCGATACATGCGAACTTGAGATTAATCTTAATTGTCTAAAGAAATCAAGAAATTTGGCATGAACAACTATTGCCTTGCATTCATTTGATGATATAGCATCTATTGCACTATGAGTATCAGATACCCACGAGAGATAGTAGGTAATACGATTTTCTTTTGCCAATTCATTTATGTTAAAGAACAGGCTGTAGTCTTCCAATAGAAACAATATTTTATTACTATTTTCAATAGACATATAGATTGATTAAAATGAATAAATATTTTCTGTAAATGTGGTGATTTTTGTTAGTGATTTAAGAGAATATTTTTTCTTTTTGTGCAGACTTTTTTAACTGAGGTTATAACGATGTTTAACCCATCGCCTTACTTCCCCACCGGGCAGACCAGCTCGCATCCCCTGCAATATTTGACGAAATAATAAGGTTCTTTATCACCTTTCGGTGTCACCATAACACCTTCTTCAAATTCGTTGATCGCCAGCCGAATGTTCTGATGTGCTTCATCGCCTGCCGTTATCGCCATAATGGTTTCCTCAATATCTTTTTCCATCTTTATGTTGCAGGTCACCCGGTCATAGGTTCCGTCGATGCCGGGCAATATGTATTGGCCAAGCGCATCGGCAGAATAGACGGTGGTTTGAAAAGCCTTTGTGGGACAGGCTTTTCGGCAGGGTTGCTTGCAGTCTTCGCAGGGATTGAATTCAAGCGGGCCGGTGGCCTCTGCTTCCCGGTCCAGCAAAAGCGTCCGGAAACGGATGCGGGGGCCGTATTCAGGCGTGATCACCAGATTGTTCTTGCCGATACATCCCAAACCGGCCATCACGGCCGTATCTTTTAAAAAAATTCCACCTATTTCAATAAAATAAGGCAGTTTATAGGTTTTGACAGGGAATGTATTCTCAATCCATTCGGACAGTTTCTTATTGATCCGTATGAGGATGCGGTTGCCGGGTGTTCCTTTGCCGTCCCACCAGTCAAGTTCCGGTTCATCGGCATTGTGCGCAACCCCAATCACCACTGCGGATACTGCATCCGCAGGCCAGACCACCTCATCGTGCTTTACATCGATTTCCGTGTCTCGCAAATGCACTTCGAGGTTCATCCCGATTTTAGGATAGATCCGGTGGGAAGGCGACTCTTTTAAAGATTCGATGCTGGCTACCCCGGCAATGGATGCGCCCAATGATTTAGCTTTTCTAATAATTTTTCCAGTCAGTTCCGAGGTGGAAAGCGTATTCATGGCTATGTCCTTCCATGTGGTTGTTGCTTTAGCAATTAAATAATTTAAATAAATCCTACCAATGTTTTCAACCTTTTATCCCTTATTTAAGTTTTATAGCAGTATAACAAATTATTACCCAGTAACTGGATATCACGCATGTTTTCAAATCTCATTGGCATATCAATACTA
>Ga0209475_10004718_pt1 | contig 11586 bp, 11 predicted proteins | sample tdDd471_FD_187128 | JGI IMG/M metagenome (GOLD analysis project Ga0209475, IMG submission 187128) | Marine sediment microbial communities from the Atlantic coast under amendment with organic carbon and nitrate - tdDd47.1 (SPAdes)... | ecosystem: Environmental > Aquatic > Marine > Coastal >...
GATCGAGGTACTTGAGCGCCGCCGCCTTGCTGGCGAAGACGCCCGCGCCCTGCCCGCGGAAGTCAACTCGATCGACGAGCTCCGCGAAGATGCGCCCGACCGCGAACAGGTCTGCGGCCGGCGTGGCTTCGCGAGCACCGCGATAGAAGAGTTCGGGCGCGATGTAGTCGCGGCTGCCGAACAATTCGTCGACCTGCGTAAGGTCGGAATCGGGGACCTTGGCCAGGCCGAAGTCGACGATGCGGCAGCGACGGTTCTCGTCCACGAGGACGTTCCACGGCTTCAGATCGCGATGCACGACGCCTTTGGCGTGGACGCAGTGCAAGCCGGCAAGAATCTGCGTGATGATGAAGATCACCTCGTCCATGCGCAGACTGCGCGATTGCGCATAGCGATGGAGCGTCAGCGGCGGCCCGTCCGGCCCGCGGATGAGATCCATCACGTAGTAGTAGAGCTGTTCGTCCCGCCCCGCCGGCTCGTACCGACCATGCTCGTACACCTTGACGATGTTGGGGTGATCGATCTCGCGCAGGATGCGCGCCTCGCGCACGAAGCGCCGCACGTAGCGACGATCCTGCCGCGAGAGATCGGGGTCGAGGATCTTGACCGCGTACCTGGCCTTGCGGTCGGTCTTGTGGCGCACGTGATACACGGCGCCCATCGATCCGAAGTCCACCAGCTTGCCGACCTGCCACGTGCCCCGAATGGCCGCCCCGACGAGGGATTCGTAGAACGCGCGCCGCTCCTCTTCGGGAGCGGGCGTTATCGGTACCGAATTCCCCGAATCAGCAGGCACATCCATCCAGCGTCACTATCGGAGGTCGGGACGCAGATGTGAAGGCAGATTCCTCGGGAGCCGATACGAATCACTTTCGCCGCTCCGCCGCGCTAACCACGGCTGCGGCAACGGGTTCGACCAGGAGGATGCGGCACGGATGCCGCATCCTGCAGAAAGCCCCTCGTTTTTGAGGATGCGGCACGGCTGCCGCAAACCGTCATCGTGAGTAGCTGGCGCAACAGGAGTTACGTCAGAGGAGTGGCGAAAGACATTCGCCGTCCCGACGGACTAGTGATCGCCCCAGTCGAAGTCCTCTTCGCGTTCATCGAACTCCGGCGCGAAACGGCGCCAGTTCGCGAGGATCTTGCTGGGCGGATGCTCATTCATGATCTTGTCGATCCGGTGAAACCAGGTCGGGGCGCGATCGTAGCGCTCCACGAGCAACTCATCGAAGGTGAGGTGCTTGTACTCCGGGTCCTTCTGCCAAGACTTGGTCTTGCGGACCTTGCGGAGCAGGGTCGCCGAGTCGATGTGCCGCTTCAGGTCCGAACGGACCATGAACTCGATCGGCGACATGGGCTTCATTTCAGAGGATCGCTTCGCCATGGGGAGGCCCAAGTTACGGGGCTCGGCAAGAAGCGGGGCGCTGGTGGCTACAATCGTGCCGTGAAAATCTACACGCGAACCGGGGATACCGGCGACACCGGGCTATTCGGCGGGGGTCGGGTCCAGAAGGACACCCTCCGGGTCGAGGCCTACGGCACCGTCGACGAGCTCAACGCTGCCCTCGGCGTGGTCCTCGCCACCCAGGTGGAGATGCCGCTTTCCGGCATTCTCCAGCGTATTCAGACCGAACTCTTCGAGCTGGGCGCCGATCTCGCGACCCCGCCGGACTCCTCCGCGCGGGCCAACAGCATCGTGCGGTTCAAAGAACACCCCGTGGCGGTCCTCGAGTCGGAGATCGACACGCTCGAGGCCAAGCTGGAGCCGCTGATGACGTTCATCCTGCCGGGCGGATCGGCGGCCGGTGCCGGGCTCCATCTGGCCCGCACGATCTGCCGAAGGGCCGAACGCCGCACCGTAACGCTGGCGCGGGCAGAGAACGTCAGCCCGCCGATCATTCCCTACCTCAATCGATTGTCCGACCTCTTGTTCGTGATGGCACGCTTCGCCAACGTGCAAGCGCAGGTCCCCGAGCAGAAATGGCTTCCGAAGAAGTAGCGCAGCCGACCGGGCCCGTCGAGCGTGGCAAGGCGGCCCGCGCCGTCTCGACGTTCTTCGCCTCCCTGGCGTTCCTGCTCCTGGTCGCCGCGATCACCTACTTCGCGCTGCTCGTGCTGTCGGTGCATTACGGGGAAAACGAGAGCCGGGCGCGCGCGTACCGGGAGCTGGGCCTTTATCTCAGCGGCGGCCTGGAGTGGTATCGGGACGCCCGCATCCTGGGCGCAAGCTCGCTGCTCGCCGGACTGATCTCGCTCCTGTTCGGCGTGCACCCGTTCGCGCGCATCACGATTCCGGTCGCCGGCCTCGCCTACCTGACGCTGCACATCTTCGGCGACGAGATCTTCGCGCTGATTCGCGAGTGGGCGCTCTTCGGCAACTGAGCCGCTACGCGGGCTGCTTGGCGAACATTCCCGGTCGATACGCGACGATCTTCCCGAGGACGGCGGATGCCGCCACCGTCAACGGCGACGCGAGATACAACCGGCCCGGACCACTGCGCCCGGTGTAGTTGCGGTTGATCGCCGACACGGTGACCTGGTCCCGCGTTTCCGACACTCCGGGTCCGCAACCGATGCACGCGCCGCAACCGGGATTGATGATCTTGGCGCCGGCCGCCTGGAACACATCCATGTGGCCCGCCCGCTCGCAGTGTTCCTTCACCGCAATCGAACCGAACTGGATGAAGAACTCCACGGTGTCCGGAACCCGCAGACCGGCATCAACCGCCTCGCGCAGCACCTTCGCGTACATGTCGAGGTCGTCTTCCTTGCCCGCCGTGCACGAGCCGGCGTACGCGATATCGATCGCTACTTCCCCGATCTCGTCGATGTAGGCGCCATTGGTCGGATCGCTCGGGACCCCGTGATCGGGGTCACCCGGATCCGCAACCATCGGCCGCAACAGGCTCATGTCAATCGTGTGCACGCCCGCGCCGTATTCCGCACCCGGATCCGGCGCGATCGCGCGCGCCCGCAGCGCCTCGACGTCGACGTCGGGCCGCTTCGCCTTGATCCAGTCGAGCGTCACTTCGTCGCACTCGACCATGCCCGCACGCGCCGAGCATTCCGTCGCCATGTTCGCAAGCGTCGCGCGCTCGTCCATCGACAAGCACTTGAGACCCGGCCCGCCGAACTCCATCGCGCGATTGATTGTTTCTCCCTCGCGCACCCACTTCATCAGGATGTAGAGCATCACGTCTTTCGCCGTGCAGCCCTCCGCCAGTTCCCCGACCAGCTCGAAGCGAATGGACTCCGGCACCGTCATCGGCGTGAAGCCCGCCTGCGCCAGGTGCGCATACTCGGTCGCGCCCACGCCGTACGCATAGGAGTTCGAGCCGCCGCCCATCGTCGTGTGGCTGTCGGTCGCCAGTACGAGATCGCCAGGCTCGATGAACTCCTCGCGCGCCACCTGGTGGCAGATGCCCGGAGACATCGAGTCCTTCACGGAGTAGTCGCGCACGCCGGTGTGCTGCTGGAACTCGCGCTGCAGCCGACGCAGCGTGTTGATCTTGTCGATGAACGGCGCCATCTTCTTCACTTCGTCGGCGTAGAACAGATGGTCCTCGAACACCGCGAACTTGGCCGGGTTGGGCAGCGAGTAGTCCTCGCCGAACTCCTCGTTCAGGAAGTAGTGCACCTGCGCCGTCGTGAACTCGTGCGAGTAGCCCGCGTCCACCTGCGCCAGTACCGCGTCACCCGGCTTGACGAATCCCTGGCCGCCGAGCAGATGGTGCGCGATCGCCTTTTCCGCCATGTTCATCGGCCGCTCGCCCGTATCCGGCCGCGGCAGCTCGATCTCCTCGCGCCGCAGCGCCTTGGAGAACGGGAACAATCCGCCGCACTTCACGATCAGGCGCGTGATCGGGTCGTAGTCGGGCATGAAGGCGTCGAGTTCGACAGCCTCGCCCGCCTGCAGCCGGCGAAGAACCTCGTAGTCCCCCATCAGCACGCCCTGGTTGATGTTGTTGCGGGCGTGGATCGGCGCGAAGCTGTCGGCGATCGCGATGCGGATGCCGCTCCACTTCTCGCACTGCACCGCGGTCTCCCGCGACGAGCCGACGCCCTTGCGCTCGCCCGAGACGATCACCTCGAAATCGGCGTCATACAGCGCCCTTTCGGGAATCACGCGCTCGCTCCCCTCCAACAGGCCGGCGTAGGCGTTCTTGGCCAGCTCGTCGGGCTCATGATTGAAGCAGACCCACGCCGGGGTCATCACGTCGGTGTTGATGTCGTCCAGCAGATCGGCCGGAGCCACATCATCGAGCGTCAGGTTGATCTCGCCCGCCAGCTGACGACGGATCAGGTCGTAGTCCTTGGTGAGGAAGAGAACGCGCTTGCCGGGCGTGAGAGAGACGGACCGTTCGTTTGCCATGAACGGTCCATTGTAGGGATCTCGGCCCGTTACCCCAGCAGCAGCACGATCACCCCGGCCACGGCGAGGCACGAGGCGGCGGCAACGCGGGGTCCGAGGCGCTCCTTGGAGATGAAATATGCGATGGGGAGCGTGAAAAGCGGCGTCGTGGAGTGCAGCGCGCTGGCCACGGCGGAGTCGGTGTAGGCGATCCCGATCTGCATCAACCAGATGCCACCGAAGGTGCCGATGAGGGTTGCGAGGAGCAGACGTCGAAAGGGGCGCGGGGAAAACAACTGGGTCAGCTGGCCGCCCAATTCACCCCGTGCGAGGGCGAAAACCGCCAGAATCGCCGTCGCGGCGCCGAGTCGGAGCGCCCCCGACGCGAGTGGCTGCTCCGCTCCCACGAAGGCCTCCTTGGTGACAATGACGCCGGCCGCCTGGCAAACGGCAGCCGCGAGGCCGAGCATGACCCCGATGGCGTCGGCGCGCGAAGGCTCCTTGCCGTGCGGTCGCAACCAGACGACGAGCGTCACGCCCCCCATCGCCATCGCGATGCCCATGATCTGCATCGTGACCAGGGACTCGCCCCGAAAGATCCACGCCCCGACCGCCGTAAACACGGGACCGAGGCTGGCCAGCAGCGCCGTCCGGTGCGGGCCGAGGTGCCCCAGAGCAGCGAAAAGCAGCGAGTCACCAATGGCCAAGCCAATCACGCCACTCAGGGCGAAGAGTGAAATGGCGCGCGGATCCATGGTCGGGAAGCCCGTGAACCCGAGGACGATCAGGAACAAGGCGCAGCCGATGATGCCCTTGAACAGGTTGACGGCGCGCGCACCGATCTGGCGCACGTCCCTGCGGAAGAAGTTGAGTCCGACCGCCCAGCACAGGGCGGCGGCCAACGATGCGAGTTCTCCGATCACCGGCGTGGGGTATCCGGCCGCTACTCGGCCGCCGCCTGCGTGACGATTTTGACTTCGGAGTGCAGCGAACGATGCACCGGGCAGCGGTCGGCAATCTCCAGCAGACGGGCGCGCTGCGCTTCGTCGAGGTCGCCCTCGATCACGATCTGGCGCTCGATGCGGTCGACCATGCCCTTCTCCGACTCGCAGTCCTCACAGTCCTTGGCGTGGATCTTGTGGTGCTGCATCCGGACCGTGACGTGCTCGAGCGGCCACTTCTTATGGCGCGCGTACATGCGCAGCGTCATCGAAGTGCAGGACCCGAGGGCCGCGAGCAGAAAATCGTAGGGGTTCGGCCCGAGGTCATCGCCGCCCACGCTCTTGGGCTCGTCCGCCGTGAGCGTGTGCGCGCCGGCCGTCACTGTCTGCGTGAACGTGCCTGCGCCGGACTCGGCAACCGTGACCTGGTGGGACTGCTCGCTGGAACTCATCTGCCACCACCTTAGACGCCGCGTCCCGGGTTAGGATGCATCCGTGAAGCACTGGGGATGGGCGTGCGCGCTGGCGATGCTCGCTGGCGCCGGTTGGGCGCAGGGCGCGAACGAGCCCGCAATCCCGCCGCCGCCCGCGCTGCCCACGAAACTCGACGTCGAATTCGGACCGTACACGCACTACTACAAGACGCGCGCAACGGCCGACCTCAAAAAGCAACTCCACGCCATCGTGGGGAAGCTGCGCGGCCTGAACAAACCCTGCCCCACCTGCAAGCGAAAGGGCCTGGTACGGGTCGTGATTCGCGAGGGCTACTACGACGAGTTCAACGTGTGGGTCCCCGCCGTCGAGGACGTGCGCGAGTGCCCCACGTGTCGGCGGCGCAAGGATGTGTTCAACCAGTCGGTCGCCAACCGGTTCCTCGGTGCCGGCATGCCCCCGCAGAGTCGCTCGAGTCGCGGGTCGTCCATGCTCCGGCGCGATCTCATGCGCCGACTGGAGGACAGCCACAACCCCTACCGTGGCATGCCCAAACTGAGCTACGACATTCGCGGACGCTATGCGGTCGTCAAGGCCAAATCGGGCGACGGGCTGTTCCCCCTCAACTTCATGCTCATCCCGCGCGACACCAAGTTCGCGTGGTACATCCACGATCCTGCGGTCTCCGGCGAGTTCAAGTTCGCCACGGAGTTCCGTCCCGTTGCGCGGACGAGCAAGATCAAGGAGGTCTACGCGGGCGATGTGATCGTGTTGGGCCGGGACCGCGTCGTGCGTCTCGCCGGCATCACGATTCCGGGACCCGATGGGAAGGTGTTGAAGCCGGGTCAATCCACGCCGGACGCGGAAACGCGCGCGCTCGTGCGCTCCGAGCTGCTCGGCAAACTGGTCGAGCTGACCCCCGACAAGTACGCGCAGTTCTCGTGCCGCGGGCTACCGCTGGCGTTCGTCAAGATCGATGGCAAGGACTACGGCGTCGAGCTCGTGCGCCGCGGGCTGGCACGCCGTCATCCGAAGCACAAGACGCAACACAACAAGGACTACATGAACGCCGAGAAGGAGGCTCGCGCCCGCAAGGCGGGCTGCTGGGCCCAAATCCTGAAGGACTGATCCGCTACGGGACGACGGTGAAGTCGTCGGTATCGATCTGGAAGGTCACCGGCGCGCCCTTGAAGGAGGCGCTCACATTGGCGATCGACGTTCCGTTCATCGTGACCGTGCCGACCATCGTGTCCCCGTCGAGGGAGAGCGAGAAGTCGAGCGTGCCTGTCGGCGCCCCGGAAATCACCGTCGAGAACGTGAGGTTCACGTTGCTGAAGCTCGTCGCGCAACCATCGAGCAGTTCCACGCTGCCCGAACCCGTGAGCCGACGCTGGTTCCCGGCCAGTTCTTCATAGCCAAACGACCCATTGCCATCGACCGGACCCGAGACCAACGTCCAGGGCGCGGCGATCCGATCGCCGACATCAAGCCCGTCCATGTAGTTGCCCGCGACCGTCGTGACCTGTCCGCTGACCGTCGTCTCGTCAAAGTTGTCGTCGTTCAGGTCGGCGTCGAGCACGTAAGCACCGGTCGACGGGCTCCAGACGGTGACCTCAGCGCGATCGTTGCCGTTGATCTCGGCGATCAGGTTGTCGAAGGCTTCGGTCAGGAATGCGAGCACGGCAACCGAGTCCGCCGTGCAGGCGGACACTTCGTCGAGTCCGCCGCCATCGTTCCCACCGCCCGGGTCATCGCCGCCGCCCCCGCCGCCGCAGGCGCAGAGCAGGATGAGAGGTGCCAAAAACGTCATGGGTCGTCGGATCATGATGAATTCCGCCTTTGAGAGAGCTCGCAACCAGTCTAACGCCCCTGCGGCCGGACGATGTTCTCGTACAGCAGGCGCTCCTGCGACTGCGTGAACATCTGGTTTGTGCCGATGTCGAAATTCGGGAAGCTCGCCATGATGCCGTTGGTGTGCTCAAGGCCGAGGCTGTGGCCGATCTCGTGCGCCAGAACAAGCGCGAGCAGGCCGGCAAACGCATCCGTGCGCTGCTCCTTCGAGAGGTCGCGACCGGCCAACTGCGGCAGATAGAGAAACGAAAGCGTGTCGATGAAGGCGCCGAGCGGACCGCCGTCGCCCTGCCCGCAATTGAAGTCGGGCGAGTCGTTCCCGATGTCGAGCTTGGCGCGCCCGACGCGCGAGTCCGGCCCCCACCGCACGCAGATCGCGCTCTCGGTGCTGCTGCGCTCCGCGGTGCCGTTCACGAACGTGATGGCAAACCCCCCGGGGTAGAAGCGCGACACATACATCTCGCGAAGCTGGTCCATCGTGGACTCGACGAACTGTTCGTAGTTCAGATCGAGCTCGAGCACGGTAGACGCCACCTCGTCTCCGTGGGTGTCGAAATCGATCACCCACAGCTCCTCGGTGCGCGCGTCCCCGCTGCCCCCGCCGCAGGCGCCCATACCCAGCGTACAGACGAGCAACAGCACCCCCAGTGCAATTTCTCTCGAGTTCACGCGGCTACCCTACCGCGGATTTCTCTGAGGTGGCCGACGACTTTTTTGCGCACTTTTTTGTCCGGATCGCGTCAGTTGGGTGCAATGGAAGCAGATCGGGATGTGCGAGCAGCGCGCGACGGCGACCGGGAGGCGTTCGGACGACTTTACCGCCGCTACTCGCGTGCCGTCTTCCTCGAACTCGCCGCTCGCGTGCGTGGTCGCCAGGACGCGGAGGACGCGCTGCAGGCGACGTTCCTCTCCGCGTGGACCAATCTGCCGCGCCTGCGACGCCCCAGTCGCTTCATCGGCTGGTTGTTCTCGATCGCGCGGAACAAAGCCAACGACCAGACGCGCGGCAAGCTGCCGCGCATGGTCCTGCTGGGCGGCAGCGAGGAATTGATCGCGCCGCGCATCGATAGCCCCACTGAATTCGACGAGTTGCGTGAACTCGTGGCTGGCCTGCGGCCCAAGTCGAGAGCAACCGTCCTGCTGCGCGCAGTCGAAGGATGGAGCGCCGAAGAGATCGCGCACGCGCATGGCGTCAGCGCATCGACCGTGCGACGTCGGTACGCCGATGCCATCGAGCATCTGCGGATCGGTCTACAAAGGAGCAAGAACGATGACCAGACAGATCGAACGTCTCGTCGAGTCGAGCTATAGGGATCTCGCGCCGTCGGATCACGTCGAGGCGGAGCTTCTGCGTGAACTACCGCCGCAACGGAAGCGTACGAATCTCTCCGTGCCGATCGGAATCGCCGCGGTCATTCTGATCGCGATTACGGCAGCCCTCTTCGGCAAGCCGGATGTCGGTCGGGTCGCAGCGGAAGGCAAGAACGATCTCGCACTGGCGACGGTTGCTCGCCCCCGAACCGGGGTTGTCGCCCGCGCCGCGACCGACGTTCCCGTGCGGCTTGGCTACGAAGGTCGCATCGAGGTGATGCGGAACAAGCAGTGGACCACCGTCAGCCTCGACGGACTCGGGAGCCACCTGGAAGAGGGCCCGCGTGATCAACGCATTGTCATCTCGGTGGACCGCAACGCGCCGTGGCAGCACCTCCAGTGGATCATGCTGATCTGCGCCGAGCAGTACCTGCCGAGCCTCGCTTTCGAAGTGGCGAGCGAGAAGGGCGAGACCTACCTGCTCGACGCATCGCTCCCGACGGACGGAGGATTGAACGCCCCCGTCCGGAGGGCGCGCGTGCGTGCTCGCGTCGAGCCGAAGCAAGACAAGAACATGCGTTGGCGCGGATCCTCGATCCTGATGCCGAGTGCTGCCGCCTACTGGATCGACACGGAGATGGTCACGGATCAGCAGAAGCTGGTTGAAAGGCTCCAAGCCGAGCGCAGGCTCGAACCGGCGCGACACGGCGAGATCATGGCGCCGGCAAGAACGCCGTTCTGGATGGTCGCCCAAGGTATCGGCGCCGTGCGCAGCGCCGGGTTCGAACGGCTGGACTTCTACGGCACCGCGATTCCTCCCAAGGAGGTTCGCGCCGCGACCGCGCTCCCCTATCCGCGTAAGCTGCGGAAGGGCGGTCCCGTGCTTAAGTTCACCCTCGTCGACGGGGACCCGAAAGACCTGCCGCGCACCGTCGAGTTGCTTCGCGAGCGGGCGCGCGTGTCGGAGTCGCTCAGCACCGGCGAACTGATCTACACCGACACAGGCATCGAGTGGACCCTCGGGGCCAACGAGGACGCCAAGCTGGCGCAACAGCTCGTCGAGCGCCAAGGAGTATCGCTTGAGTTCCACATCACCGTGGAGAAGGACAATGCCGACTTCGAGCGTGAGTGGAAGCGGCGACAGGGAGGCAAGCATCCGAGCGAGGGCTTCCAGTGGTATGAGCTCGGTGACTTCGCCAAAACGAAGTACGCGAAGTCCCGTCTCCCGGACGATACGAATGCGCTGGTCCTGTGCCGCACCGATGACTACCGCATCACGAAGGCCAGCCTCCGCGAGGTTGCTGCGGAACGGATAACGCATGTCTATCAGGAGTGGGCGGTGAGCTTCGCCATTCGCGAGGAGCACCAGGAAAACATGGCCAAGCTGACGCAGAAGTCGGGTGAGTTCCTCGCCATCATTCTCGACGGCCGCGTCCACAGCGCGCCAAACCTCCGCGAACGACTTCGGACCCGCGCTCAGATCACGGGCGGCTTCTCGGAGCGAGACGCGCGTGCGTTGGCCGCCCTGCTGCGCTCGCCCGCGCTGCCCGTCCGGTTGAAGCTCAAGCAGCGATAACGAAACGCCGGACGCTGTTCCGGCAATACTAGGGTGCGATGGCGCGCCCGATCCGCTTCCTCCTCGCCGTGGCGCTCGGGGCGGCGCTCGTACTCCTCGTTGCCGCCCTCCTTGGATCGGTCTACTTCGAGCGGGCGCCGCGCGACGAATCGCCGCGTCGGGATCACCGGGCAGCGGAGCCGGTCGTGGTTCCGCGGCGCAGTCCGATTGTCATCCCGCCGCCCATCGCGCCGCCGTACCACCTGCTCAAGGAGGACGAGCTCGTGGAGGGGCCGACGCGGTTTGTGCGTCGCCTTGAAGCGGGCACGCACCTCCTCGCGCTCGCGGACGAACTCGCGCGTGGAGCTGTGTCCGGAGAGACGATCGAACCGGGTTACCTCGCGCTCCTTCCCTATCTTCTGGCAGCGGACGGTGCACCGCCCGCGGGCTATCGCGCTGGACTGCGGGCACTGACCAAGCCCCGGCGCGATCGCGAGGCACTCTATCTGCACAAGGGGCCCGTCGGACGGTTGCGCGTCTGGACACTGCAGCCGGAACTGGACGTGCGCACCGTGCAGAGCTCGGGAAACCTACTGGCGCAGCTGATCGCGGTCGCGGGACACACGATGCCGCAGGGAGTCGATGTCCTCTGTACGCCGGAGATGGGGCGCGACGTGTTCCCGAAGCAGGCTCACTTGGCGGGAGCGGCCGGGCTCTATCTTCGAAGAGACCGGTATTGCACCGTGCGTTCGACGATGGAGCAACACCAGGTCTCGGACACGATGCGCCACGAAGTCGTGCACGCCTACTCGCTGGGGCCTGCCGAGCTACGGAGTGCGCCGCGGTTCGTCACCGAGGGCATCGCGGAGTACCTGCGATTTCTGGGTCCGCGCGACGGTGGTTTCCAGATTCCCCCGCACACGATGCGCGACGAGTTGGCCTATCTCGTGCGCGCATTCGAATTCATGGAGCGCATGGGCGTGGATCTGTCGAGCGTGAAACCGGCCTGGCTCGTGAACCTGAAGCCATGGCAGTTTTATCGACTCCCGTTCGGCTATCCGACCGCACTCGCGATGCACGCCTACGTGGGCGGCGCGCCCGTCGAGGAGGCGATGCGTTCGCAATCCCCGGAGCCGCTCATCAGG